>ERZ1673697.1127-NODE-1127-length-33549-cov-9.823312_pt1 | contig 33549 bp, 27 predicted proteins | sample MGYA00580227_ERZ1673697 | MGnify/ENA primary metagenome ERZ1673697 (study PRJEB41218, sample SAMN15661759) | gut metagenome | host: Homo sapiens | place: Canada: London | collected 2015-08-20/2019-03-30 | study: EMG produced TPA metagenomics assembly of...
TGAACTTGCATTCATATGGACCTGAACCATACGCGTCTGCCAATTCCGCCATACCTGCATATTCTTTTTGCCGTCTCGTTTGACGGCTCAATTATTATAGCATGATGCAGCTGAATTGTCAACAGCTATTTTTTGACTTTTAAGAACTTTTTTCGTTTTCGGTCACGCGGTAGCACAGCGTCATCATGCTGTCGTTCAGATGCACGTTTTCCACGATCGTGTCCGGATAGCGCAGGGCAATGTCGTAGTGGCTGAAATTCCAGTAGCTCTTGATGCCGATGTCATAAAGCAGCTCCACGACCGATTTCACGGCACTGTCCGGCACGCACAAAATCGCCATCAAGGGCGCGTTTTCCGAGCAGAAGCGGCGGATGCCCGCAGCGGGGAGTACGCGCAGGTCGGCAATCTGCTGGCCCACGACCTGTTCGCTGTTGTCAAAAATACCGATGAGATCAAACCCCGCGAAATTATAAGAAATGTGCGTCGCAATGGCCTTGCCCAAATTGCCTGCACCGATTAAAATGCACTTGTGTGCACGGTCCACACCCAAAATAGAGCCAATCTCCTCGCAAAGTTGGTGCACGCCGTAGCCGTAACCCTGCTGGCCGTAGCCGCCGAAGCAGTTGAAATCCTGACGCACCTGCGAAGCCGTGAAGCCCATTTTTTCGGAAAGCTCCTTGGAGGAAATACGCGTTACCCCGCGCTTGTCCAAGTGCCGCAAAAAGCGGTAGTAGCGCGGCAGACGCCGAATGACCGGCATGGAAATATACGGTTTCTTCTGCATATCATCACCTCGTTTGACAAAATTTTAGCACATCATAAAGACCTGTGCAAGTGTTTTTTATAAATAAGAAAAGAAAAAAGGGCGGCCAGACCCTAAAAAGGAGGGAGGCCGCCCACGCTTTTCAAATCCATGTCGGGTTACAGAAGTTGCTCCAAACGATCGCGGATCGCGAGGAGGAAGCCCTCGGTGTCCACTTTCTTTGCATTCGGCAGGGTAGACATCGCCGCAAGGTCGCCGGTCATGATGCCGTCCTCTTCAATCGTCTGCAAGGTTGCCTTTTCAAGCTTGTCCGCAAAGGCGCTCAGCTCCGGCAGGTCGTCCAGCTCGCCGCGCTTACGCAGCGCGCCCGTCCACGCAAACAGTGTTGCGACGGAGTTTGTGGAGGTTGTTTCGCCCTTCAAATATTTGTAGTAGTGGCGCTGTACCGTGCCGTGCGCGGCTTCATACTCGTAAACGCCGTCCGGGGAGACGAGCACGGAGGTCATCATGGCAAGACTGCCGTACGCCGTCGCGATCATGTCGCTCATCACGTCGCCGTCGTAGTTTTTGCAGGCCCAAATGTAGCCGCCTTCACTGCGAATCACGCGCGCAATGGCGTCGTCGATCAGCGTGTAGAAGTATTCAATGCCGACTTTTTCAAACTTCTCTTTATATTCCGCGTCGTAAATTTCCTGGAAAATATCCTTAAAGCGGTGGTCGTAGGTCTTCGAAATCGTGTCTTTTGCCGCAAACCACAGGTCCTGCTTCATGCTCAGCGCGTAATTAAAGCAGGAGCGTGCAAAGCTCTCAATGCTCTTATCAATATTATGTAAACCTTGAATTACGCCCGGCGTTTTGAATTCGTGGATGGTCACGCGCTCCTCAGTGCCGTCCGCTTTTGTCACAACAAGCTCAGCCTTTGCATTTTCCGGCACGCGCATTTCGACGTTCTTATACAGATCGCCGTACGCATGACGCGCAATGGTAATCGGCTTTGTCCACGTCGGAATGTACGGCGTGATGCCCTTCAGCAAAATCGGCGTGCGGAACACCGTGCCGTCCAAAATGGCACGGATGGTACCGTTCGGCGATTTCCACATCTCTGTGAGGTTGTATTCCTTCACACGCGCGGCGTTTGGCGTAATGGTCGCACACTTTACAGCCACACCGTATTTTTTCGTTGCCTCGGCGGAATCAATCGTAACCTGATCTTTCGTCGCCTCGCGGTGCTCCAGACCAAGGTCATAATACTCTGTTTTCAGGTCAACATAGGGGGTCAGCAAAATATCTTTGATCATTTTCCAGATGACGCGGGTCATCTCGTCGCCGTCCATTTCCACAAGCGGCGTTTTCATGGGGATCTTTGTAAAATCGGACATTTCAAAGCCTTACCTTTCTGCGGCTGCACCGCGAAGCTCCGTGTCACGGGGGGAGAATGTGACGCTGTTTCTATCATTATCGGATATTTCGCAAGAAAAGTCAATCGTAAATTGTGAATAAATTGCATGAAATTGCAGGAAATACAGTTAAACCCTGCAAAACGTGCATACTATGTATTTACAGGACATCGGCGGACATGTTTGCGCTTTGCCCTTGCAGGATGCGTAAAAGCGTGCTATACTGATATACGTGAAAGTTTGTGCCGCGTATGATTCCGCATTTTCTGTGAAAACTAAGCGCATCTTATTCAAAAGGAGCGCTGCGGCATGAAAAGCACAAAGAAACACTCGTCTTTTTCCATGCAGGAAACGGACGAAGCCGAAGAAGAAAACGAAGACCTTTCCGACCGCCAGAAGCAGATCCGCGAGGGCGGCGCGGTCGTTACCAAAAACCGAAAGCACACCATCCAGTGCCTCACCGTCATCGGACAGATTGAAGGGCATTACGTCGCACCGTCGCAGAACAAAACGACGAAGTACGAGCACGTGATCCCACAGATCGTCTCCGTGGAGGAGGACCCGAACATCGACGGCCTGCTCATGATTTTAAACACGGTCGGCGGCGACGTGGAGGCCGGTCTTGCCATTGCAGAGCTTGTCGCCGGCATGCGCAAACCCACGGTGTCACTCGTTCTCGGCGGCGGACATTCCATCGGCGTGCCGCTTGCAGTGGCGGCAAAGCACTCGTTCATCGCGCCCTCGGCATCCATGACCATTCACCCGGTGCGCATGAGCGGCCTAATGCTTGGCGTGCCGCAGACGCTGGAGTATTTTCAGCGCATGCAGGACCGCATTACGAATTTCGTCACGGCAAATTCCGGCATTTCCTATGAGCGCTTTATGCAGCTCGCCATGAATACGCAGGAGCTCGTCATGGACGTGGGGACGGTGCTGGACGGCGATGAAGCCGTGGCAGAGGGGCTTATTGATACGCTCGGCAGCCTGCACGATGCCATGGATTGCCTCGACAAAATGATTGCCGCAGAGAAGAATAAGCAGCGTGCAAAGCCCAGAAAAGGCAAGAAATCACTCTAAAAACGGCATTTGCCGTTTACATAACTTTTTATTTATCGTATAATTATACCGATAAAACCGAACAAAACCAAATTATCCGCAGAAAAGGAGATTACATAATGTCTATTTTTGAAGCAATCATTCAAGGTATTGTACAGGGCGCAACAGAGTTTCTGCCCGTCTCAAGCAGCGGTCACTTGTCGCTTGCACAGCACATCATGGGTGTAAAGGTAGATAGCTTGCTGTTTGACATTCTTTTGCACCTCGGCACGCTCATCGCCGTATGTGCCGTCTATTATAAGCTCATCTGGCGGCTCATTAAGGCGTTTATTTCGCTCGTTGCAGACGTATTCCGCGGCAAATTTAAATGGAAAGATATGGATCATGACCGCCGACTTTTGATGATGCTCATGATCGGCCTTATCCCGCTGTTCCTTTTGTTCCTGCCGGTTCCGGGCACGGGCATGAAGTTAAAAGATATTTCGGAGCTGTGGGCTTCGGATTCGACGATTTGGATAGAGGGCCTTGCGCTCCTCATGACAAGCGCCCTGCTGTTCCTCGGTATCCGTGCTTCCAAGGGTGCAAAGGTACATCACTTTACGCGTAAGGATGGTAAAGTCGGCGAGATTCGCGGCCGCACAAAGTTCCACACGGCAGACGCCATTTGCGTCGGTGTCACGCAGTGCGCGGCGGCGGTGTTCCCGGGCCTTTCCCGTTCCGGCTCCACCATGGCGGCAGGTCTTCTGCGCGGCATCAACCAGCAGGCAGCGCTCGATTATTCCTTCGTGCTCGGCATCCCGTCCATTTTGGCGGCAGCTGTGCTCACCATTAAAGATGCAATCGGCCAGCCGGTCGACATTGGCGTCGGTGCAATGATCGCGGGCGTTGTTACGGCGGCTATTGTCGGCTTCCTCGCCATCAAGCTGCTCAAGTGGATTGTCACCACGAACAAATTACAGGTTTTCGCTTATTATACGCTGGTGCTCGGCGTTATAACGCTCATCGTTTCCGTTATCGAAGCGGTCACGGGCACAAATCTTTTCACCGGCATGCCGCTTTGATCCGGTGATTTATAATCCGGAGGTTTATTTTGGCGGGTAAAAAACAAAGTACAGCAAAGGGCAGTGCTTCCAAAGCAAGAAGCGGTGCGAAGTCATCGGCTGCCAAAAACACCCGGAGCTCGGGTTCTAAGTCCAATACAAAATCGCGTGCGTCTTCCGCAAAAGGGAAGAGCACGTCTTCAAAACAGAGCGCACCCAGCGTAGAGCAGCTGCGCCAGCGCAACCAGACAGAAGCTATCCTCTGGTTCGGTGCGGCCATTTTAACGGCGTGCTTTGTACTCATTCCGGGCGGCAGCGTGTGGCTTATGGTGCACAATGTGCTGCGCGGCGTGTTCGGCGGCTGGGCTATCCTGCTTGCGGTGCTGATGGGGTATATCGCCGTCAGCAAAACGATGGAGCAGACCACCATGCTGCGCGGCGGGCGCTTGGCGCTCATGGTCGTGATTGTCGTGCTGTTTTGCACGGCGGGGCATGTGTTTGGCAGCTTTTTCCCGAAAGAAAAGAGCTTTTTTAAGCTGGTCGGCATCTTATATATGCATGGCGTAGAGCAGGGCGGGGCCGGTCTTGTCGGCGGCCTTGTCGGCGAGCTGCTCGTCAAGTGCGCGGAAGTGCTTGGCGCACGCATCATCACGGGCGTGCTGCTGTTCGTCTCCGTGCTCATCTTTACGGGCACGTCGCTCGCGAGCTTTTTTAAAAAAATTGTAAAGCCGGCGGTCGTCATTCGCGACGTCGCGCGGCAGCGGAAGGAAGAGCGCCGCATTCTGGAAGAGGAGCGCGATAATGCGGCGGAATCGCCGTTTGAAACGGTTTTGCCGCAGCACCCGGTGCGCTCTGTCCCGGAGGATGGTAAAATGGAATCGAAAAACAAAGGAAAGACGCCGCGCGTGTATTTGGAGCAGCTTTTCGGTGTGCGCCGCACGGAGCCGGATAACGACCCCGTAGTGCTGCACGATTACACCGAAAGCTCCGCACAGATCAACGCATTGATCGACGAAAACCGCCGTGTGCCGGATTTCCGCGTGCCCGGCTTAGAGCGTGAAGCACAGCCTGCTCAAAATGTGCAGCCGACCTATACGCCGCCGGTGCAGGCGGAAGTGCGCCCCGCGCCGCAGCCTGCTGAAACGCCGGAGACCCACGTGCCGGTGGAACGCGAAACGGTGGAAGCGCCGGCGATTATGCCGCCCGTTATGCAGACGGCAAAGCCGGAGCCTGCGCCTGTGCAGCAGAGTGCGTATGCACAGCCTGCGCCACAGCCGGCCACACCGACAATCCTTGTGCCGGGGTCGTCCCCGGTGACGCCCGCGCACAGCGCGGAAGCTGCCGCGGACGCGCAGAAGGCGACGGAAGAATTCATGAAAAAGAAGTTGGAAGCAGAACGCATGGAGACCCAGCTTGCGCAATCTGCACCGAAGGAGGAAGACAGCTCATATATCTTCCCACCGGTTACGATGCTCGCTTCCGGCAAAAAAGTAGATGCCGCCGTGGAGACCGAAGAGCTCCAGACAAACGGCAAGCTGCTCGTGGAAACACTGAAAAGCTTCGGTGTGCAGACCAAAATTCTCGATATTTGCCGCGGCCCGGCTGTTACGCGCTATGAATTGCAGCCTGCCGCCGGTGTGAAAATCAGCAAGATTACGAACCTCGCCGATGACCTTGCAATGAACCTTGCCGCAACGGGCGTGCGCATTGAAGCGCCGATCCCGGGCAAGGCGGCCGTCGGCATTGAGGTGCCGAACAAGGTGAAGACCATCGTACGCATGCGCGAGCTTGTGGAATCGAACAGCTTTGTGACCTCAAAAAGCCACTTGACCGTGGCGCTTGGCCGCGACATTGCCGGTCAGGTAACGGTGGCAGACCTCAGCAAAATGCCGCATATCCTCATTGCCGGTACGACCGGCTCCGGTAAATCCGTGTGCATCAACTCGCTTATCGTGAGCCTGCTGTATAAATCCGGCCCGGACGATGTGCGCTTTTTGATGATTGACCCGAAGGTCGTGGAGCTCGGCATTTATAACGGCATTCCACACCTATTGGTGCCTGTCGTCACCGACCCGCGAAAGGCGGCCGGTGCGCTGAACTGGGCCGTTACGGAAATGCTGAAGCGCTACAAAATTTTTGCCGAAAACAACGTGCGCGACTTAAAGGGCTACAACGCCCTCGCGCAGGCGAACAATTATCAGGACGAAAACGGACAGCCCATGCATAAAATGCCGCAGATCGTCATCATCATCGACGAGCTTTCCGACCTGATGATGGCCGCGCCGAACGAGGTGGAAGACGCGATCTGCCGCTTGGCGCAGATGGCGCGTGCCGCCGGCATGCACCTTGTGGTCGCAACGCAGCGCCCGTCCGTGGACGTTGTGACGGGCCTCATCAAGGCGAACATCCCGAGTCGTATCGCGTTTGCGGTGTCCTCTGCCATTGACTCCCGCACCATTTTGGACAGCGGCGGTGCGGAAAAGCTGCTCGGTCAGGGCGATATGCTGTTCTCGCCGGTCGGCGCGCAGAAGCCGCTGCGTATTCAGGGCTGCTTTGTCAGCGACAGCGAGATCGAATCCGTCGTGGATTTCGTGAAGAATTCGAGAAGCGTTATTTACGACGACTCCATTGCGCAGGAGATTGAGCGCAGCGCTGTGGAGGGCTCAAAATCGAGCGACAGCGGCAGCAATGACGATGAGGGCAGCGGTGACCCGATGATGAACGAAGCCATTAAGTGCGTTGTTGAAGCGGGCCAGGCCTCCACGTCGCTTTTGCAGCGCAGACTGCGTCTCGGCTACGCCCGCGCGGGCCGTCTCATCGATGAGATGGAACAGATGGGTATTGTGGGGCCGCACGAGGGCTCGAAGCCGCGCCAAGTACTTATCACCTATGCGCAGTGGCTGGAGATGAACATGCAAAAGCAGGATACCCCCGGTGATGCGTAACACAAAGCGCGGTGCACGAGACGGCAGAAAGCTTGTGCACACAGGCGCGTTGGTACTTGTTTTGCTTCTTTTGGCGTTCTGTTACACGCCGCCCGGACGGGCGATGTGGACGGAGCTTTGCCGCGCATGCGGCCTGCTGCCGTTTGCACAGAGCTTGCCCGATGCCGATTTGACGGTTTATGTCATCGACGTGGGTAAGGCGGATGCAATCTTAATCGAAACGCCGGAGGGCGCAGTGCTTTCGGACTGCGCGACAGCGGAGCAGGCGAAAACCGTGCTGCGCGTTTTAAAACAGCGAAACATTCAAAAGCTGCGCGCCGTGTGGATTTCGCACGCGGACAGCGACCACGTGGGCGGGCTGACGCAAATTTTGCGGGAGGTGCCCGCAGAGGAGGTGGTCAGCTCCATGTACACGGAGCTGACCGGGCTGCCGGAAGATCAAACCGTGCGAACGGTAAGCGCCGGGGAGACGGTCTCTTACGGCGAGGCGGAATTTCGGGTGCTCGCGCCTTTAGAAGACTTAGAGAGCACGAATGAGAATTCGCTTGTGTATAAGCTTTGCTACAAGGAATTTTCCATGCTATTCTGCGGTGATATTGAGGAGAATGCGGAAAGACTGCTGCTGGATATATATGGCGACGCGCTGCAGGCGGATGTTTTGAAGGCGCCGCACCACGGCAGCGCTTCGGCGACAAGCGATGCATTGCTTGAAGCTGTGCAGCCGCAGTATGCGGTAATCTCCTCGGGCGAAGACAGAAATCTGCTTCCGCGAAACGAAACGCTGAAACGGCTCGCCGATCACGGCGTTGAAATTTTCCGCACGGACGAAAACGGCGGTATTGCGATTTTGACGGACGGCGCTGAAATGAAAAATTACACGGAAAACGGGAAATAACCCGCTGCTATATAAAAGGTATTACGGAAAGGAACAGATGATATGAAACAAATCACCATCGACCGATTTGACGGTATTTACGCGATCTGCGAAGACAAGGACAAGGCGTTTTTCGCCATTGAAACGAGCGAGCTGCCGCAGAGTGCAAAGGCCGGCGACGTGCTGAAGATTACCGATGACGGTGCGCTTTCCATCGACGTGGAGGAGACCGAGCGCCGCCGCGCACGCATTTTAGAGAAGCAGAAAAAGCTGATGGGGCTGTAAGAAGGGGCGGCTTATGGGAAGACTGAAATATATTTTTCACTGCATTCTGCACATGGATTATAAATCGCTGTTCGATACGGTGAAAACGGTGCATGAGGTGAGCGGCAAAAACCGTATTTGGCTGTTTTTTGACATCATCAAGTGCGGCTTTAAGTACGGTGCGGGCTACAAGGATTACCTTTTATGCGCGTTTTATGACCTGAATGACAAGCAGCGTGCGACGTATGTGACGCGCGGCATCAATAACTCCATTGTAAAAAGCCTCAACGACCCCGCGTATTACCATATTTTTGATAATAAAAGCGAGTTTTACACGACGTTTGCGGAATATTTGCACCGCGAGTGGCTGCATTTTTCCAAGTGCACAAAAGAGCAGTTTTTGGACTTTATGCAGGACAAAGACGAGATCATCTGCAAGCCGGACGACGCTTCCTGCGGCGTGGGTGTGGAAAAGCTGAAAAAGGCCGACTACGCAACGCTCGACGCCATGTACGAGGACTTAAAGAAAAAGGGCGCGGACGTGATCGAAGAGGTTGTCATTCAGCACCCGGATATGAACCGCATCAACCCCGGATCCGTCAACACCATCCGCGTGTACACGGTGCTTTCCGACGGTGTGTCGAACGTGGTGTACGCGTGCATCCGCATGGGCAACAGCGACCGACCGGTGGATAACATCAATGCCGGCGGCATGTATTCGCCGATCGACCTCGAGACCGGCAAAATCGCGTGCGCGGCGTGCGACAAGCAGCGCATCGTCTATGAGCGCCACCCGCGTTCGGGGTGCTTGCTCAAGGGCTACCAGATTCCGTACTGGGACAAGGTGATGGACATTTGCTGTGAAGCGGCACATAAGGTGCCGCAGATGGGCTACATCGGCTGGGACGTAGCAATCACAAAAGACGGCCCGCTCTTTATTGAAGCGAACAACATGCCGGGTCATGACGCGTTCCCGCAGATGCCGTTGCAGGCACCGGATAAGATCGGCATTTTGCCGGTGTTCCAAAAATATATCAAGGGTCTGTGATGACCGAGGCTGATTTTGTCTCTTTCGGGAAGGCGGAAAGGCGGCAGCAGAGCTTGCACAGGGCGCTTGCGGGGATCGTTAAAACGAACCAGATGAGCGAAAACGGCAGACAGATCTGGCCCATGATGTTGAGCGGCAGGGCGGAGTAATCCCACACATGCAGATGAAGCACGCGGTTTACGAGCAGGCCGAATAAAAATTCCACAACGGTTATGATGAGGGAGCCTATGGCGCAGCGCGCCGGAAGGCTTCTTCTTTTCATTTTTTCGCAGCATACGGCGTTGATGAGCAGCAGACAAACGCCGCCGGCAAGTGCCATGGAGGCGTGGGAATAGCCGCGCCACAGCACTTCCAAAAGGGGATAAAGGCCGCTGCCGGCGAGGAACAACAGACTGTTTTTGCGGACGGTACGGTTCATGGAAAACAACTCCTTTTTCATGACTTTCCTTTTCAGTATGCCCGCTTTTTGTACGCCTATTGCAAAAGAAGCAACAAAATCGAAATAAATAAGCATCAAAAAAGATACGCATGCTACTGTACAAAGCGGCGGAAACTGTGTATAATCAGTACAGACAGAAAGACAGAAAGGTCGGTTTCTTATGAAAAGAATTTTGGTTACGGGCGGCACAGGCTACATTGGCAGCCACACCTGCATTTCTCTCCTTGAAAAGGGCTACGATGTGACGATCGTGGATAACCTTGTAAACAGCAAGGCGCTGGTGGTTGACCGCATTGAAAATTTGAGCGGCAAAAAAGTGAAGTTCTTTGAAGCGGACGTGTGCGACGAAGACGCGCTGCGCAAGATCTTTGCGGAGGACGAGATTTTTGCCGTTATCCATTTTGCAGGCCTGAAGGCAGTCGGCGAATCCGTGCAGATTCCGTTGCGTTACTATGAAAACAACCTCATTTCGACTTTGAGCCTTTTGAAGGTGATGGCGGAGTTTAAGGTGAACAACTTTGTGTTCAGCTCCTCGGCGACGGTGTACGGCAACCCGGCTTCCGTGCCGATCCGCGAGGATTTCCCGCTTTCGACGACGAACCCCTATGGCACGACAAAGCTGATGATTGAGCGCATCTTGAAGGACTACGCGCACGCAAACCCGGATTTTAACCCGATCATCCTGCGCTACTTCAACCCGGTGGGCGCGCACAAGAGCGGCACCATCGGCGAAGACCCGAACGGCATCCCGAACAATCTTGTGCCGTACATCACGCAGGTGGCGGTGGGCAAGCTGCGCTGCCTCGGTGTTTTCGGCGACGACTACCCGACGAAGGACGGCACCGGCGTACGCGATTACATTCATGTCGTCGACCTTGCAGAGGGCCATGTGGCGGCGCTCAAGAAATTCGACGATCCGCACTGCGGCGTGAAGATCTACAACCTCGGCACCGGTGTGGGTTACTCTGTGCTTGACATTGTGCACGCGTTTGAAAAGTGCGTCGGCCACAAGATTCCGTATGAGATCAAGCCGCGCCGCGCGGGCGACATCCCGGAGTGCTACGCAGACTGCACGAAGGCGTATGAGGAGCTCGGCTGGAAGGCACAGAAGACGCTGGACGACATGTGTGCGGACTCCTGGCGCTGGCAGACGCAGAACCCGAACGGCTACAACGGCTGATGGCACGCTTCGTTTTAGCCTCGTCCTCTGTGAACCGCAAGGAGATTCTGGAACGCGCGGGCATCGAGTTTACGGTGATCGCCTCGAATGCCGATGAATCGAACGGGCCGAAGGCGCCGGACGCGCTTGTAAAGGAGCTTTCCCGCCGCAAGCTGGAAGCGGTTTTGCCGAAGTGCGAAAGTGGCGATCTTGTAATCGCGGCGGACACGGTGGTGTACATCGACGGCGAAATTCTCGGCAAACCGAAAGACTTAGCGGACGCAAACCGTTTTATGCACCTGCTTTCCGGGCATGTGCACACGGTGTTTACCGGCGTGTGCATGGCGTATCACGGCGAGCGCGTTTCGTTCAGTCAGGAGACGAAGGTAAAGTTCTATCCCCTGACAGAAAGCGAAATCGCGGCTTACGTGCAGAGCGGCGAGCCGATGGGCAAGGCCGGCGGCTACGGCATTCAGGGCCCGGCGGCGCTGTTCGTAGAGAGTATTGAGGGCGACTACAACAACATTTTCGGTCTGCCTGCGGCGCACGTGATGCAGGAAGCGAAAAAGCTTTTAAAGGCAGACAAAATATAAGACAGGCACGATCAGTCCTTTTCGGCGTATACTGGCGTATCGGAAAGGACTGATGATTTATGTACCGGTATCGCCGAAGACGGTATAAACGCGGACGTAAACGGCGCGTGTTGGCGTTTTTGCTGCTCGTTTTCGCTTTTGTGTTTGCCGAGCTGCGACTGCCCGCGATGAAAGCGGAGCTGCGCACGGCAGCGCTGACGGCGCACGCGCAAGGGTGCATCGCGAAAACGGTGCCGGAGTATCTGCCGCAGACCGTCTGCGAAAAGGACGGGGCAGAGACGGCGCTTTCTACATATGCGCTCGGCGTACTGGAAGCGGAGCTGACGGATGCCTTGCGGAAAAGCTTGAACGGCACGGCAAAGGCGTTTGTGCCGCTCGGGAATTTAACGGGGCTGATGCTTTTGAACGGGCGCGGGGTGAAAATACCCGTGCGGTTTTCGGTGGAAAGTGCGGTTTCGGTGCGGTTTGAAAGCGTCTTGACGGGCGCGGGTATCAACCGCACGGCGTACCGAACGGTGCTGCATATTGAAGCGGTGCTGTTCACGGCGGAGCGAGACGGGGCGGAGCCTGTGACGGTGACGGCAGCATACCCCGTGTATGAAGCGGTGCTTGCGGGCGACGTGCCGCAGTACGGCGTGGTGCGCGCAGGATAAAAAATTGTGAATAGCCGTTGGATTTTCGCGCGCTTTGTGGTAAGATACTAACAAGTATCGAAATATCTTGAAATGACACGGAGTTTTAACTTATGACGCACGAACAGGCCCGGCAGCAGATTGACGCGCTGCGGGAACAGATCGAGTATCACAATAAAAAATACTACACCGAGGACGCGCCGGAAATCAGCGACTATGCGTACGACATGCTGTACCGCCGCTTGGAAAATCTGGAAGCGGCGTTCCCGGAGCTGAAAACAGAGGACTCGCCGACGAACCGTGTGGGCGCAGCGGGGTACAACACATTTGCGGAAGTGACGCACACCGTGCCGATGGAGAGCCTGCACGACTCGTTTTCCGAAGACGAGCTGCGCGACTTTGACCGCCGCGTGCGCGCCGTTGTGGACGACCCGGTGTATGTGGTAGAGCCGAAATTCGACGGCCTTTCCGTGGCGTTGGAATACGTGAACGGCGTATACACGCGCGGCTCTACGCGCGGCGACGGCATTACGGGCGAAGACGTGACGTTGAATATCGGTACGATCAAATCCGTACCGAAGACGCTCAAAGAGCCGCTGCCGTTTTTGGAGGTGCGCGGCGAGGTATATATGTCGGACGAAAGCTTTTTGCGGCTGTGCGAGCGGCAGGAGCTTTTGGAAGAAAAGCCGTTTAAAAACCCGCGCAACGCGGCGGCGGGGTCGCTTCGACAGAAAGACCCGAAGATTACGGCGCAGCGCACGCTGGATATTTTTGTTTTTAACATTCAGGTCATCGAGGGTGAGACCATCACGACGCACGCGGACGCATTGAAGCGTTTGCACGAGCTTGGTTTTACGGTGTCGCCGCTTTATTGCCGCACGGGCGACATAGAGACGGTAATCGAGAAAATCCGCGAGATCGGCAACGAGCGCGGCACGTTCTCGTACCCGATTGACGGCGCTGTTGTAAAAGTGGACAGCTTCTCTCAGCGCGAGGCACTCGGAAGCACGGCGAAGTTCCCGCGCTGGGCGGAGGCGTACAAGTACCCGCCGGAGGAAAAAGAGACGACGCTCCTTGACATAGAAGTTGCTGTAGGGCGCACGGGTGTTTTGACGCCGACCGGCGTGTTTGAGCCGGTGTTCTTAGCCGGTACGACGGTCAGCCGCGCGACGCTGCACAACCAGGATTTCATCACGGAAAAGGATATCCGCATCGGCTCGCGCGTCATTATCCGAAAGGCGGGCGAGATCATCCCGGAGGTCGTTTCCGTGGTCTCGAACCCGGAGAATACCGTGCCGTACCGTTTGCCGGAAACGTGCCCCTCGTGCGGGGAAGTTATCACGCGTGTGGAGGGGGAAGCAGCAGCGCGCTGCACGAATCCGCAGTGCCCGGCACAGCTGATGCGCAACCTCATTCATTTTGCGTCGCGCGACGCGATGGACATTGACGGATTGGGACCGGCGGCGCTGGAGCAGCTGAGCGCAGCGCTTCAGGTGCACTCGCCGGCTGATTTATACGACATTACGGCACAGGAGCTTGAAACGCTTGATCGTTTCGGCAAAAAGAGCGCGGAAAACCTCGTTGCGGCGATCCAAAAATCGAAAGAAAACGATTTATCAAAGCTGCTGTTTGCGCTCGGCATTCCGCACATTGGCGCGAAGGCGGCAAAGCTGCTTGCGGGCGCGTTCGGAAATATGGATGCTTTGATTGCGGCGGACGAGGAGCAGATTGCGGCGATAGACGGCTTTGGCGGCATTATGGCGCAGGAGGTCTATGCATTTTTCAGAAGACACTCGGCGATAGAGCTCATTGACCGGCTAAAAGCGGCGGGCGTGAACATGACGGCGGAAGCGGTCACGACGGACACGAAATTCCTCGGCAAGACGTTTGTGCTGACGGGTACGCTGCCGAATTTGAAGCGCACGGAGGCCGCGGCGCTGATTGAAAAGGCGGGCGGCAAGGTGAGCGGCTCGGTCTCGAAAAAGACGAGCTATGTTGTGGCGGGCGAAGAAGCCGGCAGCAAGCTTACGAAGGCGCAGACGCTGGGCATCCCCGTATTGACGGAAGCGGAGCTTTTGACGCTTTTAAACGATGAGGACAACACGGAAAGGAACGAAGCATAATGGCAGAAGAAAGAAAAACGGACGAAGCGCTTGAAAAAGCCGTGGAGACCGATGAGGACATTGACCGCTATATCCGCGAGCTGACGGGAAAGGAAACGCCGAAGGACAAGGAGAAGAAGGCGGAAGAAAAGAAAGTGCCGGAAAAAGAAGAATTCCGCGTGACGAGCCAGATCGGCGAGGACGACTACAAGGCGTTCATTTATTACTCTACGCTTGGGCGCTTTAAATGGCTCATCCCGGCGTTTATCATCGTGCCGCTCGTGTTCTCGTTCCTCTTTGCGTTCAACGCGGGGCATTTTTACGTGGGCAATTTCATTTTATCGCTGCTTATCATGTATGTGGCGATTACGCTGATTGTTGTCATTCGCTGCACGCGCTGGCTTTCTAAAATTCGTAACAACAATCCTGCCGTGATGCACCTGACGGAGACGACGCTTATTTTCATGACGAACAGCGTCATCAACATGAAAAACGGCAACCGCATCAAGGTCGATTACAAGCACATGATCGACGTGGGCGAGAGCAGACAGCACTACATCATGTATTTTGATAACGGCAAATCCATGGTATTCAGAAAAGAAGATATGGAAAAGGAGACGTTGGAAAGGTTCCGCCCGTTTATCGAATCTAAAGTACATAAATTAAAATTTACACAGATGCTCAAAAAATAAACCGGGAGGTTTTTCAACATGGTCATCGATTTAAAAACACTGTACGGCGCAGAGGCGGCTGAGCAGCAGAAGCGTTATGAGGAGCTTTCCGCTTACTTTGCGGAGGAGTTCGGGGATGCCAATGCGCTTTCATATTTCAGTGCGCCGGGCAGAACCGAGGTGGGCGGCAACCACACCGACCACAACAACGGCAAGGTGCTGGCGGCGGCTGTGAATCTGGACGTTATTGCGGCGGTGAAGAAGACCGAGAACGGCGTGATCCGACTGAAATCCGTCGGGTTCCCGATGGACACGGTCGATACGGCAGACCTTAACGTGCAGGAAGCGGAAAAGGAGCGCTCGGCATCGCTCATCCGCGGCGTGTGCGCACGCTTAAAGGCGCTCGGCTATGAAGTGGGCGGCTTTGACGCGGTGACGACCTCGAGAGTTTTAAAGGGCTCCGGCCTTTCAAGCTCCGCGGCGTTTGAGGTGCTTGTGGTGACGATTTTAAGCCACCTGTATAATGACGACGCGATCGACCCCGTGGAGGCGGCACAGATCTCAAAATTTGCCGAAAACGTGTACTTCGGCAAGCCCTCCGGCTTACTCGACCAGATGGCGGCGAGTGTGGGCGGCTTTACGACGATGGACTTTAAAGACCTTTCCGCGCCGAAGATTGAGAAGATCGATTTTGACCTTGACCGTTACGGCTATGCGCTGTGCGTCGTCGATACGGGCGGAAACCATGCCGACCTGACCGGCGAATACGCAGCCATTCCGGCGGAGATGAAGCGCGTTGCGAAGGCGCTTGGCGGCGAAGTGCTGCGCGAGGTAAGCGAGGAGGAGTTTTATAAGAAAATTCCCGAGCTCAGAAAAGAAGTCGGCGACCGCGCGATTTTGCGTGCGATTCATTTCTTCGACGACAACCGCGTGGTGGATAAGGAAGTGGCAGCGCTGAAAGCGGGTGACTTTGAGACGTTCAAGCAGTGCGTGATTGCCTCGGGTCATTCCTCGGCGATGAATTTGCAGAATGTGTTCGCAGTTGTGAATCCGCAGGAGCAGGGCTTGTCCCTCGCATTGGCACTTATTGCGAAGATCCTCGGTGGCAAGGGCGCGTATCGCGTGCACGGCGGCGGCTTTGCCGGCACGGTGCAGGCATATGTGCCGCTCGATATGCTGGACGCGTTCAAGGCAGAGATGCAGAGCGTGTTTGGCGAAAAGAGTTGCTATGTGCTCTCCGTGCGCAGCGCGGGCGGCACGAAAGTGACAACCGAATAAGTTTAACGGCGGCTTTGATTTTTAGAGCCGCCGTTTTTGCGTATTGCGGGAAATACGTGTTGCGAAATTGTAAATATTGGAAAACAGTGGATTTCGCCTTGCGAATCATGCCGATTTGTGGTATAGTATACTCTGTATCATTATGACAGCTTACCGCAGACAGCTTGTCTGCGTGCGATAAAGGAGAATGTTTTTTGAAGGATAAAGAAATCACCGTTACGGCAGACGAGCTGCAAAAGCAGAAGCTATACACGGCGGACGTTGCGGCGATCATGCAGGTGCGCGCGATGCACGGCACGCCGAAGGCGCTTGTGCGCACGTATGGCTGCCAGCAGAATGTGGCGGACGGCGAACGCATTAAGGGTATGCTCTCTGAAATGGGCTTTGAATTCACTGAAGATGAAGATGAAGCCGATTTTATTCTGTTCAACACCTGCGCCATTCGCGAGCACGCCGAAGACCGCGTGTTCGGCAACATCGGCGCGCTGAAAAACGTGAAGCGCCGCAACCCGTCGCTGCTCATTGCCGTATGCGGCTGCATGATGGAACAGGAGCGCGTGGCGGAGCGCATTAAGGCGTCGTTCCCGTTTGTGAACATCGTGTTCGGCACACACGTCATCCACCGACTGCCGGAGATGATGTACACCGCCGTGACCGACTCGAAGCGCGTTTTTTTGCGCGGGCATGAATCGAAAGAGATCATTGAAGGTCTGCCGGTGCGCCGCGACGGCAACACACGCGCGTGGGTGACCGTGATGTACGGCTGCGACAATTTCTGCTCGTACTGCATTGTGCCGTATGTGCGCGGCCGGGAAAAGAGCCGCCACCCGGATGCCATCGTCGCCGAGTGCCGCGAGCTCATTGAGCAGGGCTACAAAGAAATTACGCTGCTTGGACAGAACGTGAATTCCTACGGCAAGGGCCTGCCGGAGAAAGTGAATTTTTCGGAGCTTCTGCGCCGCATTGACGCGATTGACGGCGACTACCGTTTGCGCTTTATGACCTCGCACCCGAAGGACGCGACGCACGAGCTGTTCGACACGATTGCGGAGAGCCGGCACATCTGCCACTACATCCACCTGCCGTGCCAGTCCGGCAGCAGCCGTGTGTTAAAGGCGATGAACCGCCACTACGACCGCGAAAAATACCTTGACCTCATCCGCTATGCGAAAGAGAAAATGCCGAATCTGTCGCTGACCTCCGACATTATCGTCGGCTTTCCGGGCGAGACGTATGAGGAGTTCTGCGAGACGCTGAGCCTCATCCGCGAGGTGGAGTTCACGTCGCTCTTTACGTTTATTTTCTCGCCGCGCCCCGGCACGAGAGCCGCCGAAATGGAAGACCCTGTCACGTACAAGGAGAAAACGCAGTGGTTCTCGGAGCTTTTGAAGACACAGGAGGAGATTGCCGCAAAGCGCTGCGCTTCCATGGTGGGCAGCACGGAGCGTGTGCTCATTGAAGAGCGCAACGAGAAAAACGGTTTGCTCAGCGGTCGCACCGCAAGCAGCATCATTGTGGAATTCCCCGGCGAAGACGAATGGATCGGCGAATTCAAAAATGTAAAAGTGACCGAAGCGCGCAACTGGATTTTGCGCGGCGAATGTGTAGACTAAGCAAAACGGGTTTTGACCCATTGCTTTTTCAAAATACAATAAAATTTATAATTTATTTTAAGGAGCTATTACTATGGATATCATGAAACTGACAAGAGAACTCGGCCGCGCTTTGCAGCAGGACCAGACCTACATCAACATGAGCGTTGCGGAGCAGCAGTGCAACGAGGACGAAGCTTTGCAGAACGCCATCGGCGAATTCAACTTAAAGCGCATGGCCATCAACAACGAGGCGGGAAAGGAAGACCGCAGCGAGGAGCTTATCGAGCAGTACAACAAAGAACTGCGCGAGATTTACGGCAGAGTGATGCAGAACGAGCACATGGCGGCGTATCAGGCGGCAAAGAACGAGTTTGATGCGCTGATGCAGCGCGTGACGGGTGTGCTTTCCATGTGCGCGGAGGGTCAGGACCCGGATGGTTGCGATCCCGATGCCTGCGGCTGCACCGGCAGCTGTGCGACCTGCGGCGGTGGCTGCCACTAAGGCAGAATTTTGCAAAGTTTGCACGTGATCTGCTTGCATCTTTTCCGCCATACCGGTCGTAAAGTCCTTGACAGGCGCCAGCCTGCCTGCGGAATTTACTACGCAAGGCGTATACGCTCATGACGAAAAATCTGACGGCGCATCTCGCGCACCTACTTTACAAAAATCTGCCTTTGGTAGTAATTTACTTGTTGACTGAATCTTAACGATATGGAGGCCGGGCATGGCTGATTATTCCCCGATGATGAAACAGTACTTTGAAGTGAAGGAAAAGTACCCGAACACGCTCCTTTTCTTTCGCCTTGGGGACTTTTACGAGATGTTCTTTAACGATGCGAAAATCGCGTCGCGTGAGCTGGAGCTGACGCTGACGGGCCGTGACTGCGGCCAGGAGGAGCGCGCGCCGATGTGCGGCGTGCCGTTCCACAGCGCGGAGACGTATATCGCGCGGCTTGTGGCAAAGGGCTACAAGGTTGCCATTTGCGAGCAGATGGAAGACCCGGCACTTGCAAAGGGCATTGTAAAGCGCAGCGTTATCCGCGTCATCACGCCCGGCACCGTTATGGAAAGCAGCATGCTCGACGAGGCGAAGAACAACTACATCGCTTCCGCGTATTATCAGGGCGATAAGGTGGGCATCTGCTTTGCGGATATTTCAACGGGCGAGCTGGAGGCGACGATGCTGACGGCGGAGAAGGGCGAGACGCTCTCCCGCGCGGTCATCGATGCGCTGTCGCGATTTACGCCGCGCGAAATTCTCATCAACCCGGAATTTACCGATTTGACAGACGTGGCGAAATTCATTTCCGATAAGCTTTCGGCATCACTCGAGTGCATGAATTTTGCGGTTTACGAACCGCTGCACGCGGAAGAAACTGTGAAGGCGCAGTTTCACCCCGATGTTTTGGAACGCTCCGACGTTTTGAATTTCCCGGAGATCACGGCGGCGCTGAGCGCTTTGCTCGAGTATCTCAGCCGCACACAAATCACGGGTTTGGAGCGCATGGAGGAAATTCGCATATATTCGCAGGCGAAGACGATGCGGCTTGATTTAAACACGCGCCGAAACCTTGAATTACTCGAGACGATGCGCAGCAAGGAGCGCCGCGGCTCGCTTTTGTGGGTGCTTGACAAGACCAAAACGGCGATGGGCAAGCGGCTTATCCGCACATGGCTCGAGCAGCCGCTTTTGAGCCCGGCGGGCATTACGCTGCGGCAAAACGCGGTGGAGGAGCTGTTTGAGAACCGCCCGCTTTTAGACGATGTGACCGAGGCGCTGACGGGCATTTTTGACCTGGAGCGCATTATGACGCGCGTGGTGTACGGCTCTGTAAACGGCAAAGACCTGCGTGCACTGTGGTCGGCGCTGACGCGCTTGCCGCAGCTGAAAGCGCTTTCTGCAACGTTTAAAGCGACGATGCTGCGCGACATCGACAGCCGCATGGATGTGCTCTCCGATATTTGCGAACTCATCGACCGCGCCGTTGTGGAGGAGCCGCCGCACACGATCCGTGAGGGCGGCATTATCCGCGAGGGCTTCAACGCGGAGCTTGACGAAGTGAAAAGTGACATGACGAACGGCAAGCAGCTCATCGCCGAGCTGGAGGCGCGCGAGCGCGAAGCGACGGGCATTCCGAAACTGCGCGTGGGGTATAACCGCGTGTTCGGGTATTACCTTGAAGTTTCGAACGCGTTTAAGGACAAGACGCCGGAGCACTACGTGCGCAAGCAGACGCTTGCAAACGGCGAGCGGTACATCACGCAGGAATTAAAGGAGCTTGAAAACCGCATCTTAGGTGCGCACGACCGTTCTATTGCACTTGAGGGCAAGCTGTTTGAAGAAGTGCGCAGGACGATTGCGGAGCAGCTGACCCGCGTGCAGGAGACGGCGAAGGCGATTGCGGAGCTGGATGTTTTGGCATCGTTTGCGGCGGTATCTGTGCGGAACGACTACACGCGCCCGACCATTACGGCGAACGGCCGGCTGTATTTAAAGGACAGCCGGCACCCGGTGGTGGAGGCGCTGCTGACGGGCAGCGCGCCGTTTGTGCCGAACGACCTTGAGATGGACCCGAACCAGAACCGTGTGTCTATCATTACGGGCCCGAACATGGCGGGTAAATCTACATATATGCGGCAGGTGGCGGTCATTGTCATCATGGCGCAGATCGGCTGCTTTGTGCCGGCGAGCGCGGCGGAGATCGGCATTGTGGACGGCATCTACACGCGCGTGGGCGCTTCTGACGACCTTGCGGCGGGGCAGTCCACGTTCATGGTGGAAATGGCCGAGGTGGCGGAAATTTTGAAGAGCGCCACGAAGGACAGCTTGCTGATTTTAGATGAGATCGGCCGCGGCACCTCGACGTTTGACGGCATGAGCATTGCGCGGGCGGTCATCGAATACGTACACGACAAAAAGCTGTGCGGTGCGAAGACGCTGTTTGCGACGCATTACCACGAGCTGACGGAGCTGGAAGACCTTTTGCCCGGTGTGCAGAACTTCAGTATTGCGGTGAAAAAGCGCGGGGACGACATCACGTTCCTGCGGCGTATCGTGCGCGGCGGCGCGGATGACAGCTTCGGTATTGAGGTCGCGAAGCTTGCGGGCGTGCCGGACAAGGTGGTGCGGCGTGCGAAAGAGGTGTTAAAGAGCCTTGAAAGCGGCGAGATGGTGAAAAAACCGAAAAACGCCGTGAAAGTGCAGCAGGAGGAACCGATACAGCTGACGATGCTGACAAAGGATACGGAGGTTTTAAACCGCCTGAAAAGCCTGGACGTCAACACGCTGACGCCGATCGAATCCATGAACATTTTGTTTGAACTTGCAAATATGCTGAAATAAATTTAACACGAAAGGAAGGTGCAGAAAATGCCGAAAATTCACGTTTTGGAAAAGCAGGTCGCGGAGCTGATCGCTGCCGGTGAGGTGGTGGAGCGCCCGTCTTCCGTCATTAAGGAGCTTGTGGAAAACTCCATTGACTCCGGCGCGTCGATTGTCACGGTGGAAATTCGCCGCGGCGGCGTGACGTATATCCGTGTGACGGACAATGGCTGCGGCATTGCGCGCGAGGACGTGGCGACGGCATTTCTGCGCCATGCAACGAGCAAGGTGCGCGAAAAGGACGACTTAGACGCGATTTTGACGCTCGGCTTCCGCGGTGAGGCGCTGGCGTCCATTTCGGCTGTGTCGCGCGTTGACCTCATCACGCGCACGGCGGACAGTTCAATCGGCACGCACTATTCCTCCGAGGGCGGCAGCGACGTGGAGATTGAAGACGCGGGCTGCCCACTTGGCACGACCATTACGGCGCGCGACCTATTTTTTAACGTGCCGGCGCGTATGAAGTTTCTGAAGAAAGACACTGCAGAGGGCAACTCCGTGGCGGGACTGATGGACAAAATTGCGCTTTCGCATCCGGAAATCTCGTTCCGCCTCATTCGCGAGGGCAAGGAAGTGCTGCACACGCCGGGCGACGGCAAGCTGAACTCGGCGATCTATGCGGTGTTCGGCAAGGAGTTTTCCGGCGCTTTGCTGCCGGTGGATTATACCTTGGGCGGCATTCGCGTGCACGGGTATATCTCGTCGCCGATTGCGAGCCGACCGAACCGCAGTATGCAGAATTTCTTCATCAACGGGCGTTTTGTGCGCAGCCGCACGGCGTGTGTGGCGCTGGAGGAAGCGTACAAGGGCGCGATTATGGTGGGTAAATTCCCGGCGTGCGTGCTGCACATCGAGCTGCCGTCGTCGGTCGTCGACGTGAACGTGCATCCGGCGAAGCTGGAGGTGCGCTTTGTGAACGAGCGTCCGGTGTTTGATGCGGTGTACCACGGGGTGAAATCCGCCGTGACAGCGAGCCGCGATATGAAGTCCGTTGACCTTGCGCAGCACGCAAGGCGGCCTGTCGACCCGTATAAGCCGGATGTGGTCGTAAAGCCGCAGCAGATGGTGCTGAATCAGCCGCCGAAAACGGAGATGGTGAAGCCGATGTCTGCGCCGGTCGTGAAGTCTGCGCCCGTTATCAACACGAGCAAAAAAGAGGCGGAAGCGCCGTATGAGCCGCCAGTCGATATGCCGCCGATGCCGCATACGTTCTCGGACAGCGCAGAGCGGGAGGAAAAGCCGCAGCTTGAAAGTGTTCGTACGTCGATCGAGCGCGTTTTGGAGGCGGAGCCGCAGCCGGTGACAAAGCCGGAAGTGATAACGGAAGAACCGCCCTTACCGCAGCCGCCCGAGACGGAGCCCGTGCCGCCGGCGTGGGAGGAAACACCCGTGCAGACGGAAGCGGTGCAGGAAAATCCGGAGAACAACGCACAACCGGAAACACGCATTGTGCCGGGGACGGAGCGGGATTTGTCCCGCACGGCGCATAAGGTGATCGGCGAGGTGTTTGACACGTATATCATCCTTGAATACGACGCGCAGACGCTGATGTTTATCGACAAGCACGCGGCGCACGAGCGCTTGCTGTACGAAAAGCTCAAACGGCGCGAAGAAGCTGCTATGGCGCAGACGCTGCTTGTGCCCGTGACGGTGACGATGGACAAAAACGAGTACACGGCGGTTTTGCAGAATTTGAGTGTTTTTGAGCAGGCGGGCTTTGACGTGGAGGATTTCGGCAGCGGTACCGTTTTGGTGCGCAGCGCGCCGCTTAATTTGAACGGTGCGGACATCAAGGACTCCGTGCTCGAAATGGCGGGATACCTTGAAGAAAACAAGACCGACGCGACGACGGAGCACATGGACTGGCTGTACCACAACATTGCGTGCCGCGCAGCTATTAAGGGTGGGAACGCCTCGAAAAAAGAGGAACTCATTGCACTTGCGGAAGAGCTGGAAGCGAACCCCGATGTGCGCTACTGCCCGCACGGCAGGCCGATCTACGTGATGCTGAAAAAGCGAACGCTGGAAAAAGAATTCGGCAGAGTTTAACGGTTTGCTCACAAACACGGGCGAAAGTTGTGTTATTATAAAGTTATGTAAACAAAAGGAGGTGCCGGAATGACGGAAGTACAAGAGAAAATCAAGGTATTCGCGGTGTGCGGTCCGACGGCCTCCGGCAAGACCTCGCTTTCCGTAACGCTTGCGAAAAAGCTCCATGCGGAGGTGGTTTCGTGTGACTCGATGCAGATTTATAGGGGCATGGAGATCGGTACGGCAAAGCCGACCGCGGACGAGATGCAGGGTGTGCCGCACCACCTGATGGGTTTTCAGGATCCCGCGGAGCCGTTCAGCGTGAGCGACTATGTGGCGCTTGCGGGAAAGGTGATCGAAGACATACATGCGCGTGGCAAAAACGTGTTGCTTGTCGGTGGCACGGGCTTATATGCGCGCTCGCTTTTAAAGGCGGTGCCGTTTACGGAAAACAGCCGCGACGATGAAATCCGCGGTAATTTGGAAGCGGAATTTGCGGCAGACGGCATTGAACCGCTTTATGCGCGGCTAAAAGAGCTTGATCCCGAGGGGGCCGAGAGTATCCATCCGAATAATACGCGTAGGGTCATCCGCGCGCTTGAATACTGCATGGTGACGGGCGAGCCGTTCTCGAAGCAGGCGAAGGACTCGAAAGCGGTGGAATCGCCGTATGACGGGAAAATGTTGGTGCTGTCTTTCAAAGACCGCGAGACGCTTTACGGGCGTATCAACCTGCGCGTGGAGCAGATGTTTGCAGACGGCCTATTAAAAGAAGCCGAGGATTATTTTAAGCGGTATGGCACGCCGGGGCAGACCTCCGTGCAGGCCATCGGCTACAAGGAGCTGTTCCCGTATTTTGAGGGGCAGTGCTCCTTAGACGAAGCAAAGGAAAATATAAAAAGGGAAACACGGCGCTATGCCAAGCGCCAATTGACGTGGTTCCGCCGGGAGGAAGATGCCGTGTGGCTTTTTGCGGATGATTTTGATGCCCCGGCAGACCTGATAAGCGCGGCAGAGGACATCGCCCGCGCGCATTTTGAAGACTGAAAGGAAGCCCCGCTATGGGAAGCAACACATTATTTCGTAAAATCAGTTCGATCGCCGTGGCGATTTTGCTTTTGATATATGTAGGCTACCAGATTTACAGAAGCCAATACACCGGATTTAAAACGGAAACGGCCATGTACGCTGACCTTTCCGCATCCATCGACACCACGGGCTTTATTATCCGCAATGAGGAGCTTGTGTACTCGCGGTACGACGGCGTTTTGAACTACACGCTCGACGACGGAGAGAAAACGGCGTTCGGCGGCACAGTAGCAGAGCTGTACCCCGCGGAAGAGGACGCCGCCGCACACAACCGCATGCTGCGCATCGACGAGGAGCTTACGCGGCTAGCCGTGCTGGAGAACCCCACGGAGGTCGCGTCCTCGAACCCGAAGAACATCGGCAGCCAGATCAATAAAACGGTCACAGGGCTGCTTTCCGATTTGAAATCTGGTGCGTTTTCGTCGATCTCGAACGATAAAAACGACCTGTACCTCTTGATGGGCCAAAAGCAGATTGTGACGGGCGCGGAGGATTCCGCGAGCTATGTGGCGCACATTGAGAATTTGAAATCGGAACGTGCAACGCTGGAGACGACGACCTCTTCAAGCACCGGCACGGTAACGTCGCCGGCTTCCGGTTATTTTATCCATACGGTGGACGGCTACGAAAACGCGGTGGACACCGACGATGTGGAGCAGCTGACCGTAAGCGATGTGCGTGCGCTGGAAGAAGGCGAAGCGGGCAGCAATGCGGACAGCACGGTCATCGGCAAGGTGGCAAAGGAATTCAACTGGTACATTGCGTGCATCATCGATGAAAACGACCTTGTGCGGCTTGACCGCACAACGAATGTGAAGGTGGAGATGCCGTTTGCGACGGCGGAGACAATCCCGGCCGAGGTCGTGAAGATCAATAGGGACGAAGCAAGCGGGGACGCAGTGGTCATTTTGAAGTGCTCTTACATGAACACAGACCTTGCCGCCGCGCGCAAAGAGCCGCTGCGCATCGATTTACAGTCGTATGCCGGTGTGCTCGTGAACGAAAAGGCCATCCACTTTGCGGATGTGACCGTGACGGATACGGACACGGACGGCAATGTGACGGAGCATGTGGAACAGAACGTGAAGGGTGTTTACATCAAGTCCGGCAGCCGCGTGCGCTTTGTGCAGGTATTCTCCGATGCGACGATCGACGGCTATGCCGTGTGCAAGCTGAACCTTTCCTCTTCGGAAAAAGAGCAGCTCGTCACCTCGAGAACGATACAGCTTTACGATGAAGTCATTGTGGAAGGGACGGATCTTTATGACGGAAAAATGCTTTGAGGAGCGTTTTAGGGACGTAGAGGAAAACTATAAGGTCATCACGAACCGCATTGCGGAGGCAGCGGTGCGCTCCGGCAGAAAGCCCAAGGACATCACGTTTCTTGCGGCGACGAAGACCGTGCCGGCGGAGGTCATCAACCACGCCATCGGCTGCGGCCTGCGCTTCATCGGCGAAAACCGCGTGCAGGAATTCATGGACAAATATGAAAAGATCGATTGGGACAAGGGCGTTTCCGGCCAGATCATCGGGCGCTTGCAGACGAACAAGGTGAAATATATCATCGATAAGATCGACTGCATCCAGTCGGTGGATTCCGTAAAGCTTGCAAAGGAAATTTCCCGCCTTGCGGAGAAAATAGGCCGCAAAATGCCGGTGCTCATTGAAGTGAATATCGGCGGGGAAGAAAGCAAGGGCGGCATTGAAAAAGCTGCGCTGCCCGAGTTATTGGAAGAAATTGCCGTGCTGCCGGGCATTCAGGTGAACGGATTGATGGCAATTCCACCAATTTGTGCGGAAAAATCCGCGCTATGCAATTATTTTTCCCAAATGCATCAATCTTTTATTGACATCCGCGCCAAAAAAATAGATAATGTATTTATGAATTGCCTTTCGATGGGTATGTCTTCCGATTACGCGGAGGCCATCGAGTGCGGCGCCACTATGGTGCGCATCGGCTCTTCGCTTTTCGGCCCGCGCGACTACACGTGCTGACCGACCCTGTTATGCAGAAAATGGAGGTATAATATATGGCAGGCATTGTAGAGAAGCTTCAGAAAATGTGGAACCCGCCCGACGACGAGTATGATGAATACTACGAGGACGAGGCCACGGAGCCCACGGCAGACAGCCGCGAGGAGCAGCCTTCCGCACGCCGTTCGTTCTCCTCTTCAAGCTCGAACCGCGTTGTGAACATTAACCACGCGCGCGCAGGCGCACAGGTGGTTGTGTTTAAGCCGAACTCTTTCCGTGACGACACAAATAGCATTGCGGATGAGATCAACCAGGGCCATACGGTCGTTGTGAATTTTGAAGAGACGAACGCGGGCGAGGCGCGCTATATTCTGGCGTTCCTCAGCGGCGCTTCTTACGCGAACCACGGCGAGGTGAGACCCATCGCCGCGAAGACGTATATTTTCACGCCTGCGGGCGTGAGCCTGAGCGGTGCGGAAATTCGCGATGATCTTGCACAGAACGGCGTAACGTTCTGATATGGCCGCACAGGAAGACAAGCTTTTTGAAGCAAAAATAGAGGATTGTCTGCGCCTTGGCGAAAAAAGACCGGCGTTCTTGGGCTTTTTGGATCTTTCCGAGCGCGCGTATGCAGAAGAATATTTGCGCCGTGCACATGCGGAAAATTACCGATTTTTCGGTGGCTTTCCCGAAGCGGAGCGAACGGTTTTGGGCGTGTTTCCGGATTATATGGAGCCCTTAGATGAGGAGTTCCCGGTGACGGGGCTCACGGTGAAGTTTCGCCGGCAGGATGCGCTTTCACACCGCGATTTTATGGGCTCATTTCTGGCACAGGGCGTGGTGCGTGCATCGCTCGGCGATATTCTGGCCGAAGAAGGGCGCGCCGTGCTGTTTGTGAAAACAGAGCTTGCGCCGCACTTTCTTTCGCAGATCGATAAGATCGGTCGGGTGGGGGTGCAGATTACAAAGGGCTTTACAGATCCGCTGCCGCAGGCGCACAGCTTTCAGCCGATGGGCGGCGTGGTCGCTTCGGAACGCTTAGACTGCTTGGTTGCCTTTTTGGCGGGCACCGGCAGGGAAAAAGCCGCGCAGATGGTGCACGCGGGTTTGGTTTCCGTCAACCATAGGGAGACAGATTCCGTTTCGCACCGTATAAATGAAGGAGACATCATCTCCATACGCCGCTGTGGGCGATTTATTGTTGATATGCTCGGCCCGGTCACGAAAAAGGGCCGTTTATCTGTGAAATGCAGAAAATACATATAGGAGGCTTACACACATGTTATCGATTAAAGACATCAATGAAGTCAGCTTCAGAAAATCAAATTTTTCCGGTTACAATTCTGATGATGTCGATCAGTTTATTGATGAAGTTTTGGAGACCGTAACGGCGCTCACAAAGGAAAACGCAGAGATTAAAACGCGCAAGACGGATGATTCCGCCGCTGTGCAGCAGTTACAGGCGAAAAACGCCGAGCTGCAGGAGAAGCTTTCTATTTTGGCTGCAAAAATTGAGTCTTACCGTGCAGAGGAAGACGGTATTAAGGACGCAATCCTCAGCGCACAGCGCCTTGGCAATGCTTCCATCCGTGAGGCAAAGGCGAAGGCCGAGAAGATTGTGAACGACGCAAACGCGAAGGCTGACGCTCTTGTAAAAGATGCGAAGGGCCGCTCCGAAACGCTTGTGAAGTCCTATGAAAAGCAGATCGCCGCAAAAGAGAAAGAGCTGGAGAACATGAAGCGCGAGGTGACAAACTTCCGTGCTTCGCTCTACGGCATTTATAAAGAACACCTTGCCGTGATTGAGAAGATCCCGACGTTTGACCTGCCGGAGGAAGAGCAGGAGGAAAAAGCGCCCGCCGAGGAACCGACGCCGGTATACACCGAGCCCGAAGTAATTGAGGAGCCGGAAGAAGAGATCCCGGTGCCTGCGGCACAGCAGGTCGAAGAGGAACCCGCACCGGCCCCCGCAGAGCCGAAGCCCGTTCCCGCACCTGTCCCGGAGCCGATCCCCGCACCGGCACCGGTACAGCCGCAGCCTGTTTACGACAAGGACTCTTATATTAAGGAGCAGTTCAGCGGCATCGGTCTTGATTTGAACGCTTACGCCGACATCCCGGAATCTTTGCAGAAAGAAAAGGAGGCCCTTTTCAGCACGCTGGAGTTCGGCGTTGAAGACGAAGGCGACAAGAAAAAGGGTAAATTTAAGAGAAGATAAAACCAGCAGAAAGGCACGGATCAATATATGGATTACAAAAGCACATTGAATCTCCCCAAGACCGACTTTGCCATGCAGGCCGGCCTACCGAAGCGCGAGCCGGTAATGCTCGAAAAGTGGTATGAAGACAAGGTTTACGAGACCGTTCTCGAAAAGAACGACGGTAAGCCGCTTTATGTTCTGCACGACGGCCCTCCGTATGCAAACGGCGATATCCACCTCGGCACGGCGCTGAATAAGACGCTGAAGGACTTTATCGTTCGCTACAAGAATATGTCCGGCTTTAAGGCACCGTATGTTCCTGGCTGGGATACCCACGGCTTGCCGACCGAGCTGAAGGCCAGAAAGAAAGCGGGCGTTTCGAATTCCACTGCAATCTCCGACATCGAGCTGCGCAAGCTCTGCCGCGAGTTTGCCCTCGGCTACCTCGATGAGCAGCGCAATTCCTTCAAGCGTCTTGGCGGCATCGGTGAATGGGACAACCCGTATGTCACCCTGCGCAAGGAATTTGAAGCAAAGCAGATCGAGATCTTCTCCGAAATGGCGACGAAGGGCCTCATCGATAAGGGCTTAAAGCCGGTTTACTGGTGCCCGGAGTGCGAGACTGCACTGGCAGAAGCCGAGATTGAATACGCAGAGGATCCCTGCCACTCCATCTATGTGAAGTTCCGCGTGACGGACGACAAGGGCCTTTTGACCCCGATGGGCGCAGACCTGAGTAAGACCTACTTCGTAATCTGGACGACGACGACCTGGACGCTCCCCGCGAACGTCGCGATTTGCGTCGGCCCGGAATTTGAATATGCACTTGTAAAGTCCGGCGACGAATACTATGTGATGGCAACGGCCCTGACCGAATCTGCCATGCAGGCGGCGGGCAAGACCGATTACGAGATCCTTGGCACCTTAAAGGGCAGCGACCTTGAGTATATGAAGACGGCGCACCCGTTCATCGACCGCACATCTCTCGTCATTGTGGGCGACCACGTTACGTTGGAAAGCGGTACCGGCTGCGTTCACACGGCTCCGGGCCACGGCGTCGAAGACTATGACGTCTGCCACAATCACTATCCCGAAATTCCGATCGTTGTGCCGGTGGACAGCCATGGCAAGATGACCGAGGAAGCGGGCCAGTTTGCAGGCCTGACGACCGAGGAAGCGAATAAGGCGATTGCACAGCACCTTGAGGATACAGGCGCACTGTTCGCTTTACAGAAGATCATCCACCAGTATCCGCACTGCTGGCGCTGCAAGAAGCCGGTTCTGTTCCGTGCGACCGAGCAGTGGTTCTGCTCCGTGGACGCTATCAAGGATCAGGCGATTGAAGCCATCAAGGGCGTAAAGTGGATCCCGGGCTGGGGCGAAGACCGCATTTCCTCCATGGTCCGTGACCGCAACGACTGGTGTATCTCCCGTCAGCGTCGCTGGGGTGTGCCGATTCCGATTTTCTACTGCAAGGACTGCGGCGAGCCGCTCATCGAGAAGGACGCGATGCACGCAGTTTCCGAGCTGTTCCGCGCAGAGGGCTCCGATGCTTGGTACATCAAGGAAGCGGAAGAAATTCTGCCCGCAGGCACAAAGTGCAAGAAGTGCGGCTGCACCTCCTTTACAAAAGAGCGCGACATCATGGACGTTTGGTTTGATTCCGGCGTGACCCATGCTGCCGTTTGCGATACACGCGATTATCTCCATTGGCCGGCTGACCTGTACCTTGAGGGTGCAGACCAGTACCGCGGCTGGTTCCAGTCTTCGCTGCTCACGTCCATTGCATGGCGCGGCAAAGCGCCGTACAAGGCTGTCGTCACACACGGCTGGGTCGTGGACGGTCAGGGCAGAAAGATGAGTAAGTCCCTCGGCAACGGCATTCTGCCGCAGGAGATTGTGGATAAGTACGGCGCAGATATCCTGCGTCTGTGGGTCGCTTCTTCCGACTACCATGCCGATATCCGCATCTCCCCGGAAATCCTCAAACAGCTTTCCGACGCATACAGAAAGATCCGCAACACGGCACGCTATATGCTCGGCAACCTTTCCGATTTTAATCCGGATACCGACAGTGTAGAGGTCTCTGAGATGCTTTCCATCGATAAGTGGGCGCTGAACCGTTTGGATCGGCTGATGGTGAAGGTGCGCGAGGGCTATGAGTCCTTCGAGTTCCACCAGGCTTACCACGCCATCCATAACTTCTGCGTTGTGGATATGTCGAACTTCTATCTCGACGTCATCAAGGATCGTCTGTACACCGAGAAAAAGAACTCCGCTGCACGCCGCGCCGCGCAGACTGCGATGTATATCATCCTCGATGCGATGACCCGTCTGGTCGCGCCGATCTTGGCGTTCACCTCCGACGAAATCTGGCAGAGCATGCCGCACGCTTCCGATTGCGATGCACGCCACGTTGTTTACAACGAGATGCCGAAGCCGACGAGCGAAAAGTACGGCATCGACGTGACGGAAGAATTCATCGCACGCTGGGATAGAATCCATGCAATCCGCGATGTTGTGAAGAAGGCGCTTGAAAACGCACGTGCAGAGAAGACGATCGGTGCATCGCTCGATGCAAAGGTCACGCTGTTCTGCACCGGCGAGCTGTATGCGTTCCTCAAGTCTGTGGAAGACGAGCTTGCAACCGTGTTCATCGTATCTCAGGTCGAGATTGTGGACGGCGAGGGCGGCACACTTTCCGACGATGCACTGGGCCTCTCCGTGCAGGTCGATAAGGCAGAAGGCTGCAAGTGCATGCGCTGCTGGACATATTCCTCCACGGTCGGCAAAAATCCGGCATACGTGGATCTGTGCGAGCGCTGCGCAAAAGCACTTTCCGAATAATTTCGGACACATTGAATTTGTTTTAAACGGTACGTGCTTAATGACGCCGTGCTGTTGAATAATTGAACCGAACCAAGGTGCAAACCGGTTTTGCCCGGCTTGCGCCTTTTTCGGGTTATAAGGGGATATTTCTTTTGTCCATTCTCATTCTTTTGCTGATCGCCGTGCTGACAGCTGTCGATCAGTTTATAAAAATGACGGTTATCACAAACTTAAAGCCCATCGGCAGCGTGACGTGCATTCCGGGCCTTTTGGAGTTCCGTTACCTTGAAAACAACGGCGCGGCATTCGGCTTTTTTGCCGGGCTTTCATGGCTTTTGATCATACTGACGATAGGGCTTATGGCGGCGTTGCTCGTGCTTTTGTTCCGCTATAAGCACCACACATGGATGTCGCGCACGTCGTGCGTGCTCATCATCGCGGGCGGCATCGGTAACCTCATTGACCGTTTTATTTTCGGCTATGTGGTCGATTACATCCATGTGCTGTTTTTTCCGTATGTGTTCAACTTTGCAGACTGCTGCGTGGTGGTCGGTGCGATTTTGTTTGCCGTGTGGTATTTATTCTTTAAAGACAAAAAAGAAGCGGCAGATAAAAAAGTGAACGAGCCGACGGAAACGACTGCCGACGGGGTCGGGAAATAAGTATGGCGGAGCTGCATGAGATTGAGGTCACAGCGGCGGGCCAGCGCGCCGATAAACTGATTGCGGAGGCGCTGCCGGAGCTTTCCCGCTCTGCGGTGCAGAATTTGATCCGCGACGGGCATGTGACCTGCGATAATAAGATTGTGCAGAAAAGCACGAAGCTTGCGCCGGGGAGCGTTTTGTGCGTGGAGATTCCCGAAGCGCGCCCGCTCGACGTGAAGGCGGAGAACATTCCGCTTGACATCGTATATGAAGATGACGACCTACTTGTGGTGAACAAGCCGAAGGGTATGGTGGTGCATCCGGCAGCGGGCAATTATGACGGCACACTTGTGAACGCGCTGCTGTACCACTGCGGCGATTCGCTTTCGGGCATCAACGGCGTGATTCGCCCGGGCATTGTGCACCGCATTGACAAGGATACGAGCGGGCTGCTCATCGTCGCGAAGAACGACACCGCGCATCGGCACTTGGCGGAGCAGATCAAGGCGCACAGCTTTACGCGCGAATACCGCGCCGTGGTGTACGGGAAAATTCGCGAGGACGGCACGGTGGATGCGCCCATCGCACGTCATCCGCAGGACAGAAAGCGCATGGCGGTACAAAACACGCCGAACGCGAGAAACGCCGTGACGCACTATTTTGTCACAAAAAATTTTACGGGATTTACGCAGCTGCGCCTGCGCCTTGAGACCGGACGCACGCACCAGATCCGTGTGCACATGGCGTATATCGGGCATCCTGTCGCGGGCGACCCGGTCTACGGACCGAAAAAAGTCATCACGCAGCTGCACGGGCAGTGCCTGCACGCGGGGCTCATCGGGTTCATCCACCCGCGCACGGGCGAATATATGGAGTTTGAAGCGCCGCTGCCGCCATATTTTACGGATTTTGTGAAGACGCTGCACGCGGAGGACGAGTAAGGGGGAGCGCTTGTGCGCGCGGGAAGTCAACGGACAATTTTACTGTTCGCGCTGTTTTTAATGGCGTGTGCGGCGGTGCTGTTCTGCGTTTCCTTTGAGAATACACCGCTTGAACCGTACAGGGTGACATCGACAGGGCAGAGCGAAGCAGCATCGAGCGCGCCGGCTGCATCCCCTTTAAGCGAAGAAAAAGTCAACATCAACACCGCGTCGAAGGAAGAGTTGATTGGCCTGAACGGCATCGGAGAAGTACTTGCCGACAGAATCATCGAATACCGTGAAGCAAACGGTGGATACAAAGATGTGCGCGAGCTCACGAATGTAAAAGGCATCGGCGAAAAGCTGCTTGAGAAACTGCTGCCGTATGTGACGGTGTAAACAAAAAAGGCATACGTTCCACTCTGTCCGTTTGACATTGCTTTGAAGAACGCCGGTGTGCAGCACAAGCTGATTCCGCCCAGAACGCCTTGGCACAACGGCAAGGTAGAGCGGAGTCATCAAAACAACCAGCGCTATTTTTACAACTGGGAAAAGTTTGCAAGTGTAAAAGATCTAAACCGAAAGCTCAAAGATCATTTGCACTGGAGCAACAGAAAGCCCAT
>ERZ1673697.1128-NODE-1128-length-33543-cov-7.848334_pt1 | contig 33543 bp, 28 predicted proteins | sample MGYA00580227_ERZ1673697 | MGnify/ENA primary metagenome ERZ1673697 (study PRJEB41218, sample SAMN15661759) | gut metagenome | host: Homo sapiens | place: Canada: London | collected 2015-08-20/2019-03-30 | study: EMG produced TPA metagenomics assembly of...
GTAACAATCACTTTTCATCGTAAGGCGGCCGGTAGAGCATAACCTTAGGAGGCGGTCGCTCTATCCTGCTGAGCTACGGAAACATTTTTAAATTTATCCTTATCACGCGCAGCCTGACGGAAGCGCGTTCATAAACGGGCATTTACATTCCCATAAAATCAACGGTTCCCTGAATCCAGACGCTGCCGCGGAAACGGCGCCCCGGAAGAGGTTCTCCGTATAAATCATTTTTATTGATACATATATCTAAAATCAAATCGTTACATTCCAGAGACAAAATATAAATACTTTCCTCTGTCAATGTATTCTGAACCAGTTCCACACTGAGGATATCTCCCATGACTGAATACTGATCGCAGGCAATGCCGTAAGGCATAAAGTAAGATTCGACGATGGTCAGGACATCTTCCTGTTTTGCACGGCGGCTAATCAACGCATACGTATCGATGTCTTCCAGCGTAAGGCTCTCGATGGCATCCTGGTCGCCCTCTCTGGCCGCAGCGATCATCCGGTCACGTTTAACACGCTCATCCTGTTTCCGCTGAACGTCCTCTTCGGTTTTCATTAACGGAAGAATCACTTTTCCGGAAATGGATAATCCGGACAAATACACCGGCGCATAAAATAAAGAGCCTTTATGGAATTCCAGATAATCGATATAATCCGCCATATTGAGCAGATGAAAAATCAGAGACACACCGACTTTGACATTATCACATATTCCCGAATATCCGTCTCTGTCCGCCTGTTTCTCGATAGTCACTTCTTCCTTTAGTGTACAGTTTTTCCCACGAAAATAAGGAAAATAATAATCCATATGAAACTGGCCGTCTTCGTCGTATTCGCCCCGGACACTGATGCCCATGCGTCTTGCAAAATCCTTAACCTTCTCTCCAAAGGCTGCCTCCGCATCTTCCCGGGAAGAAACATATTCGGATGTTGGACGGAGCATCACAAGATTCAGGATATCCCTGACATCCTTATTCTTTTTTAATCCGCTGAAACCTATTGCCCGTAAATAATCGTGCATCCCGACCTCCGATTTATGTGAACCTCAGGGATGTATATATGAATATATATACATCCCAAGGCTGCTCCTGTTTTAGAATCTTATTTAATAACTTCCATACCGCCCATATAAGGGATCAGTACTTCCGGCACACGGATGCTGCCGTCGGCCTGCTGATAATTTTCCAGAATCGCTGCCGTCGTACGTCCAACAGCCACGCCGCTTCCGTTCAGTGTATGGACAAATTTTGCTTTATCCTTCACACTGTCTTTATATTTTATATTCGCACGGCGCGCCTGGAATTCTTCAAAGTTACTGCAGCTTGAAATTTCCACATATCTGCCGTAGCTTGGCATCCATACTTCAATATCATATTTCATAGCTGCTGTAAATCCAAGGTCACCGATACAGATTTTAACAACCCGGTAAGGCAGTCCCAGACGCTGAAGAACATCTTCTGCATCTCTCGTAAGTTTTTCCAGTTCATCATAAGAGTCTTCCGGTTTTGTAAACTTAACAAGCTCAACTTTATTGAACTGGTGCTGACGGATCAGACCACGGGTATCTCTTCCGGCAGAACCTGCTTCCGCACGGAAACAAGCCGTATAAGCCACATGCTTGATCGGAAGTTTATTACCATCCAGAATGGATTCTCTATACATATTTGTTACAGGCACCTCTGCGGTCGGAATCAGAAAATATTCTTTTCCGTCTCCGGTAACCTTATAGGCATCTTCCTCAAATTTCGGAAGCTGACCGGTTCCTGTCATGCTTTCACGGCTTACCATATATGGTGCGAAAATTTCTTCATAACCATGCTCTTTTGTATGTGTATCCAGGAAGAAATTTGTGATGGCGCGTTCCAGTCTTGCGCCGGCTCCGCGGTAAAATGTAAAGCGGGCCCCTGTTGTCTTCGCTGCAGTTTCAGGATCGAGAATACCTAAATCAGCGCCCAGATCCCAATGTGCTTTTGGCTCAAAATCAAATTTTGTCGGCTCGGAAAAACGACGGATCTCCACATTATCCGCATCGGTATCACCGGCAGGGACCGTCGGGTTCGGAATATTCGGAATCGTGAGCATATAAGCATTCAGCTCAGCATCCACTGCATTTACCTGGGCATCCAGACCTTTAATGCGTTCAGAAAGTTTTTTCATTTCTTCCATAACAGCAGTGACATCTTCTCCGGCCTTTTTAAGCTGAGGAATCTTTTTAGAAGTTACATTCTGCTGATTTTTCAACTGCTCCACCTCTGCCAGCAGTTCCCGTCTTTTTTCATCCATTGATTTAAACTTGGATAAATCAAAATCCTCATTACGTGTTGCGAGAGCTTTTTCAACTTCTTCAAAATTGTTTCTTAATAACTTAATATCAAGCATGTCTTTTCCTCCTCTTTGGATATTGCCCCTAAAAAATAAAACTAACTGATATTATATAATAGACATATCCTTTTTGCAAGTTAATATACTTCAAGTTTCTAAATTTTTCCAATTTGCCGCTTTGTATTTTGTATATTTATTCATTTATACATTAACATAAAAAATGCAGCAGATATTCTCCGCTGCATTTTTCAATCGCTTTTATTATTCATTTCCCATGCCGTACTGCATCGCCATATTTAAAGCTTCTTCTTCTTCATCACCCAATGGTAAATAGGATTCGCCTTTAATGATTTCCTTAATATAGCTATAACATCCTTCTTTGCTGTAAATCGAATTAATAATAAATCCATCATTCCGATAATTCAGCATCGCATAGGCAAAACTCAGTTTTCCTCCCATCTCTTTAAAGGCATCGTATTTCACGATACCAATCTTCTGATAGGACCGTCCTGAACTTTTTTCCAGTCTGAGCAGACGTTCATTCAAAGAATTATTCACATCTTCGATGTTATTTAATGAGGCCAGCTTATTTTCAAGCGCTTCATCCAGAGATTTCGCGCCTCTGCCGCCGCGCATAAAAGCTCTGTATTTTTTATCCAGTTGATTCTGCTTTTTATGTAACTGAAATATATAAATGAGCATCAACAACATCAAAACCAACATTCCGATAATTAAAATGCCCGGATCAAACTTTAATCCCGCTAAAATTTTACTCTCCATACTTATCCCACCTGTTTTACTGATTCAATCAAATCAATAATCCTTTCCAGTTCATCATTCGAGTAATATTCAATCTCAATTTTTCCTTTTTTATAGTTCCGGCTTCTTATAGCGACCTTTGTCCCGATAATGGATTTCATGCGTTCTTCCAACTGTCCGTAAATGGTTTCCATCTGACTGAAATCCTTTTTCTTCGTTTTTTCATCCGAATCCTTTTCTTCCAGTTTTTTCAAGTAATCCCTTACTAACTTTTCCGTTTCACGAACACTCATCTTATTATCAAAAACCGTCATAGCCATTCCATACTGTTCTTCTTTATCTTCAATCGCAAGCAATGCTCTGGCATGACCGCCACTAATCATATCATCAATGACCATCTTCTGTACCCGCTCGTCCAATTTCAAAAGACGGAGAGCATTCGTTACTGCTGTACGGCTTTTTGAAACCTTTTGAGCCGCTTCGTCCTGTTTTAAGCCAAACTCATCAATAAGTCTCCGGTAGGCCTCAGCCTCTTCAATCGGATTCAGATCCTCCCGCTGAAGATTTTCAACAATTGCAATCTCCATAGACTCCTTATTATCATATTCCTTAATGATTACCGGAACTTCCTTCAATCCGGCAATTCTGGCTGCGCGCCACCGACGTTCCCCAACCACGATTTCATAATAATCATTATTTTTCTTTACCACGATTGGCTGAATCAGCCCATACTGTTTAATGGATTCCGCCAGTTCCTGAAGTGCATCTTCATCAAACTTCTTTCTCGGCTGCATACGGTTTGGTTCGATTTCATCAATTTTCATCCGAACATCGACCGGTTTTTCAACAACCTTTTCTATAATTTTTTCTACCGGTTTCTCTACAACCTTCTCTACAACTTTTTCTACAATCTTTTCCTTATCGGCCTCTTTTTTTACCGAAGGTGCAATTAAAGCATCAATTCCTTTACCTAATCCGCCTTTTTTACGAGTTGCCATACTGTTCAAATCCTTTCTTCTGCCTGTTCATCATTCATTTTCATAGTTTATAACTTCTTCTGCAAGCAGTCTGTATGCTTCTGCTCCGGTGGAACGGGTATCATACATATTGATTGGCATACCGTAGCTCGGCGCCTCTGCAAGCCGAACATTTCTCGGAATAATCGTCTTATAGATGTTTCTGTCTAAATTTTCTTTAACATTTTCTACAACCTGTAAAGACAAATTTGTTCGTCCGTCAAACATTGTAAAGACAACGCCTTCAATCTGTAAGTTTTCATTCAATCGCTCTTTAATCAGATCAATCGTATGTATTAATTGTGTCAGACCTTCCAGCGCATAATATTCACACTGAATCGGAACTAATACGGTATCTGAAGTCGTCATTGCATTAATTGTGAGCAAATTCAATGATGGCGGGCAATCAATAACTACAAAATCATATTTTGCTTTTACCGAATCAATTTTTTGTTTTAAAAGGTATTCCTTATTTTCTATTGAAATCAATTCTACCTCTGCACCGGAAAGATTAATATTTGACGCAATAACATCCAATCCTTCCATAACTGATGGGTAAATACATTCCTCAACAGAAATATCATCCAAAAGTAATTCATATACCGTATTTTCAACTGAATTTTTATCTATTCCAAGTCCACTCGTTGTATTTCCCTGTGGGTCCATATCTATCGTTAATACTTTTTGGCCCATTTCAGCTAAAGAAGCAGATAAATTTATGGATGTCGTCGTTTTTCCAACGCCGCCTTTTTGATTTGCAACTGCAATTATCCTTCCCATATCATTCTCCTTTTTTATTCGTTTCTGCATTTACCAGTATACCACTTCGCGGCGTGTTATTCCAGAGAAAGAAGTATGAAAATTTTGTAAACCAAAAAGGATGTTTCACGTGAAACATCCTTTTTGGTTAAATCAACTCTATTTTTTATGTTTCACGTGAAACATAATGTTTTTTACATCTGTTCCGGACACTGAATACCTAAAAGGCTTAAAGCATCTTTCAAAATAGATTTTGTAATGATAACAACATTTGCACGGGTATATTTAATATTTTCATCCTCGACATTAATCTGACAGTCATGATAGAATTTATTAAATGCCTGGGCCAGTGCAACAGCATATCTTGAAATCATAAATGGTTCCATCTTCTCAGCGGCATCTTTAACAACCTGAGGATATCTTGCAATTTCTTTAAGCAGTGCCATAGAAACCTCATCGGACAGCACCGAATAATCATAAGTGGAAGTCACCTCGCCAATCTTGCGAATGACACTTGCTGCTCTCGCATAAGTATACTGAACATAAGGTCCTGTTTCTCCATCAAAGTTAAGCAGTTTTTCCCAATCGAAAATAACATCCTTAATTCTCTGATTATATAAATCGTTAAACAAAATAGCGCCGATACCTACCTGTTTTGCAACTTCTTCTTTATCCGGAATGTTTGGATTCTTTTCTTCGATAATACTCCGTGTTTTCTGAATGGCTTCTTTCAGGATATCTTCGGCAAAAATAACATTACCTTTACGAGAAGATAATTTTCCGCCCTTCAGACTTACAAGGCCATAAGGAACATGAACTAAATTTTCAGACCAGTCGTAGCCCATAAGGCTGATAACCTTAAACCACTGAGCAAAATGCAGTTTTTGTTCAAGTCCGGTAACATAAATACATTTTGAAAAATCATAGGTCTTTTTCCGATACATTGCGGCGGCAATATCCCTCGTCGCATATAAAGAACTTCCGTCTTTTTTTGTAATCAGGCATGGCGGCATGTTGTATTCTTCCAGTTCAACAATCTGAGCCCCATCGCTGACCTTAATCAGGCCTTTCTGTTTCAGTTCCTCAATAACCGGCTGCATTTTATCATTATAAAAGCTTTCTCCGGCAAAGGAATCAAATTCCATTCCCAGAAGTTCATAAACACGCATAAATTCCTTTAAACTGATTTCACGGAACCATTTCCAGATAGCGAGGGCTTCTTCGTCACCATGTTCCATCTTTGTGAACCATGCTCTGGCTTCATCGTTCAGAGCATCATCTTTCTCCGCTTCATCGTGGAATTTCACGTAAATCCGCATCAATTCCTCGATTCCCTGTTCTTCAACAGCTTCCTTGCTGCCCCATTTTTTATAAGCAACGATCAATTTACCGAACTGAGTTCCCCAATCGCCCAAATGATTGATTCTCTCCACATGATAGCCCAGTTTTGTATATATTTTATTCAGAGAATTACCGATAATCGTTGTACGAAGATGACCGACATGGAAGTTTTTTGCAACGTTTGGCGATGAATAGTCAATACAGATTGTCTTTCCATGTCCCTGATCGGAACCACCATAATTTTTATCTGAAAGATAATTTTCCACAATCTGTTTTGCAAAAGTGGATTTATCCACAAAAAAGTTCAGATATCCACCCATGACTTCAACTTTACTCAGAAATTCCGGACATTCCATCTTTTCTTTTAAGTCCGCAGCGATCAGCGGCGGCGCCTTACGAAATACTTTTGCCAGTTTAAAGCATGGAAAAGCAAAATCTCCCATATCCGATTTCGGAGGAATCTCCAAAAGACTGTTTATTTCTTCTTTATCCATACTGTCAATCTGACCGGATAATAATTCAACAATTTTATTTCTCATTTATAAAATTCTCCTTTTGTTATATATAATTAACTTTTCTGTTTTTACAAAAACTATATATATTTTCAATTATTTGTTGTATATATGTAACTTTAGTTTTTTTTCATCTGCTTAATATCTTAAATCCTATAAAGACAGATATGGATATTGTACAACATATTTTAAAAAATATCCATAAAAAAATGTTTGTATCTGCAGAATAATTATCATATAATATAGTATAACAGAACCTACTATCAAAAGCGAATCAAAGGAGCTATCCATATGAAAAAGTATAAAAAACTGGTCAATGCAGGAATTTTATCTTCCGCCATACTTTTCACAACATGGGGATTAAATAAACTTATTTTTTTAAGCGCAGGCATGAAGGAGATGCTGTTTTGTGAAAATCATTATCAGTATTCCTGGCGCTTTGGAAATATCTTTTATACCAAAAAGGGCAGCGGTTCCCCGGTCTTACTTATCCATGAATTAAAAAGCACAGGCTCTGCCGCTGAATGGAATTCTGTCATAAACGATTTAGCTAAAGATCACACGGTCTATGCGCTCGATTTGATTGGCTGCGGACGCTCTGAAAAGCCGAAAATGACCTATACAAACTATATTTATGTCCAGTTAATCAATGATTTCGTAAAAGACGTCATTGGCACGAAAACAGACCTTGTGACGAGCGGTTCTTCTTCCAGCATCGCCATTATGAGCTGCTACAGTGAACCCGGACTTTACCATCGTTTAATGCTTGTTAATCCGCCTTCAATGAAGGTTATGTCCAAATATCCGAAGGCCAACCATAAAACCCTGAAATATCTGATGGAAGTACCGCTGATCGGCACAACCCTTTATAACCTCATTCATTCAAGAGCGATGCTTCTCAATAATTATAAGAAGTCATTGATGTATCCGAATCGCTGTATGAACAAGACGATTGATACCATATACGAAGCCAGTCATCTCGCAGGACCTGCTTCCAGATATTTCTATGCCAGTGAACGCAGCCACTTTACGAATATCAATATGCTCCATGCATTAAAGAAGCTGAATCACTCCATATGCATTATTGGCGGTGAGGCAGAAAAGGATATTGAAGATATTATGGATGCTTACGTTTTTTATAATCCTTCAATTGAAACAGAAAAGATTTCCGGCTGTAAACACTATCCACATATTGAACAGAAAGAAAGCTTTTTATCCCTCTGTTCCGTTTATTTATCTTAAAAGAAAAGGACATAAGAAACACTTGTATCATTTGTTTCTTATGTCCTGTTTTTTATTCTATATATGTTTCATTTGTATCACATATATTTTTTTTATTTATAACGGTTCTCTGGAAGGTTTTCCTGCTTTCCTTGGATAGGCCTTTTTTGTTGCCTTCACTTTTTCGATAATAACAAGGGATCTTTCCATATCTGTATCCGGCAGACTGTAATTTAAACACTTCACAATCTGTGTTCCAAGTAAATCCACGGCTCTCCGGGCATTTTCCATTTCCTCCCGGACTTTTCCTGATTTATAGGGGATAAACTGACTCCCGATGCGGATAAAAGGCACACAATATTCCGCCAATGTGGATAAGTTTGCCACCGCCCTGGAAACACACAGATCAAACTGTTCTCTGTACTGTGGATTTCTTCCAAAATCTTCCGCTCTGCCGTGGATCGTCCGGATTTTATCCAGTTTTAAAGTTTCAATCACCTGATTCAGAAAATGAATCCGTTTATTTAAAGAGTCCAGCAGAACGATCTCAAGCTCGGGAAAAGCGATCTTCAGCGGAATTCCCGGAAATCCTGCGCCGGTTCCCACATCAATGATTTTCTTTGGCTGTGTGAGATCCACAGCTTTAATTAACGAAAGGCTGTCCACAAAATGTTTTTCAATCACTTCGTCAAACTCGGTGATTGCCGTAAGGTTCATGACTTTATTTGTTTCAACAAGCATTTCATAATAAACCATGAACTGGTGAATCTGTTCATCCGACAGTTGAATATCTAACTGAGACAACGCTTTTTCGAATTTTTCTGTATTTCTTTCCAATTTATCCACACCTGTCCCTTTATTTCTGATCCTTGTCCACATTTTTATGCTGACGGTTGAATTGTTCCATATAAATCAGCAATACGGAGATATCTGCCGGGGTTACCCCGGAAATACGGGAAGCCTGACCCACGGAATGTGGATGGACGGCCGATAATTTCTGCCGCGCTTCAATTCTTAAACCGCTGATATCTTCATAATCCAGTGTTTCAGGAATGAGCTTCACTTCCATTTTTTTAAACTGTTCCACCTGTCGCATCTGCCGGCTGATATAACCTTCATATTTAACATTAATGTTCACCTGCTCGATCACGCCCGCCGGCAGTTTTTCCCGGTCTTTATCCAGCGGCGCTACGAATTCATAGGATAATTCCGGACGCCGGATGAGTTCTGCCAGCGAAACGGCTGTTTTCAGCGGCGTACTCTGATGCGCTTCAAGAAATTTCTGAACTTCCTTTGAGCCGCCGATCATCACGTGGCTTACCCGTTCAATCTCTTTTTCAATCTGAGCTTTTTTTTCTAAAAGCGCCGCATAGCGTTCATCGGAAATCAGACCGACGCTGTGGCCGATCGGTGTCAGACGCAGATCGGCATTATCCTGGCGCAGCAATAAACGGTATTCTGCTCTGGATGTCATCATCCGATAAGGTTCATGGGTTTCTTTCGTCACAAGATCATCGATCAATACACCGATGTATGCTTCCGAACGCTTTAAAACAACCGGTTCTCTGCCAAGAATTTTCATCGAGGCATTAATTCCTGCAATCAGTCCCTGGGCTGCCGCTTCTTCATATCCGGAGCTTCCGTTAAACTGGCCGCCGGAAAATAAGCCTTCAATTTTTTTAAATTCCAGCGTTGATTTGAGCTGCGTAGCCGGAATACAATCATATTCGATTGCATACGCATTTCGCACAATGCGGGCATTTTCAAGGCCCGGTACAGAACGGTACATCTGATACTGAACATCCTCAGGAAGGGAACTGGACATACCTCCGATATACATTTCATTGGTATAATTTCCTTCCGGTTCAATAAATACCTGATGCCGGTTTTTATCCGCAAATTTAACGACCTTATCTTCAATCGAAGGACAGTAACGCGGTCCGACACCTTCGATGACACCGGCATAAATCGGCGAACGATCCAGATTGGAACGAATAATCTCATGGGTCTTTTCATTCGTATAGGTCAGCCAGCAGGATACCTGTTCCTTCTGAATCTCCTCCGGATTGGTGGTAAAAGAAAACGGCACAACCGTTTCATCCCCAAACTGTTCTTCCATTTTTGAAAAATCAATGCTCCGCTTATCTATTCTTGCCGGCGTACCTGTTTTAAATCGCACCAGTTCCACACCGAGATTTTTAAGGCTTTCAGAAAGCCCTGTTGCAGCCTGAAGGCCGTTCGGTCCGGTATAAGTAATCGATTCTCCGCAAAGGCACCGCGCCTTTAAATAAACGCCGGTTGCAAGGATTGCCGCCTGACACGGGTAAATGCCGCCGGTATGGGTGACAACGCCGGTCACACGACCGTCTTCGGCCAGAATATCCGTAATTTCTGCCTGCTTAACGGTCAGATTTTCCTGATTTTCAAGAATATGACGCATAAGCTGTGTATAATCCTGTTTATCCGCCTGAGCTCTCAGAGAATGTACCGCCGGGCCTTTGGATTTATTCAGCATCTTTGACTGAATAAAGGTCTGGTCGATCGTTCTTCCCATCTGACCGCCGAGAGCGTCGATTTCACGGACAAGGTGGCCCTTTGAACTGCCGCCGATATTCGGATTACACGGCATCAGGGCAATACTTTCAACACTGACTGTAAAAACAATGGTCTTTAAACCGAGACGCGCACAGGCCAGAGCAGCTTCACAGCCTGCATGTCCCGCTCCAATGACCGCCACATCATAATTTTCATAAGTATATGACATAAAATAGCCTCCTATTTACCCATACAAAAATCGCTGAAGATGGTATTTACCAGATCCTCTCCGACGGATTCCCCGATGATCGTTCCAAGAGATTCATAGGCGTTCATCAGATCAATCGAAAAGAAATCCTCCGGCATTCCGTCTTTAATGCTCTGAATGACCATTTTAAGACTCTCTACAGCTTCCGAAACCGCCGTTTTATGCCGGATATTTGTAATATAAATCTGATCGTTAAAATCAAGCTTTCCCTGAAAAAACATCGTTTCAATCCATTGATAAAAGTCATCCATTCCCTGACGGTCTTTTACCGAAACTTCAACAATCGGATGTTTCGTCTTTTCTTCAAGCACCGACCGGGTTGTTTCCAGATTCAGGTCCACTTTGTTTAACAGTATAATCGTTTTCCGGTTCTGAATCAATTCCAGAATTTCAAAATCATTTTCATCCAGAGGCGTTGAACCATCCACCACATAAATAATCAGGTCGCTTTCCTCCGCATAATTTTTCGCTTTTTCAACACCGATTTTTTCCACGGTATCATTCGTATCCCTAATTCCGGCCGTATCGATCACATTTAATAAAATTCCCCGGACCTGAACGGTTTCCTCCAGAATATCTCTTGTCGTTCCGGCAATATCCGTAACAATGGCTCTCTCTTCTCCGGACAGATAGTTTAAGAGTGAAGACTTTCCCGCATTGGGCTTTCCGAGAATCACCGTCTTAATTCCCTCTTTTAACAGACGTCCGTCATTATAGGAATTTTGCAGCCGGTCCAGCTTTGCAATATTTTCATTGACCTGCTTTTCCAGCGTCTCTCCATAGTGATCCATATCCATATGCTCCGGATCATCCAGAGCCGCTTCAATAAACGCAATGCTTCCGATAATATCCTTTCGGATTTCTTTAATCTCATTCAGAAGATTTCCCCGAAGCTGATGCATCGAACTGTTTAAAGCATACTCATTTCTGGAATTAATAATATCAATGACGGCTTCTGCCTGAGACAGATCGATACGTCCGTTTAAAAATGCCCGCTTCGTAAATTCTCCGGGCTCTGCCGGACGGGCGCCGTATTTGATCGCGGTTTCCAGAATCTTCTTCATCACAACGACACCGCCGTGACAGTCGATTTCCACCACATCTTCTCTGGTATAACTGTTTGGAGCCTTCATAATCAGAAGCAATACCTCATCCACCATATGGCTGCCATCATATATATATCCGTAATGTATTGTATGACTTTTAACATTTTTCAAAGATTTATCTGCCTTCGGGCTTCGGTAGATCCGGTCTGCAATCTCGATGGCATCATCACCGCTCAAACGGACTTTTCCAATACCTGAGGCGGTCATTCCTGTGGAAATTGCAGCTATTGTATCCCTTATCATTTATTCGGCTCCTTTCCTAAAATTGCCCCCGTCTTTAATCAAAAGAAGGGGGCAATCTGAATTAATCATTTTTTTCTCTGTAATTTCTGTTATAATCTCTGCGATATTCTTTATTTTCCCACTTTTTCAATGTAATAACAACTTTGCGGTAAGGTTCATCACCTTCACTGTGGGTTTCCACGTAGCGGTCATTCTGAAGCGCCGAATGAATGATCCGTCTTTCATAAGGATTCATCGGCTCAAGAGTTACCGGACGGCGTGTTCTCTTAACTTTATAGGATAAATTCTTTGCCAGATTTTCGAGGGTCTGCTTACGGCGTTCCCTGTAATCTTCTGTATCCACTTTAACCTTAATATAAGAATCACTTTCTTTGTTCACAACAAGGCTGATTAAATACTGAAGGGAATCCAGTGTCTGTCCTCTTTTTCCGATAAGAATACCCATTTCATCACCGGAGAAATCAATGTTCATAACCCGGCTGTCTTCATCATAATCAATGGTGGAAGTAACCTCCAGATTCATCGCATTAAACAGCTTATTAAGAAATTCGTATGTATCATCTAAAAGACTGTTTTTCTTACGAACCTTAATGACTGCATCCTGTTTTCCAATAAATCCTAAAAATCCGGTGCTTCCTTTTTCAATAACTTCATATTCAATACGGTCGCTGGTTGTTTCCAGTTTGATCAGCGCGTTTGTAATCGCATCTTCGACTGTTTTTCCTGTGATTTCAATAAAATCCATAATTTATTCCTCCCCCGGAAATGATTGATTAATCATCTTTTCTGCTTTTATCCAGCATATGGGCAATGGATGAAATACTGTCGGAATTCACTGGCTGATCTTTATCTGCAGGGTTATAATTTTTCGGTTTGTAATCCTGTTTTGAACGATTCGCCCTTGCAATTTCACTCATCGTCTTCGGCCGGTTGCCGTTATCCGCTTCGGCAGCTGCATCCATCATCTTCTCAATACGTGAAGGTTTTCCGACTTTCCGTTCTGCAACCTTTTCCTTCTGTTCCTCAGCCAGTTGTTCAATGTCTTTGTTATTAAAGAAACGATTGACAACGAGGATTCCAAGGGTACGGAATACAGAGTTGCATACCCAGTAAAGACCGACACCTGCAGGAAGTGTGAAACAAATCCATACAGAGAATAAAGGCATGATCGTGTTCATCATCTTCATCGACGATGCCATACTGTTATCCTGTCCCGGCGCCTGCTGAGGCTGTTTGCCGGATGTGATCTTAAAGCTGATATACTGGGTGACGCCGGCAAGAATCGGAATCAAAATACCAGGGAAGATACCTGCCATTCCCTGACTGAAATGAACCGGTGCATCCATAACGTTTAATCCGCCCGGAATTTCATTAATGTTAATGATGGTATCTTTAACACTGTTGATTCCCTGGACAACCTCCGGATTTGAAGCAAAGGCAGAGGCCAGTGCATCCCAGTTCGTTGTTTTCATGTTATTCAGTACATCAATAATTTTTTCAATCGTAAATTCAAATTTACCGACATTAATATGAAGATCCGCAATCAACTGATCCATAATCGCCGCGCCGTTTGCCGTATGACTGATCGGTTCGGCAATCGTCATAAACAGATCGTGGATTGAATTTACATAAGATGGAATATTATAAATAATCCGATATAATGCTAACAAAATAGGGAAAGAAATTAACAGCGGCAGACAGCCGGAAGTCGGGCTCGCGCCATACTTTTTATAAACTTCCATCGTTTCCGCCTGCATCCGGCGCTGTGAAACAGCATCTGTTTTTCCCTTATACTTTTTGTTGATTTTCTGAATTTCAGGCGTTACAAGAGACGACACGCGGGTATATCTCTGCTGTTTAATCGTCAATGGTAACATTAAAAGGTTGGTGATTAATGTAAATAATATAATCGCCAAAGCAACATTTGGTATCCCCACTAAATCCAAAACTTCATAGATGAAGTTCATGATTAGACCTAATATCAAAGCAAAAGGCCCTAAGATACCCCCAACTTTTGAAAGAACAATCATATCCATGTTCTATTTTCCTCCTTACTCAGGGAACAGGGTCATATCCTCCCTTGTGGAAGGGATGACAACGCAGTATTCTTCTTATTGCCAGATAACTTCCCTTAACAGCCCCATACTTCTCAAGCGCTTCAAGCGCATACTGAGAGCAGGTCGGTATATAAATACAACACGGCTGTTTGTATGGAGAAATGTACTTTCTGTAAAAACGAACACATCCAATTAACACTTTTTTCATTCTGCATCGCTTTCCTTTAACAATGCCAGCTTTTTTGATAACTGGCGGAGACTTTTACCTATCTTATGATAGTCTGCTTTTTTTGCAGCAACTCTGGCAATAACAACAATGTCCAGGCCTTCTTTATAGAGTTCTTCGCTCAAACGATAATTTTCGCGAATTAAACGTGCAAGATGATGTCTTACAATACTGTTCCCGACTTTCTTACTGACCGAAATCCCCAAACGATTTCTCTTCAGACCGTTTTCTAATTTATAGACAACCAGATACCGGTTGGAATAGGATGTCCCACCTTCATAAACGGCTCTAAACTGCTGATTTTTTTTCAATGACTCTGAAAATTTCATACATTTACCTAAAGAAAAAGGCCACATATCTGCGGCCTAAGCTGTCAATTTATTTCTACCTTTAGCTCTTCTTGCTGATAAAACTTTTCTGCCGTTAGCAGTACTCATTCTCTTTCTGAAGCCATGAACTTTGCTTCTCTGTCTTTTTTTAGGCTGGAATGTCATTTTCATATCTAGCACCTCCTTTAAATAAAAATTAAGATAAAATATCTACTCTATTATATTCATTTCCTCAATCTTCGTCAAGCAAAACATAAATTTTTTTTATTATTGTGGATAACTTATTTATCAACACAATTATCCCCACATTTACATAATTCTATCCACATATTGTGTATAACTTGTGGATAAGTGTTCATAACTACCCGCCCAAACCACTAAATATCGATAAATCCATGAAAAAATCCCTGTTGATAGTGTGGGTAAAACGGCTTTATTTTATTAACATTAACATAATAACTGTCGTGTAAAAACATCTTATGTTGACCAGCGGTCAAAATCCATTCACATAGTTATCCACAATTTTGATGTTGATATCTCTCCATTTTTAGGATAAAATATAGATGTGAATTTATGCTCAGGGGGAAATATTGTGTTATCTTTAATAAAAGAAAAGTGGAATGATATTCTTGAACAAATGAAAATAGAGAATGACATCAGCGAAGTGGCTTTTACCACCTGGGTCAAATACTTCAAGCCGTATAAAGTTGAAGGAAATATGATTACCGTATCTATAGAGAAGAAAAATCTCGTTCTGGATACAAACTGGTTTTCCAAAAAATACCGGATGCCTTTAATTATTACTATCGCTGAAGTACTTGAAACAGAATTTGATGTCCAGTTTGTCATTCCGGATACAACAGAAAAAATTAATATCAACGAAAGCAGTGCTGATTCAAACGGTTCAGCACTTATTAACACGCACTTAAATCCAAGATATACATTTGATACCTTCGTTGTCGGTAAAAATAATGATATTGCTCACGCCACAGCGCTGGCAGTGGCCGAAGATCCGGGTATTTACGGGAACCCTCTCTTTATTTATGGAGGCGCCGGACTTGGTAAAACCCATTTGCTCCATTCGATTGCCCATTATGCTTTATCGAAATCGCCGGACTACCGTATTATATATGTAACTTCGGAAGAATTTACCAACGAACTTGTCCATTCGATTCAGCATAAACAGATTGAACGATTTAAAAATAAGTACCGGAATATTGATATGCTGCTGATTGATGATATCCAGTTCATTGTAAATAAGGAAAGTACTCAGGAAGAATTCTTCCATACGTTTACCAGCCTTTATGAATCAAAAAAACAGATTGTCATATCTTCCGATAAACCGCCGAAGGATATTAATGGTCTCGAAGACCGACTGATTACACGATTCAAAGCCGGACTGACTGTCGATATTCAGCCGCCAAACTATGAAACCCGTATGGCGATTCTGAAAAAACGGGCCGAACTGGATAACATCGAAGTCGACGATGAATCTTTAAACTATATCGCTACCAATATTAAATCCAGTATTCGTGAGCTGGAAGGCGCTTTAAAACAGATTTATAACTTTTCAAGACTCCGCAAACGCCAGATTAACTTTGAACTGACGAAGGAAGCTCTTGAAAATATCATCTCCCCGGAAGAGCGGCGACCGGTGACCTGTGAACTGATTATAGATACCGTCGCTGAACACTTTCATATTTCACCTGAGGACGTAAAAAGTACGAAACGAAACAAGGAAATTGCCTACCCACGACAGATATGTATGTATCTCTGCCGAAAGATGACCGCAGATTCCCTGCAGGCTGTCGGTAATTCCCTTGGAAAAAAAGACCATACCACCATTATCCATGGAGAGAAAAAGATATCCGATGATTTAAAACATGATGATAATCTGAAAAATACCATTGACGTTTTAATAAAGAAGATAAACCCTCCAACCTGATTGTGGATAAACAGGTGATAAATTGTGGATGAACATGGTTTTACTGTGATTACACAGGGGATAAAAAGTTTTCCGGCTTTTTTGACCGAATTTCGGATTTTGGTCCATGTGGATAATTTCAGAGTTATCCCTTGACTATCCATCCTGTTTTAACAGAGTTATCCCACAGAAAAATCCAGTAATAATCAGGCTTAGAGTGGCATATCCACATATCCACAGCTCCTACTACTACAACTACTATAAAATTATTATTTATATATTTATATGCGGCTGCCCGGAAGTTATTCACATAAAATCCGGAAGGCTGAGAAAGGTTGATTTTTAACATGAAAATTATTTGCAGTAAAGCAGAACTCCTTCAGGGTGTAAATACGGTCTTAAAAGCGGTTCCTGCAAAAACGACGATGCCTATCCTTGAATGTATTCTCATTGATACTACGGACGGCCAGATTAAATTAACAGCAAATGATATGGAACTCGGCATTGAGACAAAAATCAAAGGAGATATCCTTGACAAAGGAAAAATCGCTCTGGAAGCGAAACTTTTTTCGGAGATCGTCCGAAAACTTCCGGACAGTGAAGTTTCCATTCAGACAGATGATTCCTATCGTGCGTTGATTAAATGCGAAAAAGCAAAGTTCAATATTGCAGGAAAATCCGGGGAAGATTTCTCTTATTTACCTGAAATCGAAAAAACACAGATGATTTCGTTATCCCAGTTTTCTCTGAAGGAAATTATACGGCAGACAATTTTCTCAATCGCAGATAATGAAAACAACCGTTTAATGACCGGAGAACTTTTTGAGATTAACGGCAATGAATTAAAAGTCGTATCCCTTGATGGTCACCGAATCTCCATTCGGAAGATTGAACTGAAAGAAACATACAATCCTGTCAAAGTGGTCGTACCGGGAAAAACGCTGAATGAAATCAGCAAAATTCTTACCGGAGGCATCGAAGACAATGTCCGGATTTTTATTACCGGACGTCACATTATGTTTGAATTCGATGATACGGTCGTTGTTTCCCGTCTGATCGAAGGCGAGTATTTCCGGATTGAACAGATGCTTTCCAGCGATTATGAAACAAAAATCAGTATGAACAAAAAAGAACTTCAGAGCTGTATCGAACGTGCCTCTCTGCTGGTTAAAGAAGGGGATAAAAAACCGATCATCATGAACATTATGGATGAATCCATGGAATTGAAAATCAATTCTTTTATCGGTTCCATGAATGAGGATATTGATATTGTCAAAACAGGCAAGGATCTGATGATTGGCTTTAATCCGAAATTTATTCTGGATGCTTTACGTGTTATCGACGATGAAAACATTGATATTTACATGATTAATCCAAAAGCACCGTGTTTCATCAGAGATGAAGAACAGAAATATATTTATTTGATTCTTCCGGTTAACTTTAACCCGGGAGTATAGGAGGACTTATGGAAGTCATTAAACTGAAAGACGATTATATCAAACTGGGTCAGGCACTGAAAGCCGCCGGATGCGTCGGTTCCGGTGTGGAATCCAAAATTGTTATCAAAGAAGGACAGGTTACAGTTAATGGTGAAGTGGAATACCAGAGAGGCAAAAAGCTCCATGATGGAGATGTGGTTACTTTCGATGGTGAAACCATTAAGATTGAGAAATAAATTATGATTATAAAATCTCTTGAATTACTCGATTATCGAAATTACCACCGGCTTCAAATGAATTTTGACCGGGGTACCAATATTCTCTATGGGGATAATGCCCAGGGGAAGACCAATATTCTGGAATCTATTTATGTCTGTGCGACGACGAAGTCCCACCGGGGGAGCCGGGACAGAGAAATGATCCGTTTCGATCAGGAAGAATCCCATATCCGGCTCTTTATTGAGAGGGATGCTATCGAACATAAAATAGACATTCACCTGAAACGGAATAAAACAAAGGGTGCGGCGATTGACGGAATACCCATAAAAAAATCCAGTGAACTGATGGGGATGCTGAATGTGGTTTTCTTTTCACCGGAAGATCTGACGATCATCAAAAACGGTCCTGCAGAACGCCGTCACTTTATTGATATGGAGCTGTGCCAGCTGAACAGGGTCTACCTTCACGATATATCGAATTACAATAAAGTGGTCAGTCAGCGAAACAATCTTTTAAAACAGTCCTGGTATCAGGAATCCCTTAAAAGTACCCTGGATGTATGGGATGAACAGCTCGTACGTTATGGTATTCGGGTCATTAAAGAGAGAGAGAAGTTTATCCGTCAGTTGAATGAATTGATACGGCCGATTCATTCAAAGTTAAGCGGCGGCAAAGAAGTTCTGGAATTACGTTATGAGCCGGGAGTTACGGAAGAGGCGTTTGAAGAGACACTTTTCATGCGTCGTGAGAATGATTTAAAATTAAAGACGACATCTGTCGGACCCCATAGAGATGATATGGGATTTTATATTGACAATATTAATGTTCGGAAATACGGTTCTCAGGGACAGCAGAGGACCGCGGCTTTATCATTAAAGCTGGCAGAAATTGATTTGGTCAAATTATTTATAAAAGATACACCGGTTTTATTATTGGACGATGTTTTGTCTGAACTGGACAGTTTCAGGCAAAACTATTTATTGGAAAGTATCAGCAGAATACAGACAGTGATTACCTGTACCGGTCTGGATGAATTTATCAATAATCGTTTTAATATAGACAAAGTTTTTAAAGTCAAAGATGGGTCAATTGAAAACCAGCAGCAGGAGGTTAAGAATGAAAGATAATTATGGTGCAGAACAAATTCAGATTTTAGAGGGGCTGGAAGCCGTTCGAAAAAGACCTGGGATGTACATCGGCAGCACTTCTTCGAAAGGCCTCCATCACCTTGTTTATGAAATTGTAGATAATGCGGTGGATGAGGCTTTGGCAGGATACTGCAGCGCAATCACAGTGACAATCAATAAAGATAACTCCGTTACCGTCATCGACAATGGCCGTGGTATTCCTGTAGATATCCAGGAGAAAGCCGGAAGACCGGCTGTTGAAGTTGTTTTTACGATTCTTCATGCCGGCGGAAAATTCGGCGGCGGCGGATATAAAGTATCCGGCGGCCTGCATGGTGTTGGAGCATCGGTCGTGAACGCCCTTTCGGAATGGCTTGAAGTCGTTGTTTACAAAGAGGGAAAGAAGTATAAACAGCGTTATGAACGCGGAAAAGTTATGAGCGACCTCTGTGTGATCGGCGAAACCGATAAAAAAGGAACAAAGGTAACGTTTAAACCGGACGCACAGATTTTTGAGGAAACGGTTTTTGATTTTGAAGTTTTAAAAGAACGTCTCAGAGAGACCGCTTTTTTAACCAAAGGTCTTAAAATTATTTTAGTGGATGACCGTCCGGAGGAAGCGGTTGAACGGATTTTCCATTATGAAGGCGGTATCAAGGAATATGTGGAATATTTAAACCGTCCCCATGATGTTTTATACCCGGATATTATTTACTGCGAAGGCATTAAAGACGATGTTTATGTCGAAGTGGCGATGCAGCACAATAATTCTTACACAGAAAGCTGCTACAGCTTTGTCAATAATATTATTACGCCGGAGGGTGGAACCCATTTGATCGGATTTCGTAATGCCCTGACGAAAACGTTTAATGATTATGCGCGGAAGAATAAGCTTCTGAAGGATAATGAGCCAAATCTTTCCGGTGAAGATATCCGTGAAGGACTGACAACCATCATCAGCATTAAGATACCGGAGCCTCAGTTTGAAGGCCAGACAAAGCAGAAGCTCGGAAACAGTGAGGCGCGGGGCGCTGTAGACAGTATCGTGAGTGAACGTCTTATGGTATTTCTGGAACAGAATCCGTCCATCGGAAAGATGATCGCGGAAAAAGCAGTTTTGGCACAGCGTGCCAGAGACGCGGCCCGTAAGGCCAGAGACCTGACTCGGCGCAAAACGGCCCTTGAAACGATGAGCCTTCCGGGAAAACTGGCAGACTGTTCGGATAAAAATCCGGAAAACTGTGAGATTTATATCGTCGAAGGTGATTCGGCCGGCGGTTCCGCAAAAACAGCCCGGTCCCGGGCAACTCAGGCGATTCTGCCTCTGCGCGGTAAAATTTTAAATGTTGAGAAGTCGCGTCTGGACAAGATTCTTGTCAATAACGAAATTAAGGCCATGATTACTGCTTTTGGTACAGGTATCCATGAAGATTTTGATATCTCAAAGCTCCGGTACCATAAAATTATTATTATGACCGATGCCGACGTTGACGGCGCACATATTGCAACTTTATTATTGACCTTCTTTTATCGGTTTATGCCGGATTTAATTAAAGATGGCTATGTTTATCTGGCACAGCCGCCGCTGTATAAGGTGGAAAAGAATAAAAAAGTATGGTATGCCTACGATGATAATCAGTTAGATGATATTTTAACCGAAATCGGAAGGGATCAGGGAAACCGGATTCAGCGGTATAAAGGTCTTGGAGAAATGGACCCGGAACAGTTATGGGAAACAACCATGGACCCTGACCGGAGAATTCTTTTAAGAGTAACGATTGATGATGCGAAGATGGCTTATCTCAATGACACATTTAATACATTGATGGGAGATAAGGTCGAACCTCGCCGGGAATTTATTGAAACACATGCAAAGTATGTCCGTAATCTGGATATTTAGTAAATGGAGGAATTATTAGATGGACGATTTAAGTAAGGTTTTTGACAAGGTCCAGGAAGTGGACCTCAAAGAAACAATGGAACAATCTTATATTGATTATGCCATGAGTGTCATCACCTCCAGAGCATTACCGGATGTAAGAGACGGTTTAAAACCGGTACAGCGGCGTATACTGTATGCAATGATCGAATTGAATAACGGTCCCGACAAGCCGCATCGTAAATGTGCGCGTATCGTCGGTGATACCATGGGTAAATATCATCCGCATGGGGACTCTTCGATTTATGGCGCCCTGGTCAATCTGGCCCAGGAATGGTCTACCCGTTATCCGCTGGTGGACGGCCATGGAAACTTTGGTTCTGTCGATGGCGACGGCGCTGCCGCTATGCGTTATACCGAAGCGCGTCTGAGTAAAATCTCTATGGAGATGACAGCGGATATCAATAAAGATACCGTAAATTTTGTTCCGAACTTCGATGAAACAGAAAAGGAACCGGCGGTTCTTCCGTCCCGTTTTCCGAATCTGCTCGTCAATGGTACGACAGGAATTGCCGTAGGTATGGCGACGAATATTCCACCGCATAATCTTCGGGAAACAATCGATGGTGTGGTTAAGATTATTGATAACCGGATCGAAGAGGACAGGAATACCGAAATGGACGAACTTCTGGACATTGTCAAAGGTCCGGATTTTCCGACAGGAGCTATGATTCTCGGAAGAAACGGAATCAATGAAGCCTATCGTACCGGACGGGGAAAGATTAAAGTCCGGGCGGTGACTGAAATTGAACCGATGGGAAACGGCCGTCAGCGGATCGTTGTTACAGAGCTTCCGTATATGGTCAATAAAGCACGGTTGATCGAAAAAATTGCGGAGCTCGTCCGGGATAAAAAAGTGGAAGGTATTTCTGACTTAAGAGATGAGTCCAGCCGTGAAGGTATGCGGGTCGTTATTGAGTTAAAGAAAGATGCCAATCCGAATATTGTATTAAATCATTTATATAAACATACACAGCTTCAGGATACCTTTGGTGTTATCATGCTCGCACTGGTAAATAATGAACCGAGAATCCTGAATTTAAAAGAGATTCTTGAGCTTTATCTGAAGCATCAGGAAGAAGTGATTACACGCCGTTCCAAATATGAACTGAACAAAGCCGAAGAACGGGCGCATATTTTAGAGGGCTTGCTGATCGCTCTGGATAATATCGATGAAGTGATCCATATTATCCGTTCTTCCAAAAATGTCGCGGAAGCCAAGGAAAAGTTAATCCAGAGTTTTGGGCTGACGGATGTTCAGGCTCAGGCAATCGTGGATATGCGTCTCCGTGCGCTGACAGGTCTGGAACGGGAAAAGCTTGAAAATGAATATGCAGAGCTGGAAGCGAGAATCAGCGAGTTAAAAGCGATTCTTGCCGATGAGAAAAAACTTCTCGGCGTTATCCGTGATGAGATTCTGATTGTACGGAATAAGTACGGCGATGACCGCCGGACATCGATCGGTATTGATGATGATGAAATTACGATTGAAGATCTGATTAAAAAAGAAAATACCATCATTACCATGACAAAACTGGGATATATTAAGCGGATGACCGTTGATAATTTCCGGAGCCAGAACCGCGGCGGCAAGGGCATTAAGGGAATGTCCACGCTGGATGAGGACTATATCGAAGATTTACTGATGACAAGTACCCATCATTACATTATGTTTTTCACGAATAAGGGAAAAGCATACCGCATCAAGGCTTACCAGATTCCTGAATCTTCAAGAATTGCCAGAGGTACGGCCATTGTTAATATTCTTCAGCTCGAACCGGGCGAAAAGATTACAGCGATGATACCAATCCAGGATTTTGAAGAAGATATGTATCTGTTTATGGCAACAAAGAAGGGAATTGTTAAAAAGACAGCGATTAAGGATTATGCCAATATCCGTAAGACGGGCATTTTATCGATTACGCTTCGTGAAGATGATGAATTAATTGAAGTTAAAATTACAAATAATGAAAATCATATTTTCCTTGTCACCAAACACGGAAAATGTATCCGCTTTAATGAAAGAGATGTGCGTACTACGGGACGGACGTCCATGGGCGTTATTGGCATGACTTTGGACAGTGATGACGAGATTGTTGCCATGCAGCTCGATACCCAGGGGGATTCTTTGCTGATCGCTTCTGAAAATGGTATGGGAAAACGGACCGATCTGAATGAATTTAACTGCCAGAACCGTGGCGGTAAGGGAGTTCTCTGTTATAACATTACAGAAAAAACAGGAAATGTTGTCGGTGCGAAGGCCGTCAATGACAGTCATGAAATTATGATGATTACTTCCGGTGGTATTATTATCCGTATGCCGGTGAATGGTATTTCTAAAATTGGAAGATATACTTCCGGCGTGAAACTGATGGATATTGATGTGGAACGGGATATTAAGGTTGCCAGCATCGCTAAGGTGCGGGAAACGGAAGCAGAGGGCGAATCTGAGGAATTTGAGGAAGGTCAGGAACTGTCCGAAACGGAAAACGGGGATGAATTATGAAAATAACCTATATTCATCACAGTTGTTTTGTTGTGGAATTGGATGACTGTATTCTTATTTTTGATTATTATAAAGGTGAGCTTCCGGCATTTGACCCGGATAAACGGATTATTTTCTTTGTAAGTCACAGTCACGGAGACCACTTTAACCCGAATATTTATAAATATGCGGAGACCTGTCCTCATGTTATTTATGTACTTTCCGGTGATGTGCGGCGAAGCTTAAGCTTTGCCGTACGGATTGGAAATGGTGGACAAAACACGGTTTTTGTGGATGAAAACAAAAAAATTTACATGAATGTGGATAACCATGGAATTTTATACCGTGAAGGCGGTCCACGGGAAATGATGATCGAAACGTTAAAATCAACGGATGAAGGCGTGGCATTTATTATTGAATATGGCGGAAAGACCATTTATTTTGCCGGAGATTTGCACTGGTGGTCCTGGATGGGCGAAAGTGAAGCGGATGCAGAACGCCGGGAAGCAGAATATAAGCTGGAAATGGAAAAAATCAGAGGACGTCATTTTGATACGGCCTTTGTTGTTCTGGACCCGCGGCAGGAAGAACATTACTGGTGGGGCATGAATACATTCATGACGACAGCCGATGCCGATGTTGTATTTCCGATGCATTTCTGGAAGGATTATAAGCTGATCGAAAAATTTAAAAATGGGGAATCAGCGAAAGAATATAAAGATAAGATTGTTTCAATAACCCATGAGGGTCAGGGATTTGACATCGAATAAGTGAAAAATACCGGGGATAAGCGGCATCCATTTATCCCCGGTATTTTTTATTTTCCGATATCCTTCAGTACAGGCTCTGTTTTTGAAACAGCAAATTTCTGAGTCTTATAGAGGCTGTGGTAGCCGGACAGAAGATGAGCGATAGCTACGGTAATCATGTAATAGTCCAGACCTTTAAAGCCGAACATCTCAAGGCCGATAATCAACGAGGCGATCGGACAGTTCGTGACGCTGCAGAAAACGGCAATCATGCCGCAGGCAGTGGAAATGCCGGGGGAGGTATGAAAAAGAGCTGCCATAATAAAACCGGAGGAAGCGCCGATGGCAAAGGACGGGACAATTTCACCGCCTTTATAGTTTCCGGCCAGAGTGATGGCTGTGAAAAGGATTTTAAGGAGAAAAGCATAAGGCACACACTGTCCGTCAAAGCAGGCCTGGATAATATTAACGCCGGTACCGTTATAGTCCCGGGTGCCGCAGATCAGCGTTAATGCAATAATCAGTAAGCCGGAAAAAATAATACGGACATATTCATTTTTAAAACGGGTCTGGAAAAAATGTTCCGTCTGGTGGAGCAGAAGGCAGAAAAGAACGCCGATTTCTGTGCAGATAATCGCGATCAGCATAATGCGGATACCATGGTATAAATTAAAATCAGGAATCGGGCCAATATTAAAGGTTTCTGAGCCGATACCGGCAAAAACAGCCATCTGGTGAGCGACAACACTGGAAAAAATACTTGGAAAAAGGGCGCTGTAATGAAAAATGCCGATGGTTGTTACTTCAAGGGCAAAAACAGCCGCGGCAACGGGAGTTCCAAAAAGGGCTGAGAAAGCAGCGCTCATACCGCACATGACGAAAATTTTATGATCGGATTTTTTGATATGCAGATGTTTTGAAAGAAAATCACCGATGCTTCCGCCGATCTGCAGGGCAGCTCCTTCACGGCCGAGAGAACCGCCGAACAGGTGGGTGATTAAAGTTGATAAAATAATTAAAGGCGTGATGATTAAAGGAACGGTTTCATCGGATTGGATGGATACAAGAATCAGATTGGTGCCGCTCTTATATTTATCATCAAGAATTTTATACATGGCGACGATCAGAATACCGCCGAGAGGCAGCAGATAAATCAGCCATGGGAAAGAATGAAACCAGGCGGTGACAAATTTCATGCCGCAGGCAAAAATGATACTGACGATGCCGACAGAAATGCCGATAATCATGGACATGAAAAACCACTTAATGAAAACGCTCAATGATGTTCTGTAATTTCTCAGATGTTCTTTTAGAAGTTCCATACAATCCCTCTTTAATTTTTATTTTGAAAATAATTATAGTCCGATTTTTTAAAATATCAAGTGCTGAAAACAAATTAAGAATTAAAGCATGGATAATTTTTAAAGGCCTCCTGTGAAATAAATTTCAGGAGGCCTTTGGTACTATTTTTGAATTCCCATGATTTTACGCAGTTCTTCTTCATAGCTGACAGAAGATTTATAGCTGTTGTATAAAAAGAAATTTTCTTCTTTCAGTGCATATTTTGTAACTTCTTCCATAAGAAAATCTTCAGGTTCCCTGGAAGTCATAAACTTGAGGACGAAATCATCAAAGCTGTCGGAAGGATTTAATGTCGGAAATCCACATTCGCGGAGAATGGTATCCAGCCGGCCGGCATTGATCTGATAACCATCCGGAAGCGGGGTGGCATTTCCGAAGAAAATAAGAAAACTGATAAATGTTGTCCGGTCCAGATCCAGTCCACCTTTGATATATTTTCGGACAGTATTTTCTCCGGAGCGGTTTTTCTGATAGCCTTTATTTTCGCCTTCCAGAGCGTAAATGGTATCCAGCGCTTTTTCATCGGATTCCATTTTGGAAATTTCATAATTAATAATTTCATCTGTAGTCATTTTTTTCAGCGATGCATCATGATTTTTTAAGGAAGATGCGAGCTGTTCTTTCTCTTTTAACGGAAGGTTTTTTAAATTACCATAGTATTCCAGCAGAACTTCAAGCCAGTCCAGAGAAACATATTCAAAATAATAGTAATTAAAATCATTAAAAATCTTTTTGCAGGAAATCCCTGCATTGAAAAGAAAATCACGGACGCCCGCCTCATCTTTGGCTTTCTTTTTCATGTTATGAATTCCTTTAAACACGATGATTTCACCGTCATCTCCACCAGCGCCTCCGTTTTTTTTATGAAAACGGTTATTGATGTAAGTATTCATAATGTTTTCAAGATAGAAACAAAGATATTTGCAGAAATAGTAACGGGTTTTTTCACGCACAAGACTGAAGGCATACAGATTGTTTCGGAGAAACTGACGGAACCGTTCCTGGTCATCTTTTAATTCTTTAATTTCTTTTTCGATTTTCATGGTGAGATGACGGGTTGCCATAATCTGGGCATGTTCATCGGAATTTTCCGAAATATACCGGTGGAGTTCTTTCAGAGTGATACTGTTTTCTTTAAAAAACGGTGAGTCAATGGCATTGCTGTTTCTTATTTCCTCACAGGTTTTCTGAAGCGCTTTCCATTCATTAAAGGACATATGGTTTGAAAAGGCAAAAATAAGGCTGGATTCCCAGAAGCTTCGGGAATAGAGCTGGGCGCAGCCTTCGGATTTTAATTTTTCATTCATTTCATCGAGAGAATATTTTTTTAAGAATCCGAGAGCGATCAGGCGGAAACGCAGAGGAATCTTTTTAATCATATCCGGACGGAAAGCCATACATTCATCCAGAAGATCTGTATTTCCCGATGGGTTGGAAATATCAGTAATCATTTTTTCAAATACGGACAGAGATTCATTGGACGTCATTGGGGGGTATCCTCCTCATTATTTTTCGGCACATAAGAAAATTCAGTGTTTCCTATGGACCAAGTTTTTGTATAGCTGTTTGCTTTATAAAATTCACTTTGAATCAGGTAATCGGAAATTTCTTTTGTACAGGACTCCAGGCGCGGTCCTGAAAAACTTCCGAAAAGTTCAGTACGCGCATCAAAGGAATTATTGTAAGCACACAGATGAATTTGATTGCTTCGATCATTTTCGGACCAGTAAAAATTAATATAATCATAGCTGCCATCGTTAAACGCACAGTTTTTATCTTCATAAAGTTTCTGGAAATTATCCAGAAGCGCTTTGAGAGAGTCGCTGCTGATTTCCATAGGAAAAGTAACGTCCAGCCGTTTGCCGCCATACTGGTAGTATTCATTGACTACGGCATCCGGAAAGAAGTCCCGGATACGGCGGGTTATGACGTTTTCTTCGTTCAGGCCAAGAATCGAATGGGTATTGAGATTGTAACCGATATCAATAGCTCCGTCGGCCGTTGTTGCTGAATAAGAGGTCATCCGGTAAGCGGCCGGAAGTTCAGTATCGACTGCCAGCGCTTTAAAGTAATTCAGAAGAAGGATATCGTCTTCGGTCAGTTCTTTATTTTCATTCCGATTCCACTGGGTGAAGGTGATATGATTTTCAGTAATCGGTTCGGAGAAATCATATCTCAATAATTTACATCCGGTAATATCCAGATAAAGTGTCGGCTGGTTTTTCTGAATTAAGGCATCGGTCTTTGCTTTCAGGTCTTCGACATTATTGTAGGATGCAAAAGATACGCTGAAACTTTTATCGGAAGGATTTATATCAATATCATTGATATAAGGATAATATTCACTGCCCCGGGTATCCGTAATTTCTGAATAATTGGAACCCAGAAGATACATGGTTTCAAGGTTTGCCTTATCCAGTGGGATTTTAATGACAAAGTTATAGTCATTATCATGACAGATACCGAAGGCATAAGGTATTTCCAGGGTATCCATCCGGGTTTTAATATCGGCAATGACGTTATACCACTGGCCTTTTGAAAAATTTGAACTGGAGGATGAACCGGTGTACTGGATATACAGGGCCGGATCGGCAATGGTTTCTTCATTTACCTGATTTGTACCGGCCATAATGGATTGTCCGGCGTTTTCCCAGTCTGCCGGAATTTCTGTATAAACGCCGAAGGCATGGGAAAATTTTTCATGATCCAGGTTGTATGCCAGGGTGCTGACAAAATTTTCGTTTTTTTCAATAAAGGCAAACGTACCGGAAGCTTTCTGGTAGTAGCCTGTAATGGAAAGAGAGCTTGCAAATATGTCGGCATCCTGATAAAAAATAATTTTGTTGGAATCTGTCATAAGGCTGAGAATTTTGTCGGTTATTTCATCGCTCAGTTTTAATTCATAATAGGTATACGCTTCATTTTCAGGAAGATTCCAGTCGGAAGGGACGATGCCTTCTGCTTTCCCGTTATTTTTTTCGACATTTATGAAATCCTCCGGTGTGATTTCGTTCAGGCGCCCGTTTTCGTCATAAAAGAACAGTTTCGCCGGACGGCTGATAAAGGATTTGACGACACTGGGAATATTCAGGTTGTGATAAATATCCAGTGGCGTAATAATGGTGAGATTACTGTCTGCATCTTCCTTTATGAGATAGTTATCATTTCCGGCAAAGGCTTTCAGCCGGTTTTCAATAATTTCCTTCGCTTCCCGAAATTCTTTGGCGGACATATCTTCATCCGGAGAAAGGACGATGGTTTCCGTCGGAATACCTCGGAATTTAAATGAAGGGATATGACTGTCCGCATAGGTATAGGCTGATGCCAGACCGATCAGGAGCGCAGCGGCGGTGATGCCGATGATGGCAGGAAGGCGCCAGCGGCTTTTTTTCTTTTCAGGCAGCTCATCTTTCAAAATGTTACGAATGTCGCCGATCATGGATTCCATGGATGGGTAACGGTCCTCCGGGGATACGTTTAATCCCTTCCATAAAATTTTCTCAAGCTCTTTATCTATTTTTATGTTTAATTCGGAAGGTTTCTTTAGCTCATCATGGAAAACTCTCTGGAGAGCATCGTCGGGCATAACTCCGGTCACACATTCATAGAGCGTCGCACAAAGTGCATAAATATCCGTCCATGGTCCCTGAACGCTGTTACTGTTATATTGTTCAATGGGGGCATATCCTCCTTTGACAATCACCGAATAACTTTTATCCATAACACCGGAATAGTCTCTGGCAGCGCCGAAATCCAGCAGTTTCAGAGTGCCGTCAGGGACCATCATGATGTTATCCGGACTGATGTCCCGGTGAATAATACCACAGTCATGAACCCTTTTTAGGCCTTCCATCAGAGGAAGCATTTTTCGGAAAATATTTTCAGCATCGAAAGGCCCCTTACCCTTTAAATAGGTTTTCAGAGTGATACCGTCCAGATAGTTCATGACGATATAGGCGGTGCGATTGGCTTCAAAGTAGTCGGTAACATTGACAATGCTTTTTTCATCGGTAAAGTCGCCGATAATCCGGGCTTCTTTTAAAAATTTTTCTTTGGCTTTTTCAAGCATTTCCTGATGTTCTTCAGAGATTACATGGATTTCCGGCGAAATTTCGATATCGCGGGTGACATATTCCCGCCAGTAAAATTCTTTAATGGCAACTTTAACATTAATTCTCTGATTGATACCTGCATATGTAATACCGAAACCGCCTTCGCCGAGGACCTTTTCAATAATATATCGGTTATCCAGAAGTGTTCCGGGTTTAAGCCGGTGTTTTGTATGCATACTCAAGGTCATACCTCCAATAAAATAAAGGTGTTTTTAATCTATGCTGTTATTATAGCATGTTTCATGAAAATTTGACAAAACTTATGTGGAATGATAACATAAACTGTTACTTTGATTATTTAGCCTGGCAAAGATAAAGTTGAAGAGAGGGAAAGAATATGATAACGATACTTGCAGTTTCGGTTGCATTAATTGCCGGATTAATGATGACCCGTGTTGTCAAACCGCTGAAATTACCGGATGTTACGGCATATCTGGTTGCCGGCGTTTTGATCGGACCTTATTTTCTCGGACAGTTGAACATTCCGGGAATCGGTTTTATTTCTACAGGAGATGTGGAACAATATGCATTGATTTCTAATGTTGCGCTGGGATTTATTGCCTTTGCGATCGGTAATGAATTCCGTGTATCCGAACTTAAAAATACCGGCCGTCAGGCGCTGATCGTCGGTATTGCGGAAGGACTGGTGGCATCCCTGTTTGTGAATGTGGCCATGATCGCATTACATATGGTTTTGGGAGATAAGCTTCCGATGTCTACGGCGATTACTTTGGGAGCGATTGCGACAGCGACAGCTCCGGCGGCAACACTGATGGTTGTCCGTCAGTATAAGGCAAAGGGAAAACTGACCGATATTCTGCTTCCGGTTGTTGCGCTGGATGATGCGGTGGCTCTGATGGTGTTTGCAGTTTCGTTTGGCGTGGCTTCGGCATTAAAGAGCGGTTCCTTTAATATGACATCCATTTTGGTTGAACCATTCCTGGAAATTGTGCTTTCACTGATTGTCGGTGCATTTATGGGATGGCTGCTGACCCAGTTGGAAACATTGTTTAATTCCAATAGTAACCGTTTATCCTTAACGATTGCTTTTGTTTTTCTGACGGTTGGCATTTCTATGGTTGAGTTTGATATCGGCGGCATCCATATCGGATTTTCATCCCTTCTGGTATGTATGATGCTTGGTACCGTTTTTTGTAATATATGTCCGTTGTCGGAAGATTTAATGGAAAAATCCGATAAGTGGACGGCGCCGTTATTTGCTCTGTTTTTTGTAATCAGTGGCGCCGGACTGGAATTAGGTGTTTTCTCGGACGTAAGTATCGTTATTATCGGTGTTGTCTATATTCTGTTCCGCTGTATTGGTAAATATGTGGGTGCTCTGGCCAGCTCAAAAGCCGCCGGATGTGATAAAACTGTCCAAAAATACCTTGGAATCACGCTGTTTCCTCAGGCCGGCGTGGCTCTCGGTATGTGTATCACTGCCGCTGCAGAGTTTGGGGCGGAAGGCGCTATGATCCGTAATATTATTCTGTTTTCCGTATTGATTTACGAACTTGTAGGACCATCGATGACAAAGTGGGCGCTGACAAAGGCCGGCGATGTCAAACCTCAGAGTGCGGATGTTGTTAACCGAAGAGCAATCAAGCTTGAAAATGCTGAGAAAAAAAGAAAAGGCGAATAATTTATTTGACATAAGGGGCTATGAAATAGATAGCTCCTTATTTTTTTAATCAATCATTTGTTTATTTAATATTTGAAAGCTGTATTTAAGTATAGTACAATATCTAAAGATTTAAATAAATTTAGGAGGTTTGGATAATGAGAGAGATATCTTGTCAGGAGATTGAGAAAACTGTCAGAGACATGTGTATTCAGGCAACACATTTTTTATCTGAGGATATGGCTGCGGCCATGAACCATGCGGTTGAAACTGAGAAATCTCCCCTGGGCAAACAGGTATTAAAACAACTGGAAGATAATCTTAAAATTGCAGGTGAGGAAATGATTCCAATCTGTCAGGATACAGGGATGGCAATTGTATTTGTGGAAATCGGTCAGGAAATTCATGTGACCGGTGGATATCTTGAGGATGCAATTAATGAAGGCGTTCGACAGGGGTATACCGAAGGTTTTTTGAGAAAATCGGTGGTCGAAGATCCTATTTACCGGAAAAATACCAATGATAACACACCTGCCATTATTCATTATTCCATCATACCTGGAGATAAATTAAAGATAACGCTGGCGCCGAAGGGATTCGGAAGTGAAAATATGAGTCGTGTATGTATGCTTAAACCGGCAGATGGTATCGAAGGGGTAAAAAAGGCGATTTTGGAAACGGTAGATGCTGCAGGACCGAATGCCTGTCCGCCTCTGGTTGTCGGTGTTGGCATTGGTGGTGATTTTGAAAAATGTGCGATTATGGCGAAACATGCCCTGACCAGAACAGCAGGAACACATTCTGAGATTCCCTATGTGAAAGCGCTGGAAATTGAAATGCTTGACAAAATCAATCAGCTCGGCATCGGCCCGGGAGGTCTCGGCGGTACGGTGACGGCGATGGCTATTCATATAGAAACCTATCCGACGCATATTGCCGGGCTGCCGGTGGCAATTAATATCTGTTGTCATGTTAACCGCCATATAAGCTGTGAATTATAAGAAAGGAGTCGGGAAGATGGAAAAATATATTCGTGTACCGTTACAGGATGAAGAAATTAAAGTATTAGAAGCCGGAGATTATGTATATATCAGCGGTACTGTTTATACGGCAAGGGATGCCGCGCATAAGAGAATGTATGAAGCTATGAACGAAAATGAAAATATTCCTCTGAATTTGGAACATAATGTTATTTATTATATGGGACCGTCTCCGGCCAGAGAGGGACATCCCATCGGTTCAGCCGGACCGACGACGAGCAGCCGTATGGACAAGTATGCGCCGTTGTTTATGGACCATGGTTTAAAAGGAATGATCGGCAAAGGTAAACGTTCCAAAGAAGTCGTGGATGCGATTGTCAGGAATGGTGCGGTTTATTTTGCTGCTGTCGGCGGAGCAGGAGCCATACTTTCAAAAACGATTAAAAAAGCGGAAGTTATTGCGTATGATGATCTCGGAACAGAGGCCATTCGTAAACTGGAAGTTGAAAACCTTCCGGCGATTGTTGTTATTGATTCAAAAGGAAATAATCTGTATGAAACGGCCATTAAAGCATATCGAAAAATAAAATAGAAAAAAGGTAAAAAAAATTTGAAAATCCGTTGACAAACTTTAATCTTTATATTACAATAGACAAGCACTGTGAATGTGCGGTAAAAATTTAATCGTTTTTATCAATTCGGAGAAGTACTCAAGAGGCCGAAGAGGTGCCCCTGCTAAGGGTATAGGTCGCTAACGCGGCGCGAGGGTTCAAATCCCTCCTTCTCCGTTCATTGTTTGTCCAAAAACTTGCGTTAAAGAGATGACAATGAAAAAAATAAAAAAAGTGTTGACAAGCTTTTGAGTGTGTGATAACATATTAAA
>ERZ1673697.1129-NODE-1129-length-33524-cov-20.485584_pt1 | contig 33524 bp, 25 predicted proteins | sample MGYA00580227_ERZ1673697 | MGnify/ENA primary metagenome ERZ1673697 (study PRJEB41218, sample SAMN15661759) | gut metagenome | host: Homo sapiens | place: Canada: London | collected 2015-08-20/2019-03-30 | study: EMG produced TPA metagenomics assembly of...
CTGCCGCACCTCGCTCGCCGTATCGGCACTTAGAATTATGCGGTATTGCCCTAAGAAAAAAGCGGTGCCCCGGCACCGCTTTTTTGTTTACAACCGTAGGGGCGGATTCCATATCCGCCCGTCAAGCGGCGGCACGGCTCGGGCGGATATGGAATCCGCCCCTACGATACAATGATGAAAATTTTAGTTGCAACTTTATTAGTCTACGCCCTCGGCCTGCTGTTTACAGCGGTGGGCAGTCGGCTGGCGGGGCGGTGCACTACCTGGTGCTGCGCCCTGCTTGGGTTGCCCATGTGGGTCGTGGGCGGCACGGTGGCACCGTTCTGCCTGGCGCTGCCGCAGCTGATGCTGGCATTTCTGGCGGCGGGCATGTCGGTCACGGCGCTGGCCGTCGGCACCGCACTGGCGGGCGCTGTCACGAATCTGGGGCTGGCGCTCTCCGTCTGCCTGCTGCGCAAGAGGCACTGCGCCGTGGCGGACCGGGACGAGTTCTGCCGCAAATGCCTGCTGCTGCTGGCGGCCTGCGGCGTGCTGGCCGTGTTTGTGCGGGACGGCGAATTGAGCTACACCGGCACCGGACTGCTGATGCTGCTGTTCGTGCTCTTTGTCATGATGAGCATTGTGTTCCAGCACAAATTCACCTACGGTGATACGATCAAGGCGGTCTCCACGTCCGAAAAGCACCCCAGCCCGCAGCTGGCCGCGCAGGAATACGGCTACACCGCCCACACGATGGCCTTCCCGGTCATGAACGTCCGGAACGCACTGACAAATCTGGCGGGCGTCGTGGGCGGGCTGGCCCTGCTGGCGGGCGGTGCACAGGCGCTGCTCTACAGTGCCACGACGCTGGCAAACCTCACAGGCACGATCCAGGCCCTCTGGGCGGCGACGCTCATCAGCTTCGGGTTCTGTATCCCTCTGCTGGTCGAGGCGCTGAATCACCCGCTGGGCTCGATCTGGAAGTGGTTCTCGGTTCGCTGCCGCTACTACCCGCCGGATTCGCTGCCCATTCAGCTTTTGAACAGCGCGATCCTGAACCTGACGCTGGCACTGCCGATTTCCAGCCTGATGTACCGCCACAAGCTGCCCGTCGGCGCGCAGTTCCGCAGCTATGAAGTCCCCGTCTGCGCCGCCATGGCGCTGGTGCTGTTGCTCCCGCCGCTGTGCAGGCACAAGCTGAAGCGCGGGCAGGGGTGGATGTGTTTGGCGCTGTATTTTGCGTATCTGGCCGCCGCGTTGTTGCTGCCAAGAGCCGGGGCGTAAAAGCTGTCTGCTTCTGCTGTCGAAAACTTGTGCGGAGGGGTCAAGACCCCTCCGTGCCCGCTTACCATTGCGACACACAATAAAAATCCCGCAACACGGTAGGGGCCGCACATGTGCGGCCCGCAGCCTTCCGGCAGAACCCGTCCGCCGTACATGCCGCGGGCCGGGCATGCCCGCCCCCCGCAACGCAGCAGCGGCCCACGCTTCGTATCTCCCGAAGTGTGGGCCGCTGCTTTATTTGCTTATCTCCGCGCAAGCCTCTTTAATGATCTCCCGCTCGACGAAATGCAGCTTTTTGCCGTTGATCAGCTGGTAATCCTCGTGGCCCTTGCCCGCGAACAGCACAATGTCGCCGGGCTCGGCCATTTTCACCGCGGCGTAAATCGCCTCACGGCGGTCCGTGATGCAGGTGTAGGGTGCGCCGGGAGCCATGTGGCCCGCAATATCGCGGATGACGTCCTCGGGCGGCTCGTTGTCGGGATTGTCGCTCGTGATGATCGTATAGTCAGCGTAGGCGCTCGATGCGTCGGCCAGTTCCTTGCGGCGCACCTGCGTGCGGCCACCCACCGACCCAAATACACAAAGTAAACGGTGCGGATTGTACGCCCGCAGTGTTTTCAGCGCACTGGTCAGGGCCAGCCCGTTGTGGCTGTAGTCCACAATGAAGGTGCGCCCGGGCAGACCCTCGACGACTTCAAAGCGGCCCTGCACGGGGGTGTGGGCCAGCGTGGCGGCGGCTTGGGCAGGCGTCACGCCGAACGCGCCGCACAGTGCGACGGCGCACAGCGCATCGGACGCGCTGAACGTGCCGGGGGACATGACCTCGATGTGGGTCGTTTCACCCGCGTGTACGCAGTCAAAGTCAACGCCGAGGGCGGTCTGGCTGCGGTACTGTGCCAGATCCTGCCCGTGATAGTCGGCGGCATTCTGGATGCCAAAGCTGATCTGTTCGCCTTTAAAGCCCTCGCGCATGAAATCACTGTAGGGGTCATCCACGTTGTAAACCATCGTGCGGGCGTTGTATTCTGCAAACAGGCGGCGCTTGGCGCACTTGTAGTCCTCAAAATCGGGGTGCTCGCCGGGGCCGATGTGATCCTCCGACAGGTTCATGAAGGCCACGACCTCAAACGGCACGCCGTCCACGCGGTGGTGGCGCAGCGCCTGGCTGCTGACCTCCAGTACGCAGTGGCGCACGCCCGCATCCAGCATCTTGCGGAACAGCCGGTGCAGCTCGAGACTCTCGGGCGTTGTATTGGCGGTAGCCTCGTGCACGCCTGCAATGTCGACACCGTTGGAGCCGATGTAGGCGCAGGGCAGACCGGCCTCGGTCATGATGGCCGCGGTCAGCAGGGCGGTGGTCGTCTTGCCCTTTGTGCCCGTAATGCCGATGAGGTGCAGCTCGTCGGCGGGGCTGCCGTAGAAATCCGCACCGATGACGGCCAGCGCCGCGCGGGTGTCGTCGGTGACGATCTGCACGGCGTCGGCGGGCAGGTCGACCCTATGCTCCACCAAAAACGCACGACAGCCGTTTTGGTAGGCGCTTTCGGCGTAGGTATGCCCATCCAGCCACGCACCGACAAGGCAGACGAACAGCGAGCCGGCGCAAGCCTTGCGGGAGTCGTAGGTGATGGCGGTGATGTCCGTTTCGGAGGCACCTGTGTGGGAGATATGTTGGACAAGGTCGTTTAGCTTCATGATAACGTCCTTTTTAAATAAGAAAGAATAAATAATAAATAATAAAGAATGTGGAGTTTTCTCCCTTTGGTCGAAAACGAAATCCGTAGGGGCGCATTCTATATGCGCCCGCGGAAGTTTGCCTTACCGCAAGCGGGCACGGGCGGATATGGAATCCGCCCCTACGTTTTTTGAGCGGAGCGCCAGCGACGCGATTCACCACATTTATTATTTCTTATTTTTTATTTATTATTTGTGTACCGGGTAATACGTCTTAAACTTCTTGAACTGCCTTCTCAGCTGCTCCAGCACGCAGGCATAGCGAACGGGGTTCCACAGCAGGTCGGGCTTGTACAGCAGACTGCACGCCTCCTTGCCCTGCGCTTTCAGCGCCTTGGCGCGGGCGACGAGGTCCTTGTCCTCGGTGTAGGTGAAGGCCACCTGCGCGGGGACGTGGTGCCAGAACACCTCATTCTTGTTCAGCACGCAGTCGGTGCCGCCGTCGTTCCACTTTTCCACAACCAGCCTGGCAATGTTCATGCCGGTGGCGGTCACATAGTAGTTGCTGCGGCCCTGGCGCAGGTTGATTTCAAACACGCGGTAGTCGCCGGGGATGCCGCTGTACTTGATGTCAAAGTTGGAAAAACCGGTGTAGCGGCAGGCCTCCAGCATCTTGCGGATGTTCTCCACCAGCGGCAGGGAGGTCGTGTCCTCACTGACGATGGCGGCATGGTTGCCCAGGCCGTGGGGGGTGTGCTCCTCGACCATCGTATGGCCAAGGCACATGGCGCGGACCTTACCGTTCTCGTCGGAGAACGCCGTCAGCACGCGCATGTGGTCGTCGCCGCCCGGCACCATCTTCTGCAGGACCATGCGGTCCGGGTAGCCGCTGGCATAGATCGTTTTGACGATCTCGGCGGCCTCGGCGGGGGTGGCGGCGGTGTAGACCTTTTTCATCGTGTCAAACGGATGCTTCCAGTAATCAACGCTGGACGACGGCTTGACGATGATGGGGTAGGCAAAGCCCAATTTATCCTCGGTCAGCTCGGCGGCATCGACAGGTGCGGTCAGGATTTTCGAGTCGGGGTAGGGGATGCCGAACTTCTCGCAGACCTCGTAGAACTCGGCCTTTTTCTGGATGGAGCCGTACAGGTCGGCGGCAGGGCCGGGGGCGATATACTCGGTCAGCTCGGCCTTGCGGCGGATGATCATCGCGGCGTAATCGTCGGTGCAGCCGAACAGATAGAGCCGCTTGCCCTTATGCTGTGCCGCAAATTCGTGCAGAATGCGCAGCATCGTGTCCTCGTTGTCCATATCGGGCACGGTGGTAAAGTGGATGATTTTGGAATACTTGGTCGGAGCCATCGGGTAGCGGCCATAGGCGTAGCTCTCGACGCCGTAAGCCTCATGGAACGCCCGGGCAAAGTTATAGCAGTTCAGGTCTGCACCAAGGAATACAGGGATAATGTCGGACATGGGAAAGTACATCTCCAATTTTTCAAATTAGGCTTCCCCTGAGGGGGAAGCTGTCCGCGCAGCGGACTGATGAGGGGCAGCCTTGCGGCGGCAATCCGTTTGCGGGCAATTAGCGCAAACGCGCCCCTCATCCGGCCTCGGCCACCTCCCCCCCTTGGGGGAAGGCTCATAAGATTCACGCGTCAAACTTCTCAAAGAACTGCTCATGCCAGGTCAGGAAGGTGTAGGCAGTCCAGATCTTGCGGCGCTCGTGCTTGGGGTCGGCCAGCATGGCGACGAGCTTGTCCTGGTCGAAGTACTCCGCCGCCACATCGCTCATGAAGCTCTTGCGCACCTTGGCGGAAAACGCCGGGTCTTCGAGCCACTTGGCAATCGGCACGGGGAAGCCCTTCTTCGTGCGGTTGGCCCAGGCGTCGGGCAGGGTCTTGTTGGCGGCGGTGCGCAGCACGGCCTTCGTGTCGCCGCGCAGCTTGTAGCTGTCGGGGTAGGTCTGGGCCTCGCGCAGGACCTCGCGGTCCAGATAGGGCACGCGCAGCTCAAGGCTGTGTGCCATGCTCATCTTGTCGGCCTTCAGCAGAATGTCCCCGGGCAGCCACAGGTTCAGGTCAAGGTACTGCTTCTTTTCCAGCTCGCTCAAGTCCTTGACGCGGTCATAGATCGGCGCGGCGACCTCGCGGGCCGTGGGGCCGACGCGGTACTTAGGTCTAAGAATGTCGTAGGCATCCTTCTCCTCAAAGACGTGCGCCTGGCCGATGAACCAGTCCTCGGGGCGGCCGCTGCCCTTGATGATGAAGTCGTGCCCCTTGAAGTAGGGCAGGTGCTGGCTGGCATCGCTGGCCAGATGGCGCAGCGGCGCGGGGATGTGCTTGTACTTCTGCATCAGCGGGGTGTCGGCGTACCACTCGTAACCGGCGTAGATCTCGTCCGCGCCCTCGCCGGACAGCACCACCGTGACATGCTGGCGCGCCAGCTGGCACAGGAAGTAGAGCGGCACGCTGGACGGGTTGGACTGGGGCTCGTCCATGTGGTACTGGATGTCAGCGAAGGCGTCGAGGCACTGCTCTTTCGTCAGCATCTCGCGGTAGTTCTTGATGCCGAGCTTCTGGCTCAGCTCGCCCGCCTCGGTGGTCTCGTCAAATTTATGCGTGCCGTCGGGGCTTGCAAAGCCGACGGAGAAGGTCTCGTCGGGCATCAGGCAGGCCGTGATATAGCTGGAATCGACACCGCCGGACAGGAACGCGCCCAGCTTGACGTCGCTGATGCGGTGGGCGGCCACGCTCTCCCGCACGCGGGCATCGATCTCATCGGCGGCGGCCTCGTAGGAGAGCGTCGTGGGGTGGCGGAAATCGACATCCCAGTAGCGCTCGATCTGCATCTTGCCGTCCCTGTAGGTGAACCAGTGGGCCGGGGGCAGCTTGTAGGTCCCCTTGAAGAACGTCTCGTTCATGGCGCTGTACTGGAAGGTCAGGTAGGGGCGCAGGGCCTCGGCGTTGACCTCGCGGCGGAAGCCGGGGTGCTCAAGCAGGCTCTTGATCTCGGAGCCGAACAGCAGCTCGCCCGCGTCGGTCTGGGTATAATAGAACGGCTTGATGCCGAAAATATCGCGCGCGCCGTACATCTCGTTCGTTTTCGTGTCCCATACGACGAAGGCAAACATGCCGCGCAGCCTGGCGGCCAGCGCCGTGCCGTACTCCTCATAGCCGTGGATGATGACCTCGGTGTCGCAGTGGGTCTTGAAGATGTGCCCCTTGGCCTGCAGCTCGGTGCGCAGGTCCATGAAGTTGTAAATTTCACCGTTGAACACGCAGACGACGGTGCCATCCTCATTGTACATGGGCTGCTTGCCTGCGGCCAGGTCGATGATGCTCAAACGGCGGAAGCCCAGCGCAATGGCCGTGCGCGGGTCGTCGCCGCTGATATGGTAGCCTTCCATATCGGGGCCGCGGTGGATGATGCGGTCCGCCATTCTGTGCAGGATGGCCTCGCGCTGTTCACGCAGACCGGTAAAGCCAACAAAACCACACATGGTACATTCCCTTTCTCTCTATAGGCGCAATCATAGGATTTTAACTTATATATTTGTATATTGTACCACAGATGAGGGGAAAAGAAAAGTAGACGGGGAAAATATGTGAAGAAAAGTGAAACGCAAAATGGCTTCCCCCTCGGGGGAAGGCCTGACAAACAAAAGCGGCAGGATGCCGAAACATCCTGCCACAGAAATATAACGTTACGCTTCCTCTTCCGTCGTCACCTTATCGGTTTTTCCCTCGCCGTCCAGCGCTTCCTCCAGTGTGTGCCAGGCCAGCACGGCGCACTTGACGCGGGCAGGGACGTGGGCAATGCCCTGCAAAGCGGCTACGTCCTCCAGGTCGTCCAGCTCCTCGGGCGTGATCTTGCCCTTGATCATCTGGAAGTACAGGCTGATGAGGCGGTGCGCGTCCTCGACGGTGCGGCCCTTCACAAGGTCGATCATCAGCGAAGCCGACGCCTGCGAGATGGCGCAGCCGCTGCCGATAAACCCGGCGTCCTCGATTTTGCCGTCTTTTACGCGCAATTGCAGCGTGATGTCGTCACCGCAGCTGGGGTTGACACCCTCCAGGCTGTGGGTCGCCCCCTCGACGGGGTGGCGGTTCTCTTTGCTGCGGCTGTTCTCGGTAATGATCTGGGTATACAGTTCGTTCAGGTTCACAGGCCCATCACCTTTCTGACATTTTCAAGATTTTCCAGCAGGGCGTCCACGTCCTCGGGTGTGTTGTAGATCGCCACGCTGGCGCGGCAGCAGCTGCCGATGCCCAGGAACTCCATCAGGGGTTGGGCGCAGTGATGCCCGGCGCGCACGGCCACGCCGCCCGCGTCCAGAATCGTCGCTACATCGTGGGGATGTACGTCGTTGACATTGAAGCTGACAACGCCGTAGCGGCCCTCGGCCACAGGCTCACCGTAGACGGTCAGCCACGGCATGGCACGCATACCGGCCAGCATACGGTCCAGCAGCGCATGCTCATGGGTCTCCATGGCCTCCCAGCCGATGCCCTTCATATAGTCGATGGCGGCGGCAAAGCCGACCTCGCCGCCGACGTTGCGGGTGCCGGCCTCAAACTTGCGGGGGCCGTCGGCCCAGGTCGCGCCGCTTTCATGCACAGCGCCGATCATATCGCCGCCGCTCATGAACGGGGGCATCTTTTCCAGCAGTCCGGCGCGTGCGTACAGCGCACCGACGCCCATGGGGGCGTACAGCTTGTGGGCAGAGCAGGCCGCAAAATCCACGTCCAGTTTCTTGACGTCCACGGGGGTGTGGGGCGCGCTCTGGGCGCAGTCCAGCACGACCACAGCGCCCACGGCGTGGGCACGCTTCACAATTTCTTCCACAGGCGCGCGCAGACCCAGCACGTTCGAGACCATCGCCACGGCGACGACCTTCGTCTTGGGGGTGATTTTTTTGTCCAGCTCCTCGGTGGTCAGGCGGCCGTTCTCGCCGGGATACATATAAACCAGCTTCGCGCCGGTGGCCTTGGCCACGCGCTGCCACGGCACCATGTTGGAGTGGTGCTCGGCCACGGAGATGACGATTTCATCGCCCTCATGCAGAAAATTCATGCCGTAGCTGTAGGCGACGAGGTTCAGGCTCTCCGTCGTGTTCTGGGTGAACACAATCTCGTCGTCCTCTGCGTTAAAGAACTGCGCTACGGTGTGGCGGGCTCCCTCGTGGGCGTCGGTGGCGCGCATGGCCAGCTCGTAAACGCCGCGGTGGGGGTTCGCGTTCTCTTTCGTATAGTAATCAACCACCGCGTTCAGGACCTGCATGGGGTGCTGGGTCGTGGCGGCGCTGTCCAGATAGACAAGGCGATTGCCGTTTTCGTCGGCAGCCAGAATCGGAAAATCAGCCGTCCAGTTCATCATTCAGCCTCCGTGCAACATTTTCACGTACTTCATCCTGCAAAGAATCCAACGGGATCTTATCAATGGCCGGGGCAAAACGGGCGTCCACCATCAGACGGCGGGCCTGTGCTTCGCTCAGGCCGCGGGAGCGCAGATAGTAGAGCTTGTTCTCGTCGAGACGGCCTACGCTGGCGGCGTGCTGGCCCTCGACCTCCTCCTCACCGCAGAGGATGAGGGGGGCGGTACGGTTGCGGGCGCTGGGGCTGAACAGCAGCACGTCCTCGCTCTCATGGCCGACGCCGCGCTTGGCACCGCGCTGGAAATCGACAGTACCGCGCAGAATTTTATCGGCACTGCCGGTCAGCACACCGGCGGTGTGCATCTCGCACAGGGTATCCCTGCCGGTGTGGACGGACACGTCGTTGAAGTCCAGCACGTCATTGCCGTGGCCGAAGTAGACGGCATCGAGATCGTACTCGCACTTGTTGTGGTTCAGCAGCGTGCGGGCACCGCAGGCGACGACGGAGCCGCCCAGCTCAATGCGGACCTGCTCCACGCGGGCGGAGGTGCCCTGCTCAATGGCAACGGCGTTCCAGCGGCGGGCACGGTTGCCCAGCAGCTGCACCTGCACCAAAACTACATGCGCACCCTCGGCGGCGCGGATGCGGGTCAGGTTGGCGGAGACGCCGCCCTCGGCATCGCCGCGCACGACCTGCACGACGGTCAGGCTGCTGCCCGCCGCGGCGTCGATGGTCAGATAGGTCAGCGCGTGGGGGTGGTCGGCGTTGAGCGCCGTCTCAAACACGACGGGCGCGTCGGCGGTGCCGGTCACGGCCAGATGGTTGACAAGGTTGGCGTTTGCGGCCAGCCAGGCGTCGGTCTCGGCGCCCATACCGCTGGCGGCAAAGCTGCCGAAGTCAGCCGCGGCGGGGGCCGTCACACCGGCGGGCAGGGCAGGGGACAGCGCCTCGGCCTTAGCCCAGCCCGCGGCGGGCACGGCAGGCAGTGCCGCCGACGCCGGGGCATAATTCACGCCCAGCGGATTCCAGGTGGAAACCGGGAGGCGGTTCATGGTTGTAGTCATAGCAATATCACCTAAATATTATCTATTGCAAATAATAAATAAAAAATAATAAATAATAAATGTGGTGGAGCGCGGTGCTGGCGCACCGCTCGAAATTCCTCTGCCGCCGTAGGGGCGCATTCTATATGCGCCCGCCCTGCCGTTGGCAAGGTGCCACGGGCGGATATGGAATCCGCCCCTACGGTTTTGTTCTCGACCATAGGGAGAAAACTCCACATTCTTTATTATTTCTTATTCATTATTTTTTATTTCTGACGCATTGCGTCAGCCAATGCTTCCCTTCATCTCCAGATGAATCAGGTTGTTCATCTCCACCGCATATTCCAGTGGCAGCTCCTTGGCGATGGGCTCGGCAAAGCCGCCGACGATCAGGGCGCGGGCGTCCTCCTCGGTCATGCCGCGGCTCATCAGGTAGAAGATGGCCTCCTCGCTGATGCGCCCGATCTTGGCCTCGTGGCCGACGTCCACGGCATCACAGCGGATGTCCATGGCCGGGATCGTGTCGGAGCGGCTGCGGTCATCCAGCATCAGGGATTCGCAGCTCACGCTGGACTTGCTGCCCTTGGCGCTCGGAAGCACAACGACGGACGAGCGGAAGTTCGACACGCCGCCGTCGCGGGCAATGCTCTTGGTGGAAATATGGCTCGTCGTGTTCGGCGCGGCGTGCACGACCTTGGCACCGGTGTCCAGATCCTGCCCGGCACCGGCAAACGTGATGCCGGTGAACTCCATGCGGGCACCCTCGCCCTGCAGGACGCTCATCGGGTACAGGCAGCCCGTGTGGGAGCCGAACGAGCCGGAGACCCACTCGATCGTGCCGCCCTTTTCGACCCGCGCACGCTTGGTGTTCAGGTTGTACATATTCTTGGACCAGTTTTCAATCGTGGAGTAGCGCACGCGCGCACCCTCACCGACGAAAATCTCGACGCAGCCTGCGTGCAGGTTGGCGACGTTGTACTTCGGGGCCGAGCAGCCCTCGATAAAGTGCAGATATGCGCCCTTGTCCACGATAATCAGGGTGTGCTCGAACTGGCCCGCGCCGGGGGCGTTCAGGCGGAAGTAGGACTGCAGGGGAATGTCCACATGCACGCCCGCCGGGACGTAGACGAAGGAACCGCCGCTCCACACAGCGCCGTGCAGCGCCGCAAACTTGTGGTCCGTGGGGGGCACGCACTTCATGAAGTGCTCCTTCACCATGTCGGCGTAGGGGCCGGTCAGGGCGCTCTCCATATCGGTGTAGACGACGCCCTGCGCTGCGACCTCCTCCTTGACGTTGTGGTAAACGACCTCGGAGTCGTACTGTGCGCCGACGCCCGCCAGGCTCGAGCGCTCGGCTTGCGGAATGCCCAGACGCTCAAACGTGTTCTTGATGTCATCGGGCACATCGCTCCACTTGCCGCGCATCTCGGTGTTGGGGCGCACGTATGTGACGATATTGCGCATGTCCAGCCCCTCCAGGGACGGGCCCCAGTTGGGAATGGACGCCTTGTTGTAAATGTCCAGCGCCTTCAGGCGGAATTCACGCATCCAGTCGGGATCGTGCTTTTCTTTAGAGATCTGCTCCACGATCTCTGCCGTCAGGCCGGAGTTGACCTCAAACGCCGCGTTGACCTTGTCCTTGATGTCGTAGACACTGCGGTCAATCTCGGCGACCTCGGTCTTTTCAGTCTCGAAGGCTCTCATTTGGCTTCGTCCTCCTTCAGCGCGGTGAAGCCTTCCTCAATGATCTCATTGACGAGGCTGCCGTCGCCGGTGCGGACAATGCGGGCGTCGTCCAGCACATGGACGTAATCGACCTGCAGACCCTCCAGGATCTTGGCGTTGTGGGTGATGATGATGAGGGCGTTGTCCGCGTTGTGGTACGCCTTGATGCCGCTGGCAACGGTCTTGACCGCGTCAACGTCGAGGCCGGAGTCGGTCTCATCCAGCAGGGCCAGCGCGGGCTTGAGCATGAGCAACTGCAAAATCTCAGCCTTCTTCTTCTCACCGCCGGAGAAGCCGACGTTCAGATAGCGGTCCGCGTAGGACGGGTCCATGTTCAGGGCCTCCATCTGGGCGGCCATCTCGCGGCGGAACTTCATGACCTTGACGGGCTTGCCGGTCACAGCACCGGCAGCCGTGCGCAGAAAGCTCTCCAGCGTGATGCCGGGGATCTCCTCCGGCGTCTGGAAGGACAGGAACATACCCGCGCGGGCGCGCACGTCGGCGGTCTCGTGGGTGATGTCCTGCCCGCGGAAGATGATCTGACCGCGGGTGACGGTGTAGCGGGGATCGCCCATCAGGGCGCTCATCAGGGTGGACTTGCCGGCACCGTTGTGACCCATCAGTACGTGGGTCTCACCGGCGTTCACCGTCAGGTTCAATCCGTCGAGAAGGACCTTATTTTCCTCACCGACGACGACCTGTAAATCTTTGACTTCCAGCAGCGGGCTGCTCATGGAAAAAACACCTCCAAGTGGTATAACCGGGCTTTTGGGCACAAGTGTCCCCCGGATAGTTTTGCTCTACCGAACTATACTATACTATTTTTATAGGGATTGCAAGAGGGGAACGCAAGAAATTGACACAGAACGATGAAATCGGCCAATTTTCAGCCGATTCGGGGCAAAACAAAAAGGCTCGAAGCGGATGCTTCAAGCCTTGATGGCTGCCCCAGTCCGACTTGAACGGACGACACCCTGATTAACAGTCAGGTGCTCTAACCAACTGAGCTATGGGGCAATATTCAATTGCTGTCGCCGTCAGACGACTTTTATAGTATAGCAACCTCGAGCGCCATTGTCAAGTGGATTTGCGAAAAAAGTTGAAAAAGTTGAAAAAGGCCGCTCTGCCGCGGCGAGCTCCGATTTATCAAAACGAAAGCCGCATCTGGTGCCACGCGGCATTTCCATGGGTGGATTTGTCCGTCACACCCTCATCCTGAAACCCGAATTTTGCGTAGTAGGGGAGCAGCCGCTCCTTGCAGGTCAGCACAAGCCCCTTGCGGCCCTGCTGCCTGGCATCGGCAATGGCCCGGCGGAGCAGCTGCCCCGCATAGCCGTGCCTGCGGTACTCCGGCAGCGTGTTGACGCCGAAGATCATCTGCCACGCGCCCTGCTCGTTGTGCAGGGCGGCGTCCTCGTACATCACATCCGTCAGGTCCGGCTCGTCCGTGACAAAGCCGTCCACAAAGGCAAGCAGCTTATCCCCCTCATACAGCAGCCAGAAGTGATTGCCGTAATACTGCACTCTGTCGATAAATTCCTTCTCTGTCGCGGCCTCTGCGGGCGGAAAGCATGCCGTCTCCACAGCGGTCAGTGCGGCAATATCCTTCCGGGAAGCGTGCTTTATAACCATGCGTTGTTCCTCCTGGGGGCATAAGCTCTTACCCCTCTGCTATACCACAAAGGCATCGGCCACCGGGCGTTTCAATACTTGAGATAGAACCTGCTTACTTTTGCCCGTAATAAGCGTTGGGGCCGTGTTTTCTCATAAAATGTTTGTCCAGCACATGCTGCGGCGCGGGCAGGGCACCGGGGTCGATGGTCAGGGTCAGGATCGCCATGCGGGCGACCTCCTCGAGCACAACGGCGTGGTATACGGCCTGCGCGGCATTCTTGCCCCAGGTGAAGGGGCCGTGGCTGGCGCAGAGCACACCGGGCACATGCAGCGGGTCGATGCCGCGGGCTTTGAACGTCTCGACGATGACCTTGCCGGTGTTCTTCTCGTAATCCTCGTCGATTTCCTCCGGCGTCAGCTCCCGCGTGCAGGGGACAGGGCCGTAAAAGTAATCGGCGTGGGTGGTGCCGAAGGCGGGCAGGTCGCGCCGCGCCTGGGCAAAGGCTACCGCGTGGGTCGAGTGGGTGTGCACGATGCCGCCCAACTGCGGGAAGGCCCGGTACAGCTCGAGATGCGTTTTGGTGTCGCTGCTGGGGTTCAAATCGCCCTCGACCTTGTTGCCGTTCAGGTCCATAACAACGAGCATAGCGGGCGTCAATTCGTCATATTCCACGCCGGACGGCTTGATGACAAACAACCCCTTTTCGCGGTCAATGCCCGAAACATTGCCCCAGGTGTAGGTCACAAGCCCGCGGCGGGGCAGCTGCATATTGGCCTCGTAGACCTGCTGCTTGAGTTCTTCCAGCATAGTGTACCCTTTCTGTGCCCGGCCCTGCCGGATTTTGGATGTTACCTTTATTATAGCAGGCACTGCGGCAACTTTCCAGACCTGTTTTGGAAAAAACAAAACAACCCCGCAGAAGCGATTGCTTCTGCGGGGCTGTTGCTAAATGGAGCGGCCGACGAGGCTCGAACTCGCTACCTCCACCTTGGCAAGGTGGCGCTCTACCAGATGAGCTACGGCCGCATAAAAAATCACCGAAGATGACTCGGTGATTTTTGTTGGCTGCCCCAGTCCGACTTGAACGGACGACACCCTGATTAACAGTCAGGTGCTCTAACCAACTGAGCTATGGGGCAATATCCCTGACGCCGTCAGGCGACGCTAATTATTATAGCGGCATGAAAACCGTTTGTCAATGCCTTTTGACAAAAAAATCGGAAAATTTGTCCGCAAAATCCCGGCGCGGATGCCTTGACAATTTGGCATGGGGCTGGTATACTAGCAAAGTACTTACATACGCCGGTGTGTTGGAATTGGCAGACGAGACGGACTCAAAATCCGTTGGTGGTGACACCGTGCGGGTTCGACCCCCGCCACCGGCACCAATCGTACCTAAGTGGTTTTTACCGCTTAGGTACTTTTTGTTTGGCAGACATCTTTTTTCCTTGTCTGCCAAGTTGTCTGCCACTTTTGCCTGAAATTGGCCCTAAATTCGCCCAAAATGGCAGACAATCGGGCTGAAAATCCGTTTGGAGATTGTGAAATTTTGCTTCTTTATGCCCTCAAGCGCTCCGCTTGGGGGGATTTTTTTTGCCCATTTTTTTGTCCGGACTTCCGCTTAGACTGATGCAGGCCGAAATCATATCGGCCGCCTCCTGTTTGCTGTCCGTATCAATATGAGCGTAAATGTTGGCGGTCGTGGCAAAGCTGGAATGGCCCATCCAGACCTGCACATCTTTCATCGGAATTTTATTTTTGATGAGCAGGCTTGCGCAGGAGTGACGCAGATCATGGAATCGGATTGGACGCAGACCGTTTTTGCGCAAGATGTTGCTGAAGTTTCCGCTTATGTAATTTGGATTAACAAGATTCCCCATATCGTCTACACAGATGTACTCCAGATATTTTTTACAATAGCTTCTCCCGCACTGCTTGCGCTGCTTTTCCTGACGGGCTTTCGCTGCAATCAATGCGGTTTCAACCTCTGGTATCAGCGGCAATGTGCGGAAGCTGGAATTGTTCTTTGTCCGTTCTTTGGATATATCTACCGCCTTTCCGTCCACATTGACACGCTCGAATGTGTGCGAAATGGTGATAGTCTTATTTACAAAGTCAATGGCCGACCACTTCAGCCCCACCACTTCGCTGCGGCGCAGACCATAATAGGCGGCCAGAAGAACCGGCAGTTCCATTTTTGTTCCGGCAAATATTGGGAACATCTCCATCAGCTCATCTGCGGTGTAGTAGCTTGCTACGAAGTTATCCTTTTTTGGCCTTTCCACATCCGAGGCTGGGTTATGCGGAATCAGCTTCAATCTCACCGCATCAACCAGTGCTTTGTGGATGTTGGCATGGTAATGTGCAACCGTATTTCCGCTGATGTTGCGTGTGTTCTTTTCATGGGCATAGAACATTTCTATGTCCAGCACATTGATTTCGTTCAGCTTGGTTCCCCGTTGTGAGAAATAAGGAGCAATCCATGTGTTTACATTGGCAGCATAACCCGAATAGGTGACTTCCTCCCATGTACTTCTTTTCCACTGGAGCCAGAACTGCAAATAATCCGAAAACAGCATATCCGGGCGTGGAGAACTACTCTCCGGCGCGGTGCTCTGCACGGCCTTCCGTTCCATCACGCCATGCACTTCTTCTCCGGCGTTGGCTTCCCGAATCATTTCGCGCATAACTTCTTTGGCCTTTGTCATGTTTCGCGCAGTGGATAAACCTGTACTTAATGTCTTGCGGATTCGTTTTCCCTTTATGTCGGATGGCATATTCAGGACAACATAATAAAATCCGCGCTTTTGTGTAAGATAGCCTGTCACTTTTGTCCTCATAGCAGTCTCCTTTCCGGCTATCAAACATTTGTGTAACCGTTATTAGCATAGCAGACTTTCTTTCATTCCTCCACACTGTCAATCAGGAAATCGTCAGTGTTGCATTCGTCAGACAATCCGTTTTGCAAAAAGCGAATCACATTTACCTTGGGGATTCTGTAGCTGCGCCCCAGCCGGAATGCCTTGATTTTCCCGGAAGTCAACAGCCTATAAGCTGTCTTTTTACTTACGGGCCGCGAACCGCCCAACATTTTACAAAGCTGGGTCACATCCACCACATCCGGATATTTACGGAAAATTTCTCGCTTTCCAAAGGTTTCTCCCATCATAGCCAGTCTCCTTTACTGAATTTGCAGATTTAATTCCACAAGCATAGCGGTCACCTGCCAAAAGCAAGTGACCGCCATAATCTGGAATTAAATATTATCCTATTCGACACTACTCCCCGGATAATAGGGCGAATCTCCGGCCTGGCTGCTGGCGCAGCTCCCGCTTCCTGTACCAAATGTAGGCAGTACCGCCGATTCCTTGAGGGTATCGCAACGGTGCGTATCATGATTGCTGACCCTTTCATCGCATAGAACAGGTTCCACGCTGTTCTTATTCAGCAGGCAGGGGCGCTCCTCCGTATACGCAGGATCATAGCGTTGCCTCTGAATCGTGCTTGCCGACACTCCTTGGGTTGCGGCAAGGTCAGTTGTATGTAACCGGTGATTCGGATATGCAGTTGTCAAGGTACTCAAGGGGAAGAGGGCTTTTTGTCCCTCTATAATATAAACATCAATTTACGGGCAAAATCGTTGGGGTATTTTTGAAAAAATTTATATTTTGGGGTTATCGAATCTCAAACTTCGATAATGCGACCAAAAATGCAACAGAAAGGGTTTGATATAAGTCCATATCAAATATGCCGTCATGCCAACTCAGCTTTTTGATTAACGGCTGGTACTGTTCATACAGTACGGTTGCCGCAGCAGTATCACCGCTTTGCGCGGCTTTCAGAAGATCAATATAAGCACCCATCAGGTATTTTCCTCCATTGCCTTGCGAATTTTCTGCAAGGCGTTTTTCTTGTGCCAGCGAACAGTTTCCGGCGACAGGTTCATCTTTTCGGCGGTATCTGCTGTGCTGAGCTGGTTTACATACAAGCATAAAACGACCTCACATTCTTTTGCAGTCAACAATGGAAGATAGTTTTTCACCATATCCCATGCGAGCATTTGCTCAATCCTCTCCTCAAAAGAACTATCTTCTGGCTCAAAATCCGGTTTCAAATCCTCGATAGAGGACTCAAAATCACGGATTTTTCCATATTTTTTCAGGTATTTACTGCGCTCATTCCGGAGCGAAACAGACAGATATGCTGTTAATTCCGCGATGATCTGTTCATCTTCGGCGGGAATCAAAGCGCCATTCTGAATATACTTTTTCGACATTTGGTTTGACCTCCGTTGTTTTTGACTTCATTTCATGCAAAAACAGGCGGAGGTGCGCGAGCATAGTAATGTATCGCTTTTACGATACATTTTCTGATATGGAGACAAAAAAATATGCCAGATGGTCGATTTGACCATCTGGCATATTGCGGTTTTATCGGTTTGGCGCAAAGCGTCGAACTAATGTATATATAATGCTTATTCAGCAGAATCCTCTGACGAGGATGCAGTTAAATCTGGTATCGCATCAATAACAGAATCAAGTATGGCAAAGACCGCCTTGCGCTGATGTGGTTCGAGCGCCCTTATACGCTGATCCAGTTCTTCGTCCACAACACAGCTTACAGATTCTACTTCGTCACACAGCAAAACATCTGCGGAAATATGCAGACTGTTTACAATTTTAATGAGTGTTGCCATACTGGGAAGTTTCCGGCCGCGCTCTATCAAGCTGACATAATTTTTAGAAAGACCAATCATTTCAGCCAACTGTTCAATCGTCAGCCCTCTTTTTTTTCGTTGCTGGCGAAGCCGCTGTCCTAATAAAGCATTTGTCATAGCATTCTCCCAGAAATATATCTAATAGTGATACCAAATTACTATTAGTATAGGAGAGGTGCTTTTTATGATAAACAAATCAATAGTGATATTTGTTCCTGACGGTTTGACTTTTTGCAAAAATAGTGTTATCGTAAAAATATACGGATGAGTTCAATGACCTTATGCGTACACAAAAAAAGTATCCGCTATTATTTGAATGGCGGATACCAAGAAAACAATATCTATGATTGCTTAGTTTATCACAGCCTTTCTTTGATATCAAGAATCGATTTGTTGATTTCGCACAAATTAAGTAAAAATTAGCAAACTGATGTTTTTTTACATATCGTGCGCTACTATTTCGTCCATATTGTTACCCAAAACAAATACTGCTATTGTTTAGGTTGTCAAATCATAGTCAATGAATGGAGGCTGCAACAATGGCAAGACATGGAGAAAATATCCATAAGCGAAAAGATGGCCGCTGGGAAGGGCGCTACATTAAAGGGCGAAGTGAAACCGGAAAAGCAATTTGGGGCTATGTGTATGCGTACAGCTATGTCGATGCAAAATCAGCATTGATTCGGAAAAAGGTAAAAGCAGCTGATTACACGGTTCCGCTTGGGGCACAAGAGCTTACATTTTCGGTTCTTTCGGAACTATGGCTTTCCACGCTGAACGACTTAGAGGAGTCTTCCATAGCGCATTATCGTTATTCCATTGAGCATTATATTTTGCCGGTTATCGGGGATCTACGAATTTCACAGCTTTCCGGCGCAAAATTGGAATTATGCGTTTTACAGATTATTTCTCCGGTTGGTGGAGAGCATAAACCTTTTGGAGCAAGCCTTTCACGGGAATGCATCAGCCTTGTCCGCAGGCTATGTAAATACGCATACAAACTGCATTTAATGCCCATGATTGAGCTGTCAATCAAGCCCGTGAAAGAAACGAACGAGTTTCCAGAAGCACTTTCTCTTGAAGAGCAAGCGGCAGTCAACCGATTTGTTTTCAAGAATCCGACCCCACGAAAGGCGGGCATATTATTTATGCTCCAGCTTGGTCTTCGGATCAGCGAGGTATGCGGCTTGCAGTGGGGCGATATTGACCTCGTGCATAAGGAAGTCCGTATACGCCGCGGTGTTCGGCGTATTGCCATTGGAACGGGGAAAACTTCGGTTGTGATACAAGCACCCAAAACAGAAAGTTCCAAGCGAGTATTACCAATCCCGCCAAAGCTTTCGGTTCTACTCCAAATGCTGTACCAGAAAAACACATTCGGCAGTGATGTGTGGTTCTTATCATGCAGCAGTAAACCGGTAGAGCCTCGTTGCTACAGAAAGAGCATTCATGGGTATCTTGCGAAGGCCGGTGTACATGATGTGAATCCACATATGTTACGCCATACTTTTGCTACAACCTGCCTGCAGGCAGGTTGCGACATTAAAACACTCAGCGAGCTTATGGGGCACTCTAATCCCAACATCACATTACAGCGCTATGTTCATACCAACATGGAACGGAAGCGGTTTGCAATCGAGCAAGCTTTTGGCACTGAATAGAAATTTGTGGTCAATTATTCGTCTGCTTTTGCTTCTCAATGCTCATTGCAGGGGGCTTTATTGCGAGGGTATCTGCTATTCAAATAATGGCAGATACTTTTTGCAATAAAACCTAGTAAATTCGTAGGCGAACCGTAATACGAATTTACGCAACTAGCCTTTAGGGGGTAAAGGAAATTCCCATGCGCCATCACTCTTTTATGAGATGGGCATCAGCTACGATGGCGGCGCTGATGTTCTTTCAATGCACAGCACCGGTCGCTTTTGCAGCAGATGATGCTATCTTAGCTGAAAGCAGTTTAGCTGTTTCCAGCGCCGACTCTGAAAGTGTACCTGCAGACAGTGATGCAGGTTACATCCCGGAGCAATCTCCGGAAAATACATCGGTCGATTCTTCAAGCAATGATGCGGCTTCTTCTGAGCCTTTGACTGGGGATTCTTCGGCCTCTTCCGATTTGCCAGAAGATGCCTCGTCAAATGGCTCAGTAGAGAGTCAGCCGGAATCTGATACCGATCAGATTTCCACTTCGGACGAGATAATCGATTCCGAGCTTGCTGAATCTTCATCTGAGAACACAGATGAATCAGCCAAATCTCTTTATCAGGACGGAAAAATCCTGATTTATACTTATGACCAGTTAGCCGAAATCGGCAGCGGGCAAACGCTTACCGATGCAAGCGGGCTTGCCGTGACCGATGAAAATGGCGCGGAAATCACCTACGCTTTGGACGCGCAATACGCCATTGCAGAGGACATTGAGCTGACGGGCGATATGCTGCAATGGCAGCTGCCGGAAGGCTTTACCGGCAGCATCACACCGCTTACCGAAAACAGCGATGACCTTACGCTGTATGATGCGCAAAGCGACACCATCTATCTTTACAACCCGTATCAGATGGCGGTGCTGCACGGGGAAAACCCAGACACCGAGCCGGTCATGGATGGCGATGCGCGAGCTGAGACCTTCGGCAGCGGTCAGCTGATTTACCCCAACGGGGAAGAGGGGGCGTATCTGACATACAGTTCGACCCACCACTATGTACTATCTAAACAATTTAGTTCCGAAGTTTCAGTGCAGCCCTACTCGGTTACCGTTACGGGGGGTAAGGCAGACGGACGCGACTTTGCTGGACAGGTAGTAAAAACAATCGGAGATAAGACCTATATCCTGATTGGCAATGAGCAGCAGCTGCGGAAAATCGGCAGCGGAGATACCGTTTACGGTGCCGTTTATCAGGCGTATCTGCACTTGGGTAAGTGGCATGTCGATAACGGAACGGACGGCAAGCCGATTGTGCTGTATGGCGGTGATGCCGACCTTACGAAAGATCAGAATGGCAGTGCGGACTTTACCTTTGGCAAAATTCGAGAAACAGATAAAAGCCTGAGTGCCAATAGCAGTCTTTCTACCAGAGGCCGCTGCGGTGTAAACCAGACAACCGGAGAAATTGACCCCAATTTGGACATTGATAAAGCTGCGAACCAGACCTATGCCTCCAATGCCAATTACATCATCTTCCGTGACATCGACTTGAGCAGCGCCAACTGGACACCTCTGACTTTCCAAGGAACAATGATTGGTGCGAAGTCGGCCAACGGCGAAAAAATATGGAATGATGACTCTTCCGCCATCAACACATCCACAAAGCCTACAATTTCAAATGTCAGCGTAATGCAGACTGGTAAACTGAATGTCGGCGAACAGATGGGCGTTGGCTTCTTCTCCACAATCTCCAGCGAGGTGAGCGAGAATGATATCGGTCTCAGCAAGGGACTGGTTCAGGTTTCCAACCTCAAATTCCAGAACATTTCCGTTCAAACAACGACCAGTGAAACTTATTATCCAGAGACACTTGTCAGCACATTGACAAGCACACTGGGTAAGCTGCTGGGCGGTTTGGTGAGCGGGTTAACTTTTATTCTCACTTTTGGACAGGTGAAGGTTGACCTTGGTAAAACCTTGGGTGATGTTCTGGATGCGCGAAAGAAGGACCCAACGGCTCTTGCTACCGGCGCGATAGCTGGACGCGTAGAAGGACAGGTTGAGTTCTCCGGCATCGAGGTGGCCGGAGCAACGGTTAAGAATGTCAATAACAATACAGGTGGCTTTGTTGGTTACACCGTTGGTGTGACGCAATACGATGGCCTTTCGCACGCCTTGGGAGACTTGGTCAAGCTGCTGACCAATATTCTGAATGTGATTCCCGGCTTGGGATTGGGTGATTTGATCACCATTTTGCTGGGCAATGCCATTCCCTTAGGCAAGCTGATCCCTACGGGCTATATCAATGCACAATTTGCCGATTGCAGCATTGACGGTCTGAACATCTCCACATCGATTGAAAAGGACTACGCAGGCGGCTTTGTGGGGCAGCAGTCCGGCAGTATCATAGAAAGCTGCACTGTCAAAAACAGTAGCCTTTCCCTGCAGGGAAAAAATTTCGTGGGTGGCTTTGTGGGCCTTGCCCGAGACAGCATCATCAAAGGTACCTTGTCCGGTGCGCTAGATATTGAAACCAAGCTGCCTAAGATGAATCCCGAAAGCCTGCTTCTCAACTGCACATTAGACAACACGGTCATAAACATTCAGGGCGAAAACTATGCGGGCGGCTTTGCCGGCGGTCTTGCCAATACTGCGGCTGTCAACTGTTCGGCCGCAGCGAGCAAATCGCTGACGGTTCATGCCACAAAAGCCAATGCAGGCGGCTTTGCAGGTATTGCAACCCTAGGCTGGGCGGCCAATCTTGGCAAAGACGATAAAAATAATGACCTTCTGGGCGGTGTGGTTGATTTGGTGGTCAAGCTGCTCAGCAGCAACCCTGGTGCGGTATCTTCACTGCTTTCTCTGGCAGGCGTGAACCCTTCGTATATCTTAGGGTGTACGGTGGATGCACCGCTTACAGTCAACGGCACCGACTATGTGGGCGGCGTGACCGGGCGCGGTGATGGCGCATATATTGCACCATCCAGTGCGGATTATCTCAGCAAAGTTTCCTATTGGCGTAACAGTACCTATACCGCAGATAAAATCACCGCACAGGACGTCTCTTTTTCAAATGTAAGAAGCATCTCCGGCCACGATTATATAGGCGGTATTGCAGGGTCGCTGGGAACTGCCAGCGTAGCAGGCTTATTAAACACGACCCTCGGCGTTGCCTCTTATCTTGCGTTTACTGTAGACAGCGTAACGCTGAACGGAGGTAACGACGGCTTTGCCGTGGAAGGCATAGAGCGTGTGGGTGGTGGCTTCGGCGAAGCCATTGGCGGCACCATCAAAACGGTTTCCATCAACAATCTAAAGTCGGTCGGCGGCGAAAATCTTGTAGGCGGCTTTATCGGCTTGTCCGGTCCCGGTGAATTGGTAGGATCGGATGGCGGTTTGACCGTCAACCTGTTGGGCCTGAATTATCTTTTGAAACTCAACAATCTGCTCTCTTTGGGGCAGGCGGTGGAGGTTACTATCACAAACGCCAATGTGAAAGGCATTGAGAGTGGCTTTACGGTTGAAGCCACCGGCGTTCGTGAGGAAAACTCGGTGCGAGATTATACGGCTTCAGGCTTTATGGCCCGCAGCAACAGCACCAAGGTGGAAAATGCCCATGTTACGAACCTGAAATCCGTAACAGCAGCTAATGACGGCGGCTATGCGGCAGGCTTTGTGGCAATCTCTAAAACAGGCGGTCTAGCTGAGGTGGGAGAGGATTCCACACAGGTCAAAAGCCTGATTGAAGCTAACGAACTGGTTACTGCCATTTCCTACCTGATTCCCAGCTACACAAACTGTACGGTTTCTTATGTAGACGGCGGCAGCGTGACCGGTGATGTTGCAGGCGGCTTTACAGCCGACTTCCAGAGCGGAACGGTGAATAACCAAGCCCGTGGGGAAACCGATTACTATGCTGTCTATAATCTCGGCTCCGTAAACGGTCAATCTTACGCAGGCGGTTTTGCCGGACGTGTCTATTCTGGTGCCTTGGCAGATGCCTCTAAGGGCATCTCCATACTGGGCGATTTAACAGGTGTGAATATCAAGCTGAGTGATCTACTCAGCGTGATAAACGCCTATGTGCCGTACATCCAATATGCAGGCGTGTATGCAGGCGTGAAATCCGATGGCGGCTTTACCGTTACGGCAACTAAGCTGACAGAGGATACCACGGTGGGCAGCGCAGGCGGCTTCGTAGGCTATGCCAGCGGCGCACAGATCTCCTACTCGGATGTAACTAAGCTGAAGCATACAATCGTTACTCCTCCGGATAATCTGGAAGATACATCCGCGCCTACCTACTTCAACAATGAAAGCGCCTACGCGGTCACGGGTGGTCGCTATGCAGGCGGCTATGTAGGTGATATGGACATCGGCAGTGCAGCCTCTGTGGGCGGCGGTCTGAAGGTTCTGGGGAACGCAGTTTCCGTTACCGGTATTCTCAATGCCCTCTCTGTGGTCGTGACGACCATTGAACACTCCGATGTCACTGGCGGAACCGGTGGGTATGCCGTTCTGGCAACCGGTGATAAAGGCAATGGTAAGGTCGGTATGGCTGGCGGTTACGCTGGCGGAATGTACGGCGGTCACATTCAGGACAGCCAAGCGGTCAACTTCTCGTACATAATCGGTGAGATTGCCGCAGGCGGTTATGTTGGTGAAATGCAGCCCGGCGATGTTGCCAAGCTTTTGAAAAACGCCAGTATTCTGGATGGGCTGGTCAATGTTAATGAAGTGCTTGCCTCTGTCTTACAAAGCTTCGTTCCGTCCATCCGCAACAGTTCTACCAACTGTGTACCCTGCGGCGGCGCAGTACGCGCCAATGCTGCATCGGACGAAACTGTGCAGCGCGGTATGGCTGGCGGTTTCGTAGGTCATAACATGGGCGGCACTATCCACGGTTTTGATACATCTCTCTGGTTGGCCGAGGATGACACCAGCAAAGCCTACAACGGTCCTATGAGCCTGTGCAAGGCCGAGCGCATCCGTTCGGTCTACGGGCGTGAGTACGCGGGCGGTTATACGGGTCTCATGGAACCCGCAGACACCGCAAAAGTCGGCGGCTTAGAGGTGCTGAAAGGTCTGATAAGCGTTAACAACATTCTCGGCGCATTAGGCGTCATCTACCCCGTACAGACCAACACAGCGGTGTATGGCCCCTTGGCGGGGCTGGATGTGCAAACATGGAACGACTGGGTGGAATATGTGGGCAAATATGGCGGCTACGGTTACGAGCTGGCACAAACCGGTAAAGTTGATTCGCAAGCCGGGCTGGATGCAAAACTTGCCGATTATATCTACGGCTACAATGTCGTTGCCGGACGCAGTGAGTTTGACAACATGCTCTATGGCGGCGATGCAGGCGGCTATGTGGGCTGCATGAACAGCGGCACATTAACAAACTGTATGGCTTACGATGCCAAACAGGTCAGTGCTATGCATAGTGCGGGCGGCTTTGCCGGACAGATGAAAACCGGAGGCGCAGTAGAGCTCGGCACGGTCAACATTCTGGGCTTGAATCTGAATTTGGGTCAGCTAGTGAATATCGCTCAGTTGTTTGTCCCTGCCATTCGCAATTCCTCGGTGCAGGGCTACCAGTCAGGTCTTACGGTACAGGCTACCGGCTTGCCGAAAAACCATTGCGGCTATTCGGGCGGCTATGTAGGCAGTGCCTACGGCGCACAGATTCAGCTGGACGGAGCCAATAAACTCCCCACCGCTGACCAATGGAAATCCACTAGCAAGTATGCCGCGCCCGTGGCTTCCTGCAACGCTACAAACCTGCGCCGTGTTACAGGTCGCATTGCGGTAGGCGGCTATGTGGGTCTTGCCTCGGCAGGCAGCGTGGCGGGGGTAAATACCAACGCCTCCAACGGTTTGCTGCAAGGCATTCTGGACCATCTCATCAGTGCCCCCGGCAACTTAGTCAAGGTGCTGCAAGCTACTGCCACCACCATTCACGCGGCAACAGTTTCTGCCGCAGATAGCAAATGGGGTTTTGTGGTGGATGGCGCTTATAAAGACGGTGACGCCGTAAAGTATGCAGCTTATGCGGGCGGCTTTGCGGGTTCGTTGGAAGCCAGCATTGTGGGCGAAAGCAAAGAAACTGCGGGCAACCAAATTAAGGTGCAGGATCTGCGCAGTGTAGACGGCGGCAAGTATGCCGGTGGCTTCTTCGGTCTGGCCGATGTAGCCGGTGTGGCACAGGTTTCCGGCACAGATCCGAACGGCTCCGAGGCAAAGTTTCTCAGCGGCTTGATTAAGCTGGGCAACACCTCGGTGCTGGACGCATTCCGCACTTACATTTACGATTCCGCAGTGACAGGCGTTCAAAGCGGCCTGACCGTACAGGCGCACAGCGGCAGCCAAGAGGCTACGCAAAGCGAAACCCGCTACACTGGCTGCGCAGGCGGCTTTGGCGGCGGCATGATGGACGGCAGCGTGAAGAACAGTGCTGTTTCCAATCTTGCCAACGTAGAAGGACTTAACTACACAGGCGGCTTTGTAGGTCATTTGGGCAAAAGCGGCGTAGCGGATATTGACGATGTGAGCGTACTGAACGAGCTGCTTTCCGGCACGCTTGGAGCGCTGGACTTGTTTGGCTCCCATGTGGAAAATTGCAGTGTATCTGGCTTTGGGCTTGGCACGGTAATCAAAGCGCAGGGCGGCCAGCAGCCCATTGCAGGCGGTTTTGCCGGTTATGCAGACCTTGCCAAAATCAGCAGCTGCTCGACCGACTTGCTGAAAAAAGTCTCCAGCGGTCAGATTGCAGGCGGCTTTATCGGCAAAACCGATATGAACTACATCGTCAACACAAAGTTGCAATCACAGCTTTTGAACTTTGTCTTTGCTATCGTCAATAAGCTGCTAAGCATTTTGTACATTGGTGACTTGCAGAAGGTCGGTGTGATTGACATCAACCTTGGCTGGCCGCTTACCGTGAAAGTGCTGGCAGACGGAAAGACATTGGAGGTTTCGCTGCTTGGCTTGGATATCAGCGTTGCGCTGAACAAGGATCTGGGCGGCGGGCAGGGCGACCTTGCCATTATCACAATCGGCGATTCTGTAATAGAACTGCCCTGTACGGAAAAAGGCGGCATAGATAAAGACAAAATCTCCAATGTAAAAATCAACCTTATCAAGGGCAACCGCACAGACATTGACGGCTGCAGCGTTACAGGCATTTCTTCCGGATACGATGTATTTGCAGGTGGTGCCGGAAATGATGCGGACGGCACAGACAAGGAAGGTTATTCTGGTGGTTTTATTGGCCTGAACCATGAAGGTCAGGTCAAAAACAGCACCATGACCCTCTGCGATGTGGTGCGCGGAACAGAAAACTTGGTCGGACCCTTTACCGGCGTGAATGATTTGAAGTCGGTTTACAGCTTCAATACCATCAAGTCGATTGAGGGCAACAACAACCACTATTCGATTTACCGCGCTTATAACGCACTGCTTGCTAAGGTTGCCAAGGCAAACAAGGATGTATTCGGCAGCGCAGAAAAAGATACTTCCACCGGCACGGACTATAACCGATATGAAGTGCTGCATTTGGATAAAATCACCGAGTTTTCGGATTTGAAAGATGCAAAGATGGAAGATGCCGCAGCGGCTACTACCGCAGATCTGGCAGCCTATGAAAGCCCGGCAAAAGCTGTACTGATGCTGGATACGGCCAACGCCGACAATCCGGACAGTACAATTACAGAACCGGCTGACACCGCAGACCCCTGCAAGAAATATGTGGATTTAACCATCAGCAAAATCTGGAAGGACTTTGCGAATATCGATGGCAAACGCCCCAATGAAATCAAGGTCAACATTTATCAGCAGGAGTTTAAGCCGGATGGCACGGCTGGTGTCAAGACCCCTTACAAAACCATTACCATGACCAAGGACGATGTAGAGTCCGGCCATGCTTCTACTTGGCGCACGGTGCTGAAAAATGCCCCCGTGCTGAAGTATCAGGAGGCTGCCGATGGCACCGTAACGGATACGATTAAAGCCTACTATGTCTATTCGTTTGAGGAAGAAACCGTTCCGGGTTATACCCTGACGGGCTCCACCTATGACGAAAAGACTTATCATGCAACTATCACCAACACCCATCACCCCATGCTGCCGGATACAGGCAGTACGGGCGACTGGCTGTATGTGGTAGTTGGTGTAGGGATTCTGCTGCTTGCGCTTTCTGTACCACGCAAGCGCAAGGGCAGAAGGGAGGCGCACTGAGTAAAGAGGAATGGACGAACGCTACAAACCATGTATAAACTGAAAGGAAGTTTCGTATGAAACACATTAAACGCGCAGCCGCATTGGTGCTGGCTGTTATGTTGTCTCTGTGCCTGTCTTTGACGGCATTTGCTGCCACTGAAACCTTTGGTACCCTGACCGTAACCGGCAAGGGCTTAACCGGGAAAACCGTGACCGCCATTCGTATGTTTACTGCCAATGTCAATGATGGTGAGGAAGGGAAATTCAACGGATTTGACAGCTATTCTCTGGAGGATGCTTGGCTTGGTTTCTTCAAGGATGCTTCTCGAATTGAGGCCGTCAAAACTGCTGGCATGATCACTGATGATAATCCGTCGAATCAGGATATGAAAGATGCTGCTGTTGCGTATGTAAAGAATTTGAATGAAACGCAGCTTGCCACTTTGGCACATGAGGCTCAGAAATGGGTGCGTGATGCTCAGAACAAGGACTCTTTCACGGCTCTGACTACTCCCTCCAAACCAGCCATTGCAGATACTACCGACAGCACCAAGGGTGTTGCAACCATTTCCAACCTGACTTCCGGCTACTATCTGGTTTTCCCCGAAATGGGTTCTACCGGCAACGCCATTTCCAAGGACAATGCCACTGCTCGTGGCACGGATGCAATGCTGGTAAATATCCCCAAGAATAAGGGCAACACTGCTGCAACCATCAAGAGTACCTATCCCACGGTTGATAAGAAAGTGCAGACTACTGAGGTCGGCAAATTCAAAACTGATGGCAACGCTCAGATTGGCGATAAAGTGACCTATCAGCTGACTGCGACCGTTCCTGATATGACGGATTACGACAAATACACCTTCAAGTTCGTCGATACGCTGACAAAGGGTCTTTCTTATGTTGATAACTCCGTGAGTGTTAAAGTTGGCGATACTGCAATCACTACTGGCTATACCGCAACCTATGATGCTGAATCTAAAACCCTGACGGTTGCATTTGAGGACTTGAAAACCACAAATAAAGGTGAGAATGCTACCGTTGCCGCAGGCGATGTGATTACTGTAACCTACAATGCTTATATCACTGCAGACGCAGCCGTTACTGACCCCGCAACCAACAAGGTGCATCTGGAATACAGCACCAACCCTGACGGAAGCGGCAAGGGTGAATCCACTCCTTCCGAAAGCAAAGTCTATACCTATCCCATCGAGATTTTCAAGTTCTATAAAGAAGGCAAAACTGAAACAGGCTTGGCAAACGCAACCTTCAAACTGAGCATCAGCGAGGATTCTACCGCGGCAGGAATTGACCTTGTACAAGATACAACTGTTGACAATTCTTACCATGTAAAGGGCGAAGGCGAAACATCTACGGCTACTGAGGTTACTACCCCGAAAGGCGGTAAAATCACCATCAGAGGTCTGAAAGCCGGCACTTACTATCTGCACGAAATTACCGCACCTACCGGCTTTAACAAGCTGACTCACCCTGTCAAAATCGAAATCACCGCCGATGAAAACGACCAGAGCAAGGCAACCTATAAAATCAACGATGAGGCAAACACCGGAGCGAATAGCCATCAGGTCAAAGTTGAGAATATGAAGGGCACCATGCTGCCTGAAACCGGTAGCTTTGGTACCATCGGCCTGACCATCTTGGGCGTTGCCGTGGTTCTGCTGGGTGTGTTTGCCCCCAAAAAGAAGAAGGAAAACCGCTAAATGAAAGACAGGCTGCGCGGGCTTGCCCGTCTGCTGGTCATTCTGGTGGGCATCGGCATTCTCGTTTATCCATCATTAAGTGAATATCTGGCAGAGATCCACGGCAGCCGCACAACCGCCTCTTACGACGATTCGGTCAGTAAGCTCCAACAGCAGCAGCTGGACGAGCTTCTGGCCGAAGCGCAGGAATACAATCGGCAGCTGGCGCAGCAGAGCGATGGCGTAGATATTATCGATAATACCGAAGACGACGACAAAAGCGGACCCTATTGGCAGCTGCTGAACATCGATGGCACCGGTATGATGGGTTATATCATGATTCCTCGCCTGAATACGACCATTCCCATTTATCACGGCACCTCAGAATCTGTTTTGCAGGTAGGTGTTGGGCACATGGAAGCCACCTCACTGCCTGTTGGCGGTGAAAGCACTCATACGGCGCTTTCCGGGCATCGTGGGTTGCCTACGGCGAGCCTTTTTACTGACCTTGACCAAATGCAGGTTGGCGACCAGTTCTATATCAAGGTGCTGGGGCACACGCTGGTTTATCAGGTTGATCAGATCCTTACGGTTCTGCCGGACGAAACACAGCCGCTGGCTATTGTTCCCGGTGAAGACTATGTGACACTGATTACCTGTACGCCTTACGGTGTCAACTCACACCGGCTGCTGGTGCGGGGAACAAGAATCCCCTATTCGGAGCAGGAGATGGAGCAGGCAGCCGCCGCTCAAAGCCCCAAAAACTGGTTTTACACTTTGCCGATTCAATTCCGGCATGGCCTGATTGGTGCGGCGGTAATTCTTGCCATTATCATACTACGGTGGCTTGTGATGCTGATATGGCACAAAGCCCAAAAGAGGAGATGAGAACATGAGCTTACCAAAAGTCCGCAGGCTTTGCGCTTTGCTGTTTGCTGTTGTACTCGCGTTCTCTTTTCAGCTGGTTGCCTATGCAGCGCATAACCGCTACGACGATGATGACTATTCCATTACGCTGGATGCACATTACCGTGAGGACGATGGTTCCATTTACTTTCTGGCTGGGGATACTTATGAGCTGACCCTGATTGCTCACAAGTCGATTGACGATGATACGCTGGATGTGACCTACAACATTGTAGACACTTACCGCGATTACGATTGTGATTGGCCTACAACCTCGGCTTCCGAGAGGCTTGCTATCGCTAAAGAGCTCGCGAAAGTCGCTGTGCCGGATGAAACCGGCGTGACCAATAAATATGGTAAGCTGACTTTTTCGAATTTGAAGCCGGGACTTTATCTTGTGGCTCGCACGCAGGTTGCGCCTGCCAATCAGGAGTACATCATTGACCCCTACCTTGTAACATTGCCCATCATTGAAGATGGCGAGGTATTCAAGGATATTGAGGTAGATGAAAAGTTCGCCCATATTGACAGGCCACGGCCTTCGCCTACGCCCAGTGCAAGCCCAACACCGGAATCTTCTCCGGTGCCTACGCCTACAGTCACACCGGAAACGCCTAAAGCCAAGCTGCCGCAGACAGGGCAGCTGAACTGGCCGATACCGGTTCTGATTGCAATGGGCCTGAGCTTGATTCTGTTGGGCGGCTGGCTGCAAAGGAAGTCTGACCATGAGAAATAAGCTTGGCCATTATTGCACAGTGCTTGGCATTTTGCTTCTGCTTGTGGCAATCGGTTTGTGGGGTTACAACTACTACGATGCAAACCGTGCTGACGAAGCAGCACAAAATCTGCTGACCGAAGTGACCATGCAGCAATCGCAGCAGACACAGGAGTCAGCTACCGCCAAAGGTGCAGACGATGAAACCTTCCTCGGAACGCTTTCTATTCCCGCTTTAGGGCTGGAACTGCCTGTGTATAATCGCTTTGACGATAATCTGATGAAGGATACTGTCTGCCGATATTCCGGTGCTGTAGATACAGAAAATCTCGTGATTGCAGGCCATAATTACAAGCGGCATTTCGGGAAATTGAGTGATTTACAGCAAGGCGATGAAGTCATGCTGAAAACCATGGACGGAAACACCTATACTTATCAGGTTATGGCTTTGGAAACGCTGAATGCTACGGCTGTAGATGAAATGACATCCAGCAAATATGCCTTAACGCTTTTCACCTGTGACTACAGCGGCAATGCGCGCATCGCGGTTCGTTGTCAGCCAACATTCTAAATCTAGGGCTGCAAGTTGACGAAAGTTGCTTGCAGCCCTATTTTTGATTGTGTAAAACATGGCTGCTCACTTCAGCAACAAAAACGCTTGCAATCAAAATCGCAGAATACACATCTTTTTTATTGGGGATTCACTACGCTCAGCGGATTACAGCGCGCACCGTTTTGCATGACCTCAAAATGCAAGTGGTTGCCGGTGCTGTCGCCGGTAGAACCAACATAGCCAATCACCTGCCCTGCCGTTACGGTTTCACCAGCCGTAACGGCTGTTTTTGTCATGTGGGCATAGCGTGTGGAAAGCCCGGCACCATTGTCCAGCAGCACCTGATTGCCGTAGCTGTCGTTCCAGCCGCTGACCAGCACCGTGCCGCTGTGAGCAGCCAGAATGGGTGTGCCTTCCGGCGCGGGAATGTCCGTGCCGCGATGCCCGGCGTTGCCGAAGGCGTCCACTTCCCCGAAGTGGCAGGATATATAAGTGTGCCCCGGCAGCGGCCATTGCAGGGTGCCGTCACCGACCACGCCGCACAATGCCAGCAGATAAGGGCGCAGTTCGTCCGACAGCAGCTCGTCAAGAATGTCGCGCTGGTCTTGCGTGAAATTGTACTCTTCAGCCAGCTCGGCTACACTTTTGCTGCTGACCGTGATGTGCAGTATATGCTCTGTGACCGGCTCCGGGTCCGGTTCGTCCTCGGTCGGCTCCGGTGTGGTAGTTACGGTTTCGATTTCTGAAGTGATTTGGTGCATGGACCAAAAGGTATTCTGAATCAGCAGCTTTTTGCCTTCGTCGATGACAACCACATCACTGTCGGAATTAAGATTGGTGTGAACCGCAAAGACGGCCAGCACTTCGGGCCAATAGCTTGCCCAAGTGTGACCGTCCTCGTAGTCATATTCCATGGTGGTTTCACTGCACTCCGGGTGGGCAGCTACGATCTCGTTGATGGCTTCACCAAAGTCGGCATTGGTCTGGGCAACGATTTCGGCAATGCGGATGCTGTTCGGGTCGCCGGATTCATCGGCAAACAAAATGCCCATCGGTGAGCCGATCACCGCCGCAGCAGCGCCGATGACCATAGCCAACAGCAGCACCACGCCGCCGGCACCGAGCAGAGCCAACAGCGTTGCAGCTGCCTGCCGGGCTGTACGAGCAAGCAGCACCCTGATGGCACTCATCAGGTAGCGAAACAGGGCTTGCAATCGGGTGGCAGCTGCCTTTTGGGGTGAGGTCATTCCCGGCAATGCGGGGCTTTCGATGCGCATTGGGGTGGTGATACTTGTGGCAGCGCGTTGTTCGGCTTGCTTTTGGAGGTGTCTGCGCACAGCCTCCCGAATAAAATGCTGGCGTTTCAGACTTTGCTGCCTTGTCTTTATCAGCTGGCTTTGGGAGATTTGTTCCTGCGGTAACGCACTGTCTGCCTTGGGCGTTTGGGGCTTGGCTTTTTCTATGGCAATCGCCCGAAAGCGCCCGCGCTTGAATTGTTCGCGGCGTTCCTGCTGGGGAAGAACCTCTATGGTGGGTTGCGAGGCCGTCTGGCTTTTAGCAACAGGGGCGGCCTTTTCCGTACTTTTCTGCCGCTGTTCACGCTTGTCCTGCATAACGCGGAATTGCTTATAGCTGATTCTGGCGGTGCTTATGGCTGCGTTTTCTGCTGTGCCAACCACTTGTTCGGCTCTATTCTGGATAGTCTGTTCCCCATAGTCGGTGGTATCGGTATCCGGCGCTGTGGCCGCTTGCTTAGCCCTTTGAGCACTGCCGCGCACAGCGGATTGCATCATCTTGCGCCGCACCAAATTGCGGCTGCGGTCGTCAGCGCTCATTGTGGTTATCCCGGTTGTGGCGGACCTGTTTGCGAGCTTGCATATCGTTCATCACGCGGGTATACTGCTCCGGCGTGGCTTTCATAGGGTAGATTCCCAGCGGAGTATCCGTAAAAATAATAGGATCATGGTACAGCTTTTCATAGCGCTTGAACTGTTCGTCCGTCAGGCTGGTAAAATCTCCATCGCGCAGACCGCAAACAAAAAAGCTGCCCGCGAGAATATCATAATCTTCGAGCAGCCGATTCAGTGGCATATTGTTCAGCTTTCCCTCATCATTACAAACAATGCAAGCGTAATCCCGCCAAGGGTACACACCCTCAATATCGCCGTCCACAAGTTTTTGCATGAATTTCAAATTGTTTTCAATGATATGTTCCTCCGGGTATTTTCCCGGCTGAACATATAAAACGCGGATTTTGTTTTCTTTGGGCATAGTAACAACTCCTTTGAAATAAAAATCCCGCTATGCCTTGTCGCTGAACAGCACCCCATTTGTTAGACAGTATGATATACTATCTAACAAGTGGGGTGT
>ERZ1673697.1136-NODE-1136-length-33359-cov-10.026934_pt1 | contig 33359 bp, 27 predicted proteins | sample MGYA00580227_ERZ1673697 | MGnify/ENA primary metagenome ERZ1673697 (study PRJEB41218, sample SAMN15661759) | gut metagenome | host: Homo sapiens | place: Canada: London | collected 2015-08-20/2019-03-30 | study: EMG produced TPA metagenomics assembly of...
ACCAGCCTTCCAAGCTGGATACGTGGGTTCGATTCCCATCACCCGCTTTTTTGTTGCAAAAATATAAAAGAAATCCCTGACAGATCAAGATTCTATAAAGAATGCGGATTCGTCAGGGATTTTTTGAATGAATTTAGTCTTGGATATTATCCTTTGATTACTTTCCTGATTGCATCATACAGCTCATCGTAAGTTTCATATGCCGGAATCTCCGGATATTCAGATTTGATGGCATCGGTGCTCTTGAACAGGAAGCCTGCTTTGCTTGCCTGGATCATGCCAAGGTCGTTGTGGCTGTCACCGCTTGCGATGGTGTCATAGCCGATGGACTGCAGGGCTTTGACAGTTGTGTATTTGGATTTTTCACAGCGCATCTTGAAGTCTGTGATTTCGCCGTTGTCTGCTACAACGAGTGAGTTGCAGAAGATTGTCGGATAGCCGAGTTTTTTCATCAGAGGTCCTGCGAACTGAGAGAAGGTATCGCTGATGATGATCACCTGTGTCATTTCTCTGAGTTTGTCGAGGAATTCTTTCGCACCCGGGAGTGGATCAATCTTGGAAATTGTTTCCTGAATCTCTTTCAGTCCAAGATTATGTTCTTTTAAAATATTGAGACGGTATTTCATTAATTTGTCGTAATCCGGCTCATCTCTTGTTGTTCTTTTTAATTCCGGGATACCGGTCTCTTCTGCAAATGCGATCCAGATTTCAGGTACCAGGACACCCTCAAGGTCTAAACAAACAATTTCCATAATATTTCTCCTCCGTTCTGAAGCGGCTTTAGTGTTGTAATAAGGTGCCGCGTCTCTTCGTGTATGTATTCAGCTATCATTATAACGGAAAGAATGTGAAACTTCCATATAAAATTTACAGGGAATGAAAATATTCAGCTTGTTATGTGGTAGAATCTCTATTGTATCTGCAAGCGGATTGGTGCTATGATAAATAAAAAGTGATATTATAGAAGCTTTTTATTTTTAAAGAAAATATGAGGAGGCTTATAGATTAAATATGAAACAGGAAAATTATATAAAAGGAATGGTCATGATCATCCTGTCTGCATTTTTCTTTGCATGTATGAATGTGAGCGTGCGTCTGGCAGGAGATCTTCCATCCGTGCAGAAGAGTTTTTTTCGTAATTTGGTAGCAGCTGTTTTTGCGGCAATCATTCTGACCAGAAAGCATATGGTACCAAGAGTTCAGAAACAATACTGGGGACCGCTTTTCCTTCGTTGTGCATTTGGAACACTTGGAATTCTCTGTAATTTTTATGCGATCGACCATCTTCTGGTTGCGGACGCATCTATCCTGAACAAACTGTCACCGTTTTTTGCAATCATTTTTTCGTTCCTTCTTTTGAAAGAGAAGATTACGCCGACACAGGGAGCTTGTGTATTTCTTGCTTTTATCGGATGTTTGTTTGTTGTGAAACCAGGGTTCCAGAATGCGGCATTGGTTCCGGCACTGATCGGTGTCTGTGGTGGGCTTGGAGCAGGGGTTGCCTATACAATGGTGCGTGTGCTCGGGACACATGGAGTGAAAGGTCCCATCATAGTATTTTATTTTTCGGTCTTTTCCTGCCTGTTTGTATTACCGTATCTGATTTTTGATTATACGCCGATGACAGGAAGACAGCTGGTAACACTTATGATGGCAGGATTGTTCGCTGCGGGTGGACAGTTTACGATCACTGCGGCGTATACGTATGCACCGGCAGGTAAGATTTCAATTTTTGATTATTCGCAGATCATATTTGCGACACTTCTGGGATTTTTCCTGTTTGGAGAGATTCCGGATACTTACAGTTTTGTTGGATATGGACTGATCATTTTTGCATCACTGGGTATGTTCATTTATAATATGAAGGCAGCGAAGAAATCATGATCTTTGCTGCTTTTTGTATGTGAAGAGAAAAAACAAAAACCTGACAAAAAGTGTCGAGAATATAATGAACAACTATTGATTTCATGTGAGAGAGTGGATATAATGAGTTCAAAAGCGAGTGAAAGACAGCTTGAATAACAGAAAGAAAAATAAAGGATATAAATAAAACAGACCAATGAGGAGGTTTATGGTAACAATGAAAGTCGGAAATGATATTTATTATGTAGGTGTCAATGATCATCAGGTAGATTTGTTTGAAGGACAGTATGATGTTCCGAACGGTATGTCTTACAACTCTTATGTGATCATGGACGAAAAGATTGCAGTTATGGACACGGTAGATGCGCATTTTGCAGAAGAGTGGCTTGGTAATGTGGCAAAAGTGCTGAATGGTGCAAAGCCGGATTATCTGGTCGTACAGCATATGGAACCGGATCATGCTGCAAATATCGAGAATTTTGTCAAAGCTTATCCAGAAGTAACGGTTGTAGCTAATACCAAGACATTCACTATGATGGAGAACTTCTTCAGAAACATGGATCTTGGCGACAGAAAACTGGTAGTTGCTAATGGTGAAAGCCTGACACTTGGCAAACATGTACTTACATTTGTATTTGCACCGATGGTACACTGGCCGGAAGTTATGGTTACCTATGATAGCACAGACAAGGTTCTGTTTTCCGCAGACGGATTTGGTAAATTTGGTGCGCTTGATGTAGAAGAGGACTGGGACTGCGAAGCACGTCGTTACTATATTGGAATTGTTGGAAAATACGGTCCGCAGGTTCAGAAACTTCTCAAAGCTGCTTCTACACTGGATATTCAGACAATCTGTCCGCTGCATGGACCGATTCTGACAGAAAATCTTGGTCATTATATTGAAAAGTATGATATCTGGTCTTCCTATAAAGTAGAGGATGAGGGCGTTGTGATCGCTTATTCATCTGTATATGGAAATACAAAGAAAGCAGTTGAAGTTCTGGCACAGAAGCTGGAAGAAAAAGGCTGCCCGAAAGTCTCTGTATTTGACCTTGCAAGAGATGATATGGCTAAAGCAGTTGAAGACGCTTTCCGTTATGGCAAGCTGGTTCTTGCAACCATTACATACAATGCAGATATTTTCCCGTTCATGAAAACATACATCGATCATCTGACAGAAAGAAACTATCAGAACCGTACAATTGGTTTGATCGAAAACGGAAGCTGGGCTCCGAATGCAGCCAAGGTTATGAAAGCAGAATTCGAAAAGAGCAAAAATATCACATGGCTTGATACAACCGTTAAGATCGTGTCTTCACTGAGTGAGGAGAATATGGAACAGCTGGATCAGATGGCTGAAGAACTGTGCAAATAATGAAATAAAAAAGTTGCTCCCTGCAGAATACGAGATCCGGAGAAAACAGGCGGAAATTGTATTTTTGCAGGGATTTTTTTATGAATCCTATTGACAAAAATTCTCATTTATCATAGGGTTAGTTTATGCGTACTAAATGAGAAAAAGTATCAATAACAGGGAAAGGTAAGAGGAAAGCAGATATGACATCATTACGTGAATTACCGATCGGAAAAACTGCGACAATACGCTCTGTCGGAGGAGAGGGCGCGCTGAGACAACATTTCCTGGATATGGGGCTGATTCCAAAAGGAGAAGTTACCATGGTGAAATATGCACCAATGGGAGATCCTATGGAATTACGTATTCATAGCTATGAACTGACATTGCGTCTGGCAGATGCAGAAAAATAGAGATAGAGAATATTCGTGATGCAGTCGAACCATCAGAAGGGAAGGCAGCACACAAAAAAGATATTTCTAAAGCAATCCCACATCCTGGTCTTGGTGAGGGTGGTAAATATCATATTAAAGAAAACGAACATCCGCTTCCGGACAGTGAAATACTGACCTTTGCACTTGCCGGAAACCAGAACTGTGGAAAAACAACACTGTTTAACCAGCTGACAGGTTCCAGTCAGCATGTTGGAAACTTTCCGGGAGTTACAGTAGACAGAAAAGATGGAAATATCCGAGGAAGGAGTAACACTCTGGTGACTGATCTTCCCGGAATTTATTCCATGTCCCCGTATTCCAGCGAAGAGATCGTGACCAGAAATTTCGTACTGGATGAGCATCCGAAGGGCATTATCAACATCGTCGATGCAACAAATATAGAGAGAAATCTTTATCTGACCATGCAGCTGATGGAACTGGATATCCCGATGGTCCTGGCACTGAATATGATGGATGAAGTCCGGGAAAACGGAGGTTCCGTCCTGGTGAACCAGATGGAAGAGATGCTGGGAATCCCGGTCATTCCGATTTCAGCAGCCAAGAATGAGGGAATTGATGAGTTGGTTCAGCATGCACTTCATGTGGCAAAATATCAGGAAAAGCCGCAGATCATCGATTTTTGCGATGCTAATGAAGATGGCGGAGCAGTGCATAGATGCCTCCATGCGATCATGCATCTAATCGAAGACCATGCCAAAGCAGCAAGAATCCCGGTTCGCTTTGCAGCAGCAAAACTTGCGGAAGGTGATCAGCTGATCATGGACAGTCTGAATCTGGATCAGAACGAGAAAGAAATGCTGGAGCATATTGTTAAACAGATGGAAACTGAACGTGGTCTGGACAGAGCAGCGGCAATCGCACATATGCGTTTTGATTTTATTGAAAAAGTCTGTGATGAAACGGTTGTGAAACCAAAAGAAAGTAAAGAACATCTTCGCAGTATGAAAATCGATAAGATCCTCACGGGAAAATACACGGCTATTCCATGTTTTATCGGTATTATGGGTCTGGTGTTTTTCCTGACATTCAGTGTGATCGGTGCGTTTCTCCAGAATATTCTGGACATGGGAATCACAGCACTCGGAAATATCGTTGATCATTGGATGATGGCTGCTGGTGTGAATGATGTACTGCATTCACTGGTTATGGATGGGGTATTTAATGGAGTAGGAAGTGTATTGAGTTTCCTTCCGGTAATCGTAACCCTGTTTTTCTTTCTCTCCTTGTTGGAGGACAGTGGATACATGGCACGAGTTGCCTTTGTTATGGACAAGCTGCTTCGAAAGATCGGACTTTCCGGAAGAAGCATCGTGCCGATGCTGGTCGGATTTGGATGTACGGTACCAGGGGTTATGGCGAGCCGTACGCTTCCATCTGAACGAGACCGTAAGATGACGATCTTACTGACACCATTTATGAGCTGTTCGGCAAAACTTCCGATTTATGCATTTTTTACGGCAGCATTTTTTCCGGATCACGGTGCGATCGTGATGATCGCATTGTACTTCGGTGGCATCATCATGGGAATTCTGATGGCGCTGCTGATGCGAAAAACATTGTTCAGTGGTGAGGCAGTGCCTTTTGTTATGGAATTACCGAACTACCGTATGCCGGGTGCGAAGAATGTAGGACATCTTCTCTGGGATAAAGCAAAAGATTTCCTGCAGAGAGCGTTTACCGTTATTTTCATGGCGACACTGGTGATCTGGTTCCTGCAGACATTCAATACACATCTGAGCATTGTAACAGATTCCAAAGACAGTATTCTGGCAATGGTGGCAAGTGTGATTGCTCCGATCTTCAAACCAATGGGATATGGAGACTGGAGGATTTCCACAGCTCTGATCACTGGATTTATGGCAAAAGAGAGCGTGGTATCAACACTTTCTATCCTGTTTGGAAATACAGCGGCTTTGCTTGGAAGTATTACATCACTTTCCGCAGCGAGTCTTCTGGCTTTTTGTCTGCTGTATACACCTTGTGTGGCAGCTATTGCTTCAATCAAACGTGAACTTGGTGGCAAATGGGCAATTTTTGTTGTGCTTGCCCAGTGCGTGATCGCATGGCTGGTTTCTTTTGCGGTTTATCTGGTGGGAGGATTGTTCTTCTGACGACTGACATTCAGCGCCAGCCCCATTTCCCCGAGCAGAAATACAATGGAAGTACCTCCGTAACTGATGAAGGGGAGAGTAATTCCGGTGTTGGGAATGGTATTGGTAACGACGGCAATATTCAGAATAACCTGAATCGCCAGATGCCCCATGATTCCGGCAGCGATCATGGCACCGGAAAGTTCCTGACAGTTCATGGAGATGACACAGAGTCTCCAGAGCAGCAGGGCAAAAATAAGAATCAGGATGATGGCACCTGTCAATCCCATTTCTTCGCATATAATTGAAAAGATCATATCATTCTGGGCTTCGGGAACGAAGCCCAGTTTTTGTATGCTGTTGCCAATGCCTCTGCCAAAAAGGCCGCCGCTTCCGATAGCGTAAAGTCCCTGGATCGTCTGAAATCCTTTTTCATATTTTTCCGGTTCGCGCCAGATTGCGAGACGTTCCAGACGATAGCTTTCCGCAGCAAGAAAGATCGCGATAAAACCGATTCCGGCTCCACCAAGTGCTGCAAACTGTATATAGCGAGGGCTGGCAGCGAAGATCAGGATAACTCCGATTCCCAGGATGATGATGGCAGTACTCAGGTTGTTAGAGCCAACAAGGCCTACGATTGGAAGCAGTGTGAGCATAGTGCGACACATAAACCAGAACCCGTCTGTTCGTTTATGGGATCTTTCAATCTGCCAGGTCAGAAAAAGCACAACGGAAACTTTGGCAAACTCAGAAGGCTGGAAAGAAAGTGGACCGAGATTCAGCCAGCGCTTTGAACCGTTGATCTCCTGTCCGAAAAGCAGAACGGCGGTGGACAAGAGCATGGAAAGCAGGTAGGCGGCCGGTGCAAGACGGACGAAAAAGTGATAGTCAATGGAAGAAACCAGATACATGGTACCAAGGCCGAGAGCTGTGGCAAAAAGTTGTTTCTTAAAATAATAGGCAGAGTCGTGAAAACGTACTCTGCCATTATATTCACTGGCACTAAAAAGAATGAGCAGTCCCAAAACAGCCAGAATAAGAGCAAGAGTCAGCATGATCGAATCTGCTTGATGTGTAGAATGGGGTTGTTTGTCCTGTGACATGGCAGACTCCGAGAGGCTTTTATTTAAAGGTATAGATATAATTCAAAAAATATGCATGAGGGATTGTACAAAAAGAGCTGTGTGTTATAATTTACAATATACTAAATAAAGGGGGATACATATTCATTGTCTGATGTTGCAGGGTTTGCATCTTCATTTCTTTCAGCAGCAGAATAAAGAATATGCCCCAAAGCTCTGTTGAAGTAACAGAGTTTTTTGAAAATCTATGGAAGACGAGGAGTATTTATGTCCTATATAGAAAATCTGGAAAAGCAGTTGTTTGAGATGCAGGATCTGAAATATCGGGATTTCCACAGTAAATTATTGCCGGGTATTGACAGGGAAACCATTATAGGAATCCGTACACCGATGCTCCGCAAGTTTACAAAAGAATTTGCAGAGACACTGGAAGCAGAACTTTTTCTGAAGGATCTGCCACACCGATATTATGAAGAGAATAATATGCATATGATGATCATAAGCTGGATCAAAGACTATGAGGTGTGCCTGAAAGAAGTGAAAAAACTGCTTCCATATGTAAATAACTGGGCAACCTGTGACCTTCCGGCACCAAAGTGTTTTGCGAAGCATAAAGAAGAGCTGCTTCCGGAAATCAGAAACTGGATCTCATCTGGAGAAACTTATACGATTCGTTATGGAATCGGTATGCTGATGAATCTTTATCTGGAGGAAGATTTCAGACCGGAATATCTGAAGCTGGCAGCAGATATACGGTCTGAAGAATATTATGTAAACATGATGATCGCCTGGTATCTTGCTACGGCCCTTGCAAAGCAATGGGAGGCGACCATTCCGTATATCGAGGAACGACGTCTGCCGGAATGGGTACACCGTAAGACCATTCAGAAGGCGGTGGAGAGCTACCGGATCACACCAGAGCAGAAGGCATATTTAAAGAGTTTCAGATAGAAGGAATAAGTGAAATCAATCCTCATCTACCCAGACTGGCAGAGGAAGATTATTTTCCAGCGCATGTTTGATTTCAGAGTAGTATTCTACTTTGTGATGGACATGTGCTGAATCTTTTTGAAGCTGGATCAGCTTTTCATTTACAATTTGTTCCTGATCTTTTAGAAGAGAGATAATTTTATCAATGTGAGCTGCTTCATCTGCCTCATATATAAAAAATTTTCGAAGCTGTGGGATAGTCATTCCTGTGCGTTTGAAACAGTTGATACATTTAAGACGTTCAACATGTTCATCATTGTATATACGTTGTCCGGAAGAGGATTTGGGTACTTCTGGAAGGAGCTCTTCACTTTCGTAATAACGAAGTGTAGATGATGGTAACTCAAACATTTCGGATATTTCTCTGATCGTATAGTTTTTCATTAGATGCGATACCTCCTGTAAAAAATTAAATGCCGAATCACAAATTTACTTTTATATAAAATTCTTGACTTCAAGTATACTTGAAGTGCTAATCTTTGTAAAGAGAAGTAAATATATTCGTATTGGGAGGAAAAGAATATGTACACTGCGTCTAAAGAAAGATACACAACCATGGAATACGATCATTGTGGAAACAGTGGTCTGATGCTGCCAAAGGTGTCACTGGGATTATGGCATAACTTTGGAGACACCGCAAATTTTGAAAATATGAGAAAGCTTTGTTTTACGGCTTTTGATAGTGGAATCACACAGTTTGACCTGGCAAATAATTATGGTCCGGAACCAGGAAGTGCAGAAAAGAACTTTGGCCGCATTCTGAAAGAAGACCTGGGCGTTTATCGTGATGAGCTGATCATTACAACAAAAGCCGGATATGAGATGTGGGATGGCCCTTATGGGAACTGGGGAAGCCGCAAGTATCTTCTTGCCAGCCTGGATCAGAGTCTGAAACGTATGGGCCTTGATTATGTAGATATTTTTTATCATCACAGAATGGATCCGGATACACCGCTTGAAGAGACCATGGGTGCACTGGCAAGTGCAGTACAGAGCGGCAAGGCAATTTATGTCGGACTTTCCAATTATGATGGAGAGACATTAAAGAAGGCTACTGCAATTCTGAAGGATCTGCATTGTCCGTTTGTCATCAATCAGAACTGTTATTCTATTTTTGATCGAACAGTAGAGAAGAATGGTCTGAAAAAGGCAACTGCTGAGCTGCAAAAGGGTCTGATCACATTCAGCTCGCTTGCACAGGGACAGCTGACTGACCGTTACCTGCATGGAATCCCGGAAGACAGCCGTATCCGTACTGATGGCAGATTCCTTAAAGAAAGTACTTTGGATGAACACAGACTAGATCAGATCCGTAAGCTGAATGAGCTGGCAGCACAGCGAGGAGAAAAGCTTGCAGATATGGCACTTGCATGGCTTCTGCAGCAGAAAGAAGTGACCAGTGTTCTGATTGGTGCATCCAAGACACAGCAGATTCTGGATAACATAAAAGCAATTTCCAGTGCACCGCTCACTGAGGAAGAACTGAAACTGATTGATGAGATCTCATTAAATTGAGGAGCCATCTCCGGAAGAAAAAGCAAAGATGGACAAAGAATACAATATCTGGAAGATTGCTACAATTATTGCGACGATCATTGCACTTGGAATTTATATTATTCCGGTGCTCTTCTAAGAGATAAATAAGTAAGACATACCACATAAATCCCCCGCATACACTGTAAAAACGGTGTCTTCGGGGGATTTTTCTTTGAAGGATTATATCGAAGAACGTGCAGTGGAGATTGCACATTACATAATAGAAACAAAAGCGACAGTACGACAGACGGCGAAAAAATTTGGGATCAGTAAGAGTACAGTACATAAAGATGTAACAGACCGGCTGATCCAGATCAATCCGGCACTGGCGGGAGAGGCGCGTAAGATTCTGGATGTGAATAAAGAAGAACGTCACATCCGTGGCGGACTTGCTACCCGGGAGAAATATCTGCATATGCATCATTGAAAACAGCAAAATGGGAGATGCTCAGGAACAGTTAAGAATATACGCATAAAAGTATAAAAAAGAAGCAGCTGGATCACAGCTGCTTCAGTACGTCTAACAATCGTGTATTATCTTCAGGCATCATGATGCAGAACCGGATAAATTCTCCGTCCAGGCACTGGAAAGAAGAACAGTCACGAATCATCAGCCCTTTTTTGATGCAGGCTTCAAATACATCTGCGGAAGTCAGGCCTTCTTTCTGAATTTTCAGAAGGATAAAGTTTGCATATGCCGGATAGACCTTGAAGATTGGAAGTTTTTTTAATTCGGTTTCCATCCGGTTACGTTCACCGAGGATCAGCTCACGTGTCCTGCGGAAATAGTCATGGTCAAGGAGCATTTTTTCTCCGGCAAAAGCACCGAGACTGTTCAGGGACCATGGTGTCTGCTTTTCTTTCATCTTAGCCAGAAATTCTCTGTTTCCTGTGATTCCATAGCCGAGACGCATACCTGGTGCCGCATAGAATTTGGAAACACCGCGCAGAACCATCAGATTTGAAAATTCTCTGGTCAGAGGTACAGCTGTTACTGCATTGATGTCCGGTGCAAATTCCACGTATGTTTCGTCAATCATGACAAAAATATTTTTTCCAGAACAGAACGCAATCAGCTTTCTCAAATCTTCCTGCATGATCGCAGAAGAAGTCGGATTATTCGGATTACAGATGATCAGGAAATCATAGCCTTTTTCCAGTATTTTACACAGATCATCCACGTCCAGAGTGAAATTTCGTTCTTCCTGCAGATGATAATATTCCTGTGTGCTTCCGGAGAAAGAAAGTTCTCTTGAATATTCGGAATAAGTCGGTCCGAGGATCAGAGTATGCTTTGGTGCACGCTCTTGGATAAGCAGGGAGATCAACTCGCTGGAGCCATTTCCCGGAAGAATAAATTCTGCAGGAATCTGACAGTATGCAGCAATCGTATTTCGGAGGCTGACATAATCTCTGTCCGGATAAGAAGAAAACAGATCTATATTTTCTGCAATTTCTTTTTTGACAGAAGCAGAAAGACCAAGTGGATTGACGTTTGCTCCGAATTTAACGATATCTTCTTTATTCAAATGATAGTAAGCGCAAATTTTTTCTATATCACTTCCGTGAAAAACCATTTTAGTAGTCATTGGTATACACTCCTTTTTTCGCTATTTACTATAATAAAGCATGGAAGCGATTTTTACAATAGACAACCGACAGGGATGTGTTATACTAAAGAACATGAGTATTTAAAGCAAAGTCGTCGTTAAGACGATTTCGATGTTTAACAGAAATATATGATAAGGACAGGAGAAACAGATATGAAACTGCAGATGGTACAGAATGCGTTAAAACAGAAAAATATCAAATATGAATATACAGAAGAAGATGACTGTGGAAGTCTTGATTTCATGTTCCGTGGACTTCGTTTTCATGTGTGGGAATATCATGATGAAGTCTGGGGTGCAGAAACCAATATTTATGAAGCGGGCAGAAGCCAGGATATCGAGGGCGATTACGAAAAAGAAATTGCTGCAGAGATTCTGTCATGGCCGGATATGATTAATAATTAAACAGGAGACAGATAATATGAAACTGATGAACATTGCCGATGAAGGCGCACAGTATAAATGGCAACTGTATGACTTATACGATAAGGCGTTTCCAGAGCAGGAAAAAAAGCCACTCCAGGTTATGGAACAGCTGGTTGCTGATGGAAAGATGGAAATGCTTGTGTTGGTCGATGAGGATGAATTTGCAGGTCTGGCGATCAATCTGATCGATGAAGAGCAGAATCGGGCGCTTCTGGACTATTATGCAATCGCACCTGAGAAACGAAATGGTGGTTATGGAAGCAAAGGGCTGGAAGTGCTTCTGGAACGCTTTAAAAATTATAAATATATTTTTGAAATTGAAACACAGAATGAAAAAGCGGAGAATGCAGAAGAACGTAAGAGAAGAAAAGCATTTTATCTGCGAAATGGTCTTAAAGAGACTGGTCTGTTTGTAAATGTTTATGATACAGATTTTGAACTTCTCACGCCGGACGGAGAGTTGACTTTCTGGGAATATGTGGATTTTCTCAGAGAAGTTATGTACGAAGAATATGTGGAAATTCTTCGGCCTACACTGATTGCGATGAAGAAGAAATAATAAATAACAAAAGAAGTTGAGGACAGGGAACGTGGGAGAAAAAGTGATATTAGTTTATCTGGTAGTATGTTTTTTTGTATTTCTGGCAGGATTTGTAGATTCGATCGCCGGCGGTGGGGGACTGATCTCTCTTCCGGCATATATGATCGCCGGACTGCCGGTACATACTGCGATTGCAACAAATAAAATGAGCAGCTTCATGGGGACTTCTGTTGCAACTTACCATTATATGAAAAAGGGCTTTATGAAGTGGAAAATATGTATTCCGGCAATTTTTGGTGCGATTGCCGGGTCCTGGATGGGGTCTCATCTTGCATTACTCATTTCAGACAGAGTTCTCAAAATAGCAATGGTGATCGTTTTGCCGGTAATCTTATTTTATGTTCTCAGAAGCAAAGCACTGCAGGGGAATGACGAAAATACTACAGATGCAGTCAATGGAATGCTGATCTTTAAATGCATTCTGATCGCAGTGGTGATCGGTATTTATGACGGAATTTATGGACCGGGAACAGGCACGTTCCTGATGCTTCTTTTTACAGGATTCTGCCATATGACACTGAATGATGCAGCGGGAACAACGAAGGCAATCAATCTTACAACCAATATTACGGCACTGGTTGTGTTTTTGATCAATGGTAAGGTACTTCTGCCACTGGGAATTGCTGCGGGCTGCTGTAATATGGCAGGAAACTATCTTGGAAGTCACAGTTTTACATCAAATGGTCATAAGATCGTGAAACCGGTCATGATCGTCGTGATCGTAATTTTCTTTATCAAAGTAGTAACAGAATTGGTTTAATAGTGAAAGCCAGGGTTTAATAGCCCTGGCTTTTGATGTATTCGTAGGTTCGCTGACAGTTATTGTGATCGATATAAGCAAAATATTCTTTGCGCATTTCGGCGTATTTCTGTTTTTCCTGAAAGCCGTTTTCAGCATAATCTTTGATCAGATGAACGAGATCTTCCTGCTCTGTGCAACGGTCGCCGAACAGATCTTTTTCCATATTGAGATAACTTCCATTAGTCCTGTTATAGTCGTCCACATCAAATTGATAGAACAGAACGGGTTTTCCCTGATAATAAACATCCCAGCAGGCACTGGAGTAATCCGTAATCATCATGGAACACCGCATGAGAAGCTGGTTCAGAGGCATGGAATCAAAGGAATACAGCTCAATCTGAGAGTCTTCGGAATGGAAAGTGCTGATAAATTCCTGTAGTTTCGGATGAATATAAAACAGCAGTTTCAGTTCATGTGCTTTCAGATAATCCTGAAGTTCCTGATTGCTCAGGAGAGAAGCATAATGTTGATAATAACTGCTCTGTTGGAAAATTTCATTATTCTGACCTTCCAGCCAGGAACGCCAGGTAGGCATGAGTAGGATAATAGGATGCTCCGGCTCTGAAGTATCGTGGAGGCCGTCCCAGCGGGCAAGTCCGGTTACCGGAACTTTATCCGGGTTATATCCCATGCGGTTTACGATAATATTCTTTTCGAATTCTGATGATGCAGTAAAATAATCAACGGAAGACGAAGAGTCAACGCTGAAAAGACTATCAACGTTTTTGAGAGCCAAAACACCATGCTGCAGAAAATATAATTTTTGTTTGTTGAGTGTTCGGGTCACAGGGTTTGGCATAGGCTTCCATGCATAGGCGTGGTGTCTTCCATCTGGAGAGATTAGAAGATCAGCGCACAGCAGATACAGGATATGGCGAAAACTCAAGGCAGGAATGATGTTTTTTCGATATTGCTGCATATAATCCCACTGAGGAGATTTTTTATCCAGTATAAAAAATACATTGTCTTTCTTATTTTTCATACAGTATTCAAAAAAATAAAAACCGTTTTCCTGAGCTGTGATGCAGAATTTCTCATACACAAGCCACATGTGTTTTTCCTTCAGAGAACGACCAAATAGTTTTGCAATACCAAAGGCTGTCAGCTCTTTGATTCTGAAAGTCAGATGATCCTGTTTCTGCCAGCGGCGGCAGCGCAGAAGAAAGCTGTGAGAAGCGCCTCCCATAGGAAAGAAAAGAGTTTCTTCATTTCGCACAAAATGTCTGCCGAGAAGCAGAGAAAGGCGTACGCGGCTAGTGAAAACAGGAGTGTAAGTGTCATTAGAATCCTGGATTGTCAGCTTCCAGTCACCATCATAGTTTTCAAGTTTATCTGTGTTGATTGGACAAACCAGACTTTTTCCAACAGGATAGAAGGCAACTGGATGACAGAAGTTCAGCCAGGCATTCTGAAAGCGAAGCTCACCCTGAAGTGTTTCGGGTTTTTTAGGACAATTCAAAAACAGAAGAATCTGAGAATGTCTGATTTTAATCTTGGTAATAGAAATCTGTTTTTCCATAAAAACTCCTTGAAGAATTTGATAATAATAAAATTATACAGAAGCATACATTTATTTGCAAGGAAATCGCAAATGCTTCTGACTGCACTTCATTGACAAAAACCTCGAGTCTGAGATAGAATGATTACTGTTCACAGATGTTATGGAATGATGAAAGTATATAAAATCAGGAAGGAAAATCGAATGGAACAAACCATTAAATTTACGAAAAAAAACACGTTGGCGGTGAAGGGAATCGCGATTTCTTTCCTGCTGTGTTATCATTGCTTTTCGCAGACTGCCAGAATGGGTGGGGCAAAAGTGAGTTTTTGGCCGCTTCCACAGAATCTGGCAATGCTGATCAGCTTATGCATGGTGCACTGCGTAGGGATGTTTGCATTTTTGTCCGTATATGGGCTGACACTCTCTATGAAGTCAAAATATCCGGAATATGATTTTGATGGTCATACAGCAACTTTGTTTGTTTTAAAAAGATATGTAAAGCTTGTATTAACGTTTTTAGTTCCATTTGTATTTTGTGTGGGCGTGACTTTTGTTACAGATACCTTCCGTTATCCGGCCGGAATGTTTGCTAATATTATCAGTATCATTATGGATTTCTTTGGTGTGGGTCATATGTTTGGGGGCAGAATGCTGGTTAGTACCTGGTGGTATTTGAGCCTTGAGGTGCTGCTGATCTTTTTCCTTCCGGTAGCGCTTCAAATCTACAGAAAATACAGCTGGCTTATTGTGATGCTGTTCCTTCTTCCGGGCAGTTTCCTGATAGAAAAGCATGTACATCTGACAAAATATCTTTTTATCGTACCGCTTGCGATATGTTTTGCTGATCAACAGGTCTTTGAGAGACTGAAAAGCTGGAAACCGCTTAAGAGCCAGGCGTTGAGCAAATTTTTAAAATTTGTTGTCAGTACAGGTATGATTCTGGCATTATTGATGCTCTGGAACAGTCGTTGGGCGTTGGAACGTTTTGAATTTATGCTGAATGGTCTTATTCCGGTTGCAATCATTTACTGGGCTTACGAATTTTTGCTGGATATTCCCGGACTTCATCAGTTGCTGGAATTTCTTGGAAAATACTCAGCAACAGTATTCTATATCCATACCTTTATAAGAACATTATGGCTGAGAGATTTTACTTATTCACTTGGACATGCAGCAGTGATCTGGCTGTTCCTGATGGGAAGCAGTATTCTGATTGCGGTATTTCTTGATGTTGTGAAGAAACTCATTCATTACGAGAAAATTTCAAATGTAGTCATAGATGGTTTTATAGGATGGGCTGACAGAACTTTATGGTGAGAATACTACCAAAAATGCAGTATCATAAGAGAGTATAGAAACTCTGCAATATGATGCTGCATTTTGTTTTATAACTGTGAGAGAATTGAATTGTTAAAGCTTTTCCTTAATCTCTTCACAGATATGGCGGCTGTGTTGATTATCCTTGAATTGAAGATATTCGTGACGTTTTAGTTCATACTCTGGTTTCAGACGGAAGTCGTTTAAAACGGTTTCCTTCAGAAGTTCCATAAGCTGCTCCTCGGTTTCGGCACGGTCTCCAAACAGTTCCGTTTTCATATCTATGTAACTGCCGTGAGCTTCGTTATATTTATCAAGGTCAAATTGATAAAACAAAGTTGGTTTATCCTGATATAAGACATCCCAGCATACACTGGAGTAATCTGTGATAAGCATACGGCATCTCATGAGCATTTCATTGACAGCAACTTCTCCAAAAGAGATCAGATGGATACGATCGCTGACTGCCTTAAAGTTATCGGAGTATTCCTGGAATTTAGCATGCAGATAAAAATTGACCTGTAAATCATATTTTTCCAAAAGCTGACTAAAATGACTGGAATTCAAAAGAGCCATATAGTGGCGGAAGTAATCACTTTCCTCAAAATCTTTATCCGGAACGGAATCCAGCCAGCTTCGCCAGGTTGGCATGATCAGTATCTCACGATTTCCGTTAGAAGTATCCTCAAGAACATCCCAACGGGGAAGACCTGTATTGATAACTTCGTCTGGCTCATAGCCAAAATTATCAACGATCGTCTGTTTTTCCTGATTGGTGGATACTACAAAGAGGTCGCAGCCGCCACGCATACCTTTGCTGTAAAAGGCATCAACTCTTTTCAGGGCGATAACGCCGTGCTGAAGAAAGACGAATTTCTTCTTGCGCAGATAGCGGTTGAAAATACTGTGACGACACTGCATTGCATAGGTGTGGTATCTGGAGTCAGAGCTGACAATCAGATCAGCAGCCTGTGTATAGATCATGTGTCGGATGGACATAAAATTGATCACATTCTTTTTGTAAGGATCTACTTTATAATGATCAGGAGAATCTTTTGATATTATATAGTAGATTTTTTTATGCAGATAAGCTTCTTCGTTTTCGTCCATGCAGTGTTTGAAGAAGTAATATCCATTATCCTGAGCCATGGAAGCAAATTTTTCACTAACCAGGCAGATGTGTTTTTTGTTCCAGTAGGATTTTGCGAGGCGATAAAGGAATATTGCAGTAAATTCCTTGAAAACGATATCGAGTCCGTCGTAGTTCCCTTTATTTCGGTAAACAAAAGCAAGTGTTTTCTTTCCGGTATAGTAAGGATAGAAGAAAAATCCATTGTCAGTCTTGTAGGAACCATTGTAAAGGAATTTCTGGAACATACGTTGTTTTGTATCCATTGATATGGAAATGTGGTTTGTCTTGCTGTTGCCCTGGTTGTATAGGAGAACGTTGACATCCCAGTAGAGACTTTTCCAGTCAACTTTATTTAGATCAAGTGAAATCTTTATACGAAGAAGATTTCCGCGTTTGTTGGTGCTTAGAGTGGTGAAGTCGTAAGTAACTGCATCCTCTGCAAGTTTGTTTCTGAAAGACAGCTCGGTTTTTACATATTCATGATACCCGGTTTCCAGGTCGTAACAAATTTTTAATTTGCCGCCGTTCATTTTCAGGCTGCGCAGAGAACAGTAATGAGTCTGGGCCAGATATTTGTTGCGGCTGCAGAGATGAATACAGAGATTATCTTTGGAATCAGCACTGAGTACGCCAATGTACTCTGTTGGGTGGATGGCGGAATCCTCATCAAAATAGATTTCCTCAGTAAAGAGATGAAAGTTGTTCCACGGAGCAGCTTTCTGACTCTTATCCTTTAATAGAAAAAGTTCGGCTTTCTGATCATGGACTCCGAGAATATAAATTCGAAATTCTTTGCTGCGTCTGAACTCAAAATGAGATCTTAAAGAAGAAAGGTTCAGAATCAGTGAGGTATCAGATATGGAAAAGTCCAATGGTGCAGGCTCAGAAAACTCTGTTTCCTTTATTATAATAGAAAGATCTTCGTAATTATCGAAAGAAAAGTCCTTAACTGTCAATATAGCTTTATCCGCTGAAATAGAAGAGACTTCCACAGAAACAGTTCCGTTCGGATTCTTGTGATTCAAAGATGAAAGTGTTTGGTTATCTGGTATCATAATTCCTCCAAGGTAAATAAGTATTGTAATTATATTCTGTTAAACTTTAAAAGGATATACATTTTTAACAAGTAATACAATCATAACATAATCTTAACAAACTTTAAATATTTTCTGTAAAAGTAAATTTACTTTTTGGTTATATTAAAGATGCAGAAAAAGTTAAAAAAGATATTGACACGCGTGGGGAAGTGTGATAAATTAGCATAGAACGCTGCCGAAGACAGTAGGTGCCGAAAGGCATAAGGATTAAAACGCCTACCGAGGACTAAGTATTCTATTTAAGATTACAGAGACCTTACTGTCATGCAGTAAGGTTTTTTTTATGTTTTGACGCGGCGGTATATCAAAATCTATAAGGAGGTGTACCATTTATGGCAAAAGTAGAACTGAAACAACCAATCGTAGATGAAATCGCAAACAGCATTAAAGACGCACAGGCAGTAGTACTTGTTAACTACAGTGGTCTTACAGTTGAACAGGATACAATTCTGCGTAAGGAGTTAAGAGAAGCTGGTGTTCAGTATAAAGTATACAAAAACACTATGATGAACCGTGCTTTTGCAGGAACAGCATGTGAAAGCCTTTGCCCACATCTGGAAGGAACAAACGCTCTGGCTATTTCCGCAACAGATGCTACAGCACCGGCAAGAATCCTTGCTAAATATGCAAAACAGTTCCCAGCTCTTGAGCTGATCGCAGGTGTAGTTGAAGGTAACTACAACGATCAGGCTGGAATCCAGGCACTGTCCCAGGTTCCGTCCAGAGAAGAACTTCTTGGAAAACTTCTTGGAAGTATCCAGTCTCCTATCACAAACTTCGCTCGTGTGCTTAATCAGATCGCAGAGGCACAGGGTGGCGCTGATACAGAGGCAGCCGCTGAGTAAATCCCAGCATTATTAAAACAAATCTTAAAAAATGGAGGAAAATTAAAATGGCAAAATTAACAACAGAAGAATTTATTGCAGCAATCAAAGAATTATCTGTATTAGAATTAAATGAACTCGTAAAAGCTTGCGAAGAAGAATTCGGTGTATCCGCAGCAGCAGGTGTTGTAGTAGCAGCAGCTGGAGCAGCTGGAGAAGCAGCTGAAGAAAAAGATGAGTTCGACGTAGAACTTACAGAAGTTGGACCGAACAAAGTAAAAGTTATCAAAGTTGTTCGTGAAGTTACCGGTCTTGGACTGAAAGAAGCTAAAGCAGTAGTTGACGGTGCTCCGAAAGCTCTTAAAGAAGGCGCATCCAAAGCAGAAGCTGAAGACATCAAAACAAAACTTGAAGCAGAAGGCGCTAAGGTTACACTTAAATAATTCTGTTAAAGATGAGAATTGGATGGAGACACCCTGCGGTGTCTCCATATTTTTTTGGATAAATTTACAAAAAACTGGTTGACAGGCAGAGACCGCTATGCTATAGTGAAGAATGCTATATTATGGCAAGGATATGCCTGTTTATCTCAAACCGTAAACAGGAGCATGTTGTAAAATAAATAAAAAAACAGGGGTGAAACGTCAATGGAAAAAAACAGAATTCGTTCTGTAAAAACTGGAAAAAGCATGCGCATGAGCTACCAGAGACAAAAAGAAGTTCTGGAAATGCCGAATTTGATTGAAGTCCAGAAAGATTCCTATAAGTGGTTTCTCGATGAGGGCCTCAAAGAAGTGTTTGATGATATTTCTCCGATCGCGGATTATGGCGGAAAGTTTAGCCTGGAATTCATCGATTTCACGTATGACGCTAAAGATGCAAAATATACCATCGCACAGTGTAAAGAACGTGACGTAACTTACGCGGCACCTTTGAAGGTTCGCGTGCGACTGATCAATAAAGAAACAGAGGAAATCAACGAACACGAGATCTTCATGGGAGATCTTCCGTTAATGACAGAAACAGGTACTTTTGTTATTAATGGCGCTGAGCGTGTTATCGTCAGCCAGTTGGTACGTTCCCCTGGAATTTATTACGCAATTGCACATGATAAACTTGGTAAGAGACTGTTTTCCAGTACTGTTATTCCGAACAGAGGTGCATGGCTGGAATATGAAACAGATTCCAATGATGTATTCTATGTACGTGTGGACAGAACCCGTAAGGTTCCGATCACTGTGCTGATTCGTGCCCTTGGTATCGGCACCAATGCAGAAATCGTAGAATTATTCGGTGAAGAGCCGAAGATCCTTGCAAGTTTTACCAAGGATACATCTACCAATTATCAGGAAGGTCTTCTTGAACTGTATAAGAAGATCCGTCCGGGTGAGCCTCTTGCAGTAGAGAGTGCAGAGAGTCTTATCATGGCTATGTTCTTCGATCCGAGAAGATATGACCTTGCCAAGGTCGGCCGTTATAAATTTAATAAGAAACTTCATTTTAATAAACGTATTGTAGGACATAAGCTCGGAGAAGCTGTTGTTGATCCGTCTACAGGAGAAATCCTTGCAGAGGAAGGCACAAACGTAACAATCGAGCTTGCAGACAAGATTCAGAATGTAGCAGTACCATTTGTATGGATTCAGGGTGAAGAACGTAAGATCAAAGTTCTTTCCAGCATGATGGTTGATATTACAGCTCATGTAGATCTTGACTGTGATCCAAAAGAACTGGGTGTTACAGAATTAGTATACTATCCGGTACTTGAAAAAATCCTGGAAGAAAATGATAATCTCGAAGACATCAAAGCCGCTATCAAGAGAGATATCCATGATCTTATTCCGAAGCATATTACCAAAGAAGATATTTTGGCTTCCATTAACTACAATATGCATCTGGAATATGGCATCGGAAATGATGACGATATCGACCATCTGGGTAACCGTCGTATCCGTTCTGTTGGTGAACTCCTTCAGAATCAGTATCGTATCGGTCTTTCCAGACTGGAAAGAGTTGTACGTGAACGTATGACAACTCAGGACACAGAGAGTATTTCTCCACAGTCCCTGATCAATATCAAACCGGTAACAGCAGCAGTTAAGGAGTTCTTTGGTTCATCTCAGCTGTCACAGTTCATGGATCAGAATAACCCTCTTGGTGAGCTGACACATAAGAGACGTCTTTCTGCACTGGGACCTGGCGGTCTGTCACGAGACAGAGCCGGATTCGAGGTACGAGATGTCCACTATTCTCATTATGGACGTATGTGCCCTGTTGAGACTCCTGAAGGTCCTAACATCGGTCTGATCAACTCCCTTGCATCTTATGCAAGAATCAATGAGTATGGATTTATTGAGGCTCCTTATCGTAAAATCGATAAAACAGATCCGTCAAATCCGATCGTAACAGATGATGTTGTATATATGACAGCTGATGAGGAAGATAACTATCATGTAGCTCAGGCAAATGAGCCATTGGATGAAGAGGGACATTTCCTCCACAAAAACGTATCCGGTCGATTCCGTGAAGAGACTCAGGAATATGAGAAACGTATGTTTGATTACATGGACGTATCACCTAAGATGGTATTTTCTGTAGCGACAGCGCTGATTCCTTTCCTTCAGAACGATGATGCTAACCGTGCGCTGATGGGATCCAACATGCAGCGTCAGGCAGTACCGCTTCTTACAACAGAAGCTCCTGTAGTAGGAACTGGTATGGAAACAAAAGCGGCTGTTGACTCAGGTGTATGCGTTCTGGCTAAGAAGTCCGGTACCGTTCTTCGTTCCACATCTACAGATATCAGTATCAAGAATGATGATGGAACAAAAGATGATTATCATCTTACAAAATTCCTCCGCAGTAACCAGAGTAACTGCTACAACCAGAAGCCGATCGTATTCCAGGGTGAACATGTAGAAGCAGGACAGGTTATCGCAGATGGTCCGTCTACTGCAAATGGTGAGCTTGCTCTTGGTAAGAACCCGCTGATCGGATTCATGACATGGGAAGGTTACAACTACGAGGATGCCGTTCTGTTAAGTGAGAGACTGGTACAGAACGATGTCTATACTTCTGTTCATATTGAAGAATATGAAGCAGAAGCACGTGATACAAAACTTGGACCGGAAGAGATCACAAGAGATGTTCCGGGTGTCGGTGATGACGCACTGAAAGATCTGGATGAGCGTGGTATTATCCGTATCGGTGCAGAGGTTCGTGCCGGCGATATTCTTGTTGGTAAAGTTACTCCTAAGGGAGAAACAGAGCTGACAGCAGAAGAACGTCTTCTGCGTGCAATCTTTGGTGAGAAAGCAAGAGAAGTTCGTGATACTTCCCTTAAAGTTCCTCACGGAGAATATGGTATTATCGTAGATGCCAAAGTATTTACAAGAGAGAATGGCGATGAGCTGTCTCCTGGAGTAAATCAGGCAGTACGTATTTATATTGCTCAGAAACGTAAGATTTCTGTTGGTGACAAGATGGCTGGTCGTCATGGTAACAAGGGTGTTGTTTCCCGTGTACTTCCTGTTGAGGATATGCCATTCCTGCCGAACGGACGTCCACTGGATATCGTACTGAACCCACTGGGTGTACCTTCACGTATGAATATCGGTCAGGTCCTTGAAATCCACTTAAGTCTTGCTGCCAAAGCACTTGGATTCAACGTTTCCACACCGGTATTTGATGGTGCGAGTGAAATTGATATCCAGGATACTCTGGAACTGGCAAATGATTATGTAAATATTGAAGATTTTGAAGAATTCCGTGCAAAATATCAGGATACACTTGCACCTGATGTTATGGAATATCTGGATGAACACAAAGATCACAGAGAATTGTGGAAAGGTGTTCCGATTTCCAGAGATGGTAAAGTGCAGCTCCGTGACGGACGTACAGGTGAATACTTCGACGGTCGTGTAACAATCGGACACATGCATTACCTGAAACTGCATCATCTGGTTGATGATAAGATCCATGCGCGTTCTACAGGTCCTTACTCACTTGTTACACAGCAGCCTCTGGGTGGTAAAGCTCAGTTTGGTGGACAGCGTTTCGGTGAGATGGAGGTTTGGGCTCTGGAGGCATATGGTGCTTCGTATACACTGCAGGAAATCCTGACAGTTAAGTCCGATGACGTTGTTGGACGTGTTAAGACTTATGAAGCAATCATCAAGGGCGACAATATTCCTGAACCAGGTATCCCTGAGTCCTTCAAAGTTCTTCTGAAAGAACTTCAGTCTCTGGGTCTGGATGTCAAAGTCCTCAGAGATGACAATACAGAAGTACATCTGCTGGAAACAGTAGATTATGGTGATACAGACCTTCGTTCTGTAATCGAAGGTGACAGCAGACATCACAGAGAAGAAGAGTCCTTCGGAAAACATGGTTACACCAAACAGGAATTCGAAGGTGAAGAACTTGTAGATGTTGAAGAGGATGAGGAAGACGATGATGATTTCATTGACTTCGACGAGTCCTACGATGATGAAGACAACGAGTAGAAAGGGGAAAGAATACATGGCAGAATCAACCACATCAAATGAAACATATCAGCCAATGACTTTCGATGCCATCAAGATCGGACTGGCGTCCCCTGAGAAGATCAGAGAGTGGTCCAGAGGTGAGGTAACGAAACCGGAAACCATCAACTACCGTACTCTGAAACCGGAGAAGGACGGACTTTTCTGTGAAAGAATTTTCGGGCCAAGTAAGGACTGGGAGTGCCATTGTGGTAAATATAAAAAAATCCGTTATAAAGGTGTTGTCTGCGACCGATGCGGTGTAGAAGTTACAAAAGCATCTGTCAGAAGAGAACGTATGGGACATATCGAGCTTGCTGCTCCGGTATCCCATATCTGGTATTTCAAGGGTATTCCGTCCCGTATGGGACTGATCCTTGATCTGTCGCCGAGAACATTGGAAAAAGTTTTATACTTTGCTAACTATATCGTACTGGATCCGGCTGGTTCCGGACTTCAGTACAAGCAGGTACTTACAGAGAAAGAGTATCAGGATGCTCGTGAAGCATATGGATATAATTTCCGTGTAGGTATGGGAGCAGAATCCATTATGGAACTGCTCAAAGCAATTGATCTTGAAAAAGACGCTGCTGAACTGAAAGCTGAACTTGTTGATGCAACCGGACAGAAACGTGCCAGAATCATCAAGAGACTGGAAGTTGTAGAGTCTTTCCGCGAATCAGGAAACCGACCTGAGTGGATGATCATGACTGCAATTCCGGTTATTCCGCCGGATCTGCGTCCTATGGTACAGCTGGATGGTGGACGTTTTGCAACATCTGACCTGAATGATCTGTACAGAAGAATTATCAACCGTAACAATCGTCTGAAACGTCTTCTGGAGCTGGGTGCGCCGGACATCATCGTCCGCAATGAGAAACGTATGCTTCAGGAAGCTGTAGATGCTCTGATTGATAACGGCCGTCGTGGCCGTCCGGTAACAGGCCCTGGAAACAGAGCCCTGAAATCCCTTTCCGACATGTTGAAAGGTAAATCCGGACGTTTCCGTCAGAACCTGCTCGGTAAACGAGTTGACTACTCCGGACGTTCTGTTATCGTCGTTGGACCGGAACTGAAAATCTATCAGTGTGGTCTTCCGAAAGAAATGGCAATCGAACTGTTCAAACCTTTCGTAATGAAAGAGCTGGTTGCAAACGGAACTTCTCATAACATCAAGAATGCTAAGAAGATGGTCGAAAAACTTCAGCCGGAAGTCTGGGATGTCCTCGAAGATGTTATCAAAGAACATCCGGTTATGCTGAACCGTGCACCTACACTGCATCGTCTGGGTATCCAGGCGTTTGAGCCGATTCTTGTAGAAGGTAAAGCTATCAAGCTTCATCCACTTGTTTGTACTGCGTTCAACGCTGACTTCGATGGTGACCAGATGGCTGTTCATCTTCCACTTTCTCAGGAAGCTCAGGCAGAGTGCCGTTTCCTTCTGCTCTCACCGAACAACCTTCTGAAACCTTCAGATGGTGGACCGGTAGCCGTTCCTTCACAGGATATGGTCCTTGGTATCTACTACCTGACACAGGAGAGACCTGGAAATCCGGGAGAAGGTAAGTTCTTCAAGAGCGTTAATGAAGCAATTCTTGCTTATGAAAATAAGGTTATTACTCTTCAGTCCAGAATTAAGGTTCGTATCACAAAGACAATGCCTGATGGAACAGAAATGACTGGTATTGTAGAGTCTACACTTGGACGTTTCCTGTTTAATGAAATCCTTCCTCAGGATCTTGGATTCGTAGACAGAAGCATTCCGGGTAATGAACTTCTTCTGGAAGTTGATTTCCTGGTTGGTAAGAAACAGCTGAAGAAAATTCTGGAAAAAGTTATTAATACACACGGAGCTACCAAGACAGCAGAAGTTCTTGATTCTATCAAGGCTACAGGTTACAAGTACTCTACACGTGCAGCGATGACCGTATCCATTTCTGATATGACTGTGCCGCCTCAGAAACCTGAGATGATCCAGAATGCGCAGAATATCGTAGACAAAATCACAAAGAACTATAAGCGTGGTCTTATTACTGAAGAAGAGCGTTACAAAGAAGTCGTTGAAACATGGAAGAAGACTGATGATGAGCTTACAAAAGCACTTCTGGATGGTCTTGATAAATATAACAATATCTTTATGATGGCTGACTCCGGTGCCCGTGGTTCTGATAAACAGATCAAACAGCTTGCAGGTATGCGTGGTCTGATGGCCGATACAACTGGTCATACGATCGAGCTTCCTATCAAGTCAAACTTCCGTGAAGGTCTTGAAGTACTGGAATACTTCATGTCTGCACATGGTGCTCGTAAAGGTATGTCCGATACAGCACTTCGTACAGCCGACTCTGGATACCTGACCAGACGAATGGTTGATGTATCTCAGGAACTGATCGTTCGTGAGACAGACTGCTGCGAAAACAGACCGGAAATCTCTGGTATGTATGTCAAAGGCTTCATGGATGGAAAAGAAGAAATCGAAAACCTTCAGGAACGTATCACAGGTCGTTTTGCATGTGAGACTATCACAAATAAAGATGGTGAAGTTCTTGTTAAGGCAAACCATATGATCACCCCAAGACGTGCTGCACGTATCATGAGTGAAGGTGTAAGCAAAACTGGTGGACCGATCGAAGAAGTCAAGATCCGTACAATTCTGACCTGTAAGTGTAAGGTTGGTGTCTGCGCAAAATGTTATGGTGCAAACATGGCAACTGGTGAAGCTGTTCAGGTTGGTGAGGCTGTTGGTATTATTGCTGCGCAGTCTATCGGTGAGCCTGGTACACAGCTGACTATGCGTACATTCCATAGTGGTGGTGTAGCCGGTGGAGATATCACTCAGGGTCTTCCTCGAGTTGAGGAGCTTTTTGAGGCAAGAAAACCGAAAGGTCTTGCTATTATCACAGAAATTCCTGGTGTTGCTGTCATCAACGACACAAAGAAAAAACGTGAGATCATTGTAACAAATCCGGAGAACGGAGATTCCAAGACATATCTGATCCCTTATGGATCTCGTATCAAGATTGCAGACGGACAGGTTCTTGAAGCTGGTGATGAACTTACAGAAGGTAGTGTAAATCCACATGATATCCTGAGAATTAAAGGTGTTCGTGCTGTTCAGGATTACATGATCCGTGAAGTTCAGAGAGTATATCGTCTCCAGGGTGTAGAAATCAGTGATAAGCATATCGAGGTTCTGGTTCGTCAGATGCTGAAGAAGATTCGTATCGAAGACAATGGAGATACAGAATTCCTTCCGGGAACACTTGTAGATGTTCTTGAATTTGAGGAAGTTAATGAAAACCTTGAGAAAGAAGGAAAGAAACCGGCAGAAGGAAAGCAGGTAATGCTTGGTATTACCAAAGCTTCTCTGGCAACAGATTCCTTCCTGTCAGCGGCATCCTTCCAGGAAACAACAAAAGTCCTGACAGAGGCTGCAATCAAAGGTAAGGTTGACCACCTGGTTGGTCTGAAGGAAAACGTTATCATTGGTAAACTGATTCCAGCAGGTACAGGTCTGAAACGTTACAGAGATATCCAGTTGGATACAGGCATGCCGGAAGAGGCACCGACAGTGGATGAAGAAACTGCAGAAAGCCTTCCGGAAGACGAAGAAACGATCACACTGGAAGAACCTGTTGATGCTGCAGATGATGAAATCATCAATGCAGAAGAAAACACTGACGATACAGAGGAATAATTAATTATTGTTCACAGACATCCCCTGACCATTTTGGTGGTCGGGGGATTTTTATATGGAAAAATATAAATATTGTATGAAAAAAACTGGAAGAATATCGAAAATTACAGACATGGATTTATTTGCATGCTATAATGAAGCTAATTAATATTTAAAATAAATAAAAAACTCTGAAATATAGGAGATTACCGGGAAAGGAGGGGGAAGATGGATAAGCAACTGCCGGTTTCTGTATGGCCGGAATGGAAGATTACAGAAAAGATTGGAGAAGGATCTTTCGGTAAAGTTTATAAAGCTTGTCGAAGTGAGCAGGGAACGACATTTTATTCTGCGATTAAAGTTATCACGATTCCCTCAAATCCCGGGGAATTAAGCAGCGTTCGTTCTGAAAGCCCGAATGAACAGTCAGTGAAAGAATATTTTCAGGGACTTGTTGATGAATGTATTCAGGAAGTCAGTACCATGGAATATTTCAGAGGAAATTCTCATGTGGTTTCTGTTGAAGATTATAAAGTAGTAGAATATCTGGATGACATTGGATGGGATATTTATATCCGGATGGAATATCTGACCAGCTTTATGGAATATTGTGCAGGACGCGCACTTTCGGAAGATGATGTGATCCGCCTTGGTATTGATCTGTGTAAAGCATTGGAATACTGTCAATGTCAGAATATTATTCACAGAGATATCAAACCTGAAAATATTTTTGTATCCAGGTTTGGAGAATTTAAACTTGGAGACTTTGGTATTGCCCGTGAACTGGAACGCACTATGAGCGGACTTTCAAAGAAGGGTACCTATTCTTATATGGCTCCGGAAATGTATAAAGGTGAAGCTTATGATTCAAGAGTAGACATTTATTCGCTTGGAATTGTTTTATACAAACTTCGGAATCACAACAGACTTCCGTTTATCAGCCTGGAAAAACAGCTGATTACATACAGAGATAAAGAAAATGCTTTGAATAAACGTATGGCCGGGGAGAAACTCCCTAGACCGGCAGAAGCAGGCGATGCGTTTGCGGAGGTGATTCTCAAAGCATGTGCGTTTGACCGGGAAGAACGTTATGCCAATGCAGAGGAATTTCGTGAAGCATTGGAGAGAGTAAAAACAGGAAGTTCATCTGCAAAAACAGTGCATGTACGTAAAACGCAGGAGCTTGAACATGCACCGGGGAAAATAAATCTACAGAAGGTGCAGCACAAATCTCAGCAAAGAACACCACAGAAAGACCGAAAACAAGCAATCCAGCAGTCCCAAATGAAAGCAGAGACAGAAGGGACAGTGATTGTACGCAAAAACAATCAGGAAAGGCCGTTATCAGCAAAAAAAGCCAAAAAGAGAGCAAAAAAGAAATTTGAGCCACTGGTTGCTGCGGTTATTATCATGTTTGCTGCAGTCTGTGTGATCGTGGGTGTATTTATCTGGCTTTTGAGGGAAAATGCGGAACTGCAGCGTTTGAAACAGTCTGTAACGGAAACTGTTCAGACTGCAGAAAGTAAGCAGTTGCAGGAGACACTGGAAAAAATACAGACACAGGCAACAGAGATCAGTGATAATCTGAATGATTACAGCTGGATCGGTTCAGAAGAGGATGGAAAGATCAGCTACCTGAAACAGCTGGATGATGGCAGCTGGCAGGTAAGGAAGATCCTTATCTATCCATCCCTTTCGAAGGATAATCAGTATGAAGAATACTATTACTGGAAGAATGAACTGTTTTTTGCATATATTTGGTCAGACAGCAGTACATCCGGAGATATAAAAGAAGGACAGCAGAAAATAGACCGTTATTATTATGATGATGGAAAGCTTGTCCGATGGATTGATGAAAATAACCGTTGTCATGACAATGAGACAAATAATGATGAATACGTCAGCAGAGGCGAAAAGTATCTGAATCGTGCAGAGGAATATAAGAATGAACTGAATCTTTCTTCAGACAGCAGCTCAGAAAATTCAGCATCATAAGAAAGGACGGAATATGGCCTATCAGATTGAATATGCATATACATGCCATATAGGAAAAATCCGCAATAATAATGAAGATAATTTCTGGTGCTGCGGTGATAGTCTGGAGGCTCAGAATCAGGGAATGAGCCATATTCGAAGCGGATATATGAAACAATCGGAATATCCGCTGCTTGCTGTTTTTGATGGCATGGGAGGTGAGAGCTGTGGCGAGATGGCTGCTTTTCTTGCGGCAGAAGCCTGTGGCGAACATTTTAAAACTGCAAAAGATGGAATACGGAATGATCCGGAAGAATTCCTGAATGAAATCTGTGAAAGCATGAATCAGGCTATCTGCGATTACGGCAGGACAAATAAGATCAACAGCATGGGAACAACGGCAGCATTACTTGCCTTTGCAGAAGATGCTGTTTATAGCTGCAATCTTGGAGACAGCCGGATCTATAAATCAGACCGCGAGAAATTTTATCAGATTTCACAAGACCACGTCCTGGGGCGCAGTTTGTTTGGAAAGGCACCATTAACACAGTATCTTGGGATGGAAGAAGAAAATCTGCAGCTGGAACCGTCGATCAGCAGGCAGGAAATTAAAATAGGGGATCGCTTCCTGCTTTGTTCTGATGGAATCACAGATATGCTTTCAGACGGAGAAATCGCGGATATACTCAGCAGGGATATTCCAGTGGCAAAAACCGTAGAGATTCTCGTGGACAGAGCTCTGAAAAAGGGTGGAAGAGATAATATTACAGTTGTTTTATGTGAGATCATGGAGCAGCCACGCAATATGTTCAGACGAGTGTTAAATTGGTTTCACAGGCAGAATGAGGGTGATATATAATGAAAAACAGAATGCAGGATCTTGATTTTGAGCAGACAGTGGCATTTGATTCTGTAAAAGACTTTGAATTTACGAGAAAAGCTGCACAGAGATTTCGTCAGGTTGTCAGTCTGGATGGCTTTGAGGATGAGGATGCAGATGTTATTTTTCATTATTTATATAAAGAAATGGAACTCGTGTCTTTTGGAGATCATCTGAAACGTTATATTTATGAACGTGCAGGATTGGAAGAACCTTATAACGAAGTCACACAGGATATTTACAGAGATATTGTGATCGAATCATTTCATGAGACTTGTACACCGAAATCTATGAATCCAACTTCGACAAAACTGACATCGTTGGTAAATAACTGGCTGACACAGGCTTCGGTAAAAAGAGAAACTGTTTTTTTATTGGGTTTTGGATTGCGCATGAGTGCAGAAGATGTATCCGATTTTCTGACAAGGGTTTTGCGGGAACAGGATTTTGATTTCCATAATCCGGATGAGGTAATCTACTGGTACTGTTATTCGCAGCAGCTTGGTTATCATAGGGCAGAAGAACTTAAGAAACGCTATGAAGAGCTGGAACCAGATGAGAGTTATACAGAAGCTCCACAGGTTTATTCGGGAAAAATCTGTCTTGATACAGAGGATAAACTGCTTCGTTATCTGGCGTATGTGAAAGTTGGAGCAGATGATCCGATGTCCGAGAAAAGTCAGGCCTATCAGGAATTTGTCCGTCTCCTTACTCATGCAAAAGAAATCATCGCGAAGATGTATCAGGGGGATGAGGTGGAAAAATCCCGCAATAAGGTGTGGAATATTTCAGATATTACGGATTCAGATGTGGAAAAAGTTATCTGCAGTGGAATTCCTGTAAATAAAATGGGAAATCTTAAAAAGATGTCGGCATCTATTCTGGCGAAACATTTCAGTCAGAAGCGATTCAGCAGACAGAGAATCAACAGTATATTGAATCATAAATTTCCAGTAGAGCGCTTTGATCTGATTACATTAGAGTTCTTTATCATTTCACAGGAGATGCAGGATGATGATCCGTATAATCGTTATCATCATTTTCTTGAGGAGATTCAGGAAATTCTTAAGAAATGCGGAATGAGTGAGATCTACATAGTAAATCCATATGAATGTTTTTTGCTGATGTGTCTTTTGACAGATTGTCCGCTTGCTGTTTTTGCGGATATCTGGGAAATGTCATATGAGGAAGATAAGCAAGAAGAATAAGAAAAACCTGTCAGACCGAAAATTCGGAATGACAGGTTTTTTGCTGTGAAAAATGATCATTCGTTGTAATAACCATAGATCAGACGAGAATCCTGTGCGATTACTGCCTGTGCTTCACTACTGTCGGTGAGATCCTGCGACATAAAGCAGACAACCAGATCGATGTTTTTGGCGGTATTGTAAATGATTCCGGCATCATTTTCGACATCATCCAACTCTCCGGTTTTGTTGGCAACTTTTACTCCATCTGGAAGGTTGGCAGGAATTTTATTTCTGCGCTGCTGCATTTTGAGAAGAGAATACATTGCATCTGTATGCGCAAGAGTGGATTCGGCAGTGCCGGCATTGCTCTGATAGATTTCCTTCAGAAAATGACCGCAATCACTGACGGAAGTGTAATTATCACCATATTCATTACTCTGGAGAAGGAGACGTCCCATTGAAGTGCTGGAGTATCCATGAGAAGCACAAAATGCATTCACAGCACGCATACCGGCTTCATCATCGCTATCACCAAGCATATTTACAAGTTTATTTGCCGCATCGTTATCACTTACGGTAATCATTGAATTCAAATAACTGTTCAGTGTATCAGCACCATAAGTTTCGGAGAGAGATTCATAATTTTCGTAAACAGTACCCATAATAAAAAGTTTGATCAGACTGGCAGCCTGCATGGGCTGATCGTCAATCACACCTTCTGTATTTTTCATAAGGTTGCATACATATACGGACCAGGTGCCATTGTTCTGAGGAAGGAGCGGTTTAATCTGAGAGAGAAGACTGTTCAGACTTTCGTCAGTGGAAGACTCAGAAGAATGGGAAGGAGAAATAGTCCCTTCTTCCTGTACATCCTGTGAAGAATCAACGGAGGAATCTGTTTCAGAATCATTTGAGGATTCCAGTTGATCGTTCAGACTACCTAGTTCCTTTGCCTGACTGATCAGTTCTGCTGATGTATCAGAAATTTCCTGTACTGTATTCTGGAGATCAGTGACTTTTGAACGGAGAGAAGCAAGATCCTGAAAAGAGTAGAGTGTCAGCCCGCCAAGTGCGAGAATGACAAGCGCGAGGATGATGATGATGATCGTATAAAGAAGAAATGGCTTTTTTTGCTTGCTATTTTTCATTATATAAATCCTTTCTGTATGTAAGAGTTCTTTCTATAGTAAATGTCTTATAAAATATCTCTGGAATCAGCTGTGGCCCTGACTGAAAACGGAAGTGACAGCTTCGGATGACTCCTGAGTATCGCGATGCTCCTGCACAGCAGTCTGCCGACCGGAAGCTTTTTGCTGGCGATAATTCAGAAGATCTTTTTTTTCTTTGACAGCGGATGAAAAAGAAGTTTGTGCGTCGTTTAACGCCTGCTGTTTGTCTTTTACCTGGGAAATGAAAGCATCAAGGCTTTGCTCAGTATCCGAAATTTGTTGTCTGGCCTGGATTCCCATGAAAAAGATACCGGCAATAAAGAAGATCACGGTAATGATGAGCAGGATAACAGATGGGGTGATTTTGTTTTTCATAAAAAATCCTTTCCTATATTATAGATGTAAACAAATAAAGTGAAAATTACTTTTTTTTATTATAAGCAGAGATGTCTTAAAATGCAATAATAAGGATTTCGTAAAATAACGAAAAAATCCTGTAAAATGCCTTGACAGCTGCATTTTTACGGGATATAATGAGCAAGCGTGCAACAGGAACGCTGTTTTTTTGTGCGCAATATTCATTTGACAATAGCAACCGCGCTACCCCATGACTAACCATGGAGAAAATAATCGGGAGGTGAAATGGAATGCCAACATTCAACCAGTTAGTAAGAAAAGGACGTCAGACAGCTGTAAAGAAATCTACAGCACCGGCTCTGCAGAGAACATTCAACTCTTTAAGAAAGAAAGCTGTTGAACAGTCTGCACCACAGAAACGTGGAGTTTGTACAGCAGTTAAAACTGCAACACCTAAAAAACCTAACTCAGCTCTTAGAAAGATTGCCAGAGTTCGTCTTTCCAATGGAATCGAAGTAACAAGCTATATCCCAGGAGAAGGTCACAACCTTCAGGAACATAGTGTAGTTCTTATCCGTGGTGGACGTGTTAAGGACTTACCTGGTACCAGATACCACATCATCAGAGGTACACTGGATACTGCAGGTGTAGCTAACAGAAAACAGGCCCGCTCCAAATATGGTGCTAAGAGACCTAAAAAGAAATAAAGTAGAAAAAAGTAATCAATCGAAGATTCACTTATAACTATAAATATTGTACGGTATTCCATATACCCTGTCGGTTGCGGGTTAAATATAGGACTTTACCAGTGCGAACACCTTAGTTTTAATAGTGAGTACCGATGATTTAATCATTTTGATTAAGGAGGGAAGTAACGTGCCACGTAAAGGACATACTCAGAAAAGAGACG
>ERZ1673697.1138-NODE-1138-length-33300-cov-30.966070_pt1 | contig 33300 bp, 29 predicted proteins | sample MGYA00580227_ERZ1673697 | MGnify/ENA primary metagenome ERZ1673697 (study PRJEB41218, sample SAMN15661759) | gut metagenome | host: Homo sapiens | place: Canada: London | collected 2015-08-20/2019-03-30 | study: EMG produced TPA metagenomics assembly of...
CATACGCTGCTTTTCAGTACCGCAAGGATGGGTGTCCTATTATCGTCGTATTCTGATTTCTTTCAGGGCATTTCCGGCTTCTTCACCAGCTTGACGGTGAGCGCCTGTTCCGTGGCCCCCTCCGGCAGCAGCTTTGCCATGACCACAAGCCGCTGATTGCCGCTGTTGGTCTTGTCGTACTTCCGGCAGCAGGTGGAGAGGGTCAGGAAGGTATCCCCCTCGGAGAAGGTCACACCGTCAATATCCAGCCAGTTTTTCTTCTCCACGGTCTGGAAGAACTCGGTGAGCTTGCTCCCTATGGGATTGGGGTCAATATAATCGAAGCCGATGTCCGTAATAAACAGGGCGGTGATCTGGAAAATCAGGTCGTCCCCGTCCACGGAAAGGTAGATGTAGGGGTTCTTCTTCACGAAGGCCGCGTCCATATAGCGGTGCAGTTTGGTAAACCGCAAGCCGTCCGGGTCGCAGTTGCTGGCGGAATGGCCATAGATGACGGTGTTAGTATCCAGTGCGTCCCGTCCGCCGAGATGGTTCCGGCAGTCGGCATAGTAGCAGCCCCATGTGCTGTACTCCCGCAGCTCGTCCCGGTTGAGGTAAAAGCCGTTGTCCTCCGCCTGCATCACAGGGTCGTCCACCTCCGCGCCGGGGATACACAGCCACGCCACGGCGTCGGGGTTTTTGCTTTTGGCGTCGGCAAGCTCCGCCTGCCGGTTGACGGCGGGAATGGGGGTCGCCTCCACTTCGGAGGTGCCGGATGGATCTTCAATGGGATCGGGGTCTTTCTGATAGCAGCCCATGACTGCCGTGGTCATTGCAAAGAGAAGGACGGCCATGCAGATGATCGGACGAATGACGCTTGTGATTCTTTTCATAATGCTGTCTCCTTACCGCGCTGGGATAGCGGCGCAGCTTAAAATGTCGTTGATTTGTTTCTCGTAGCGAAAAAGGAACAGCGCAGCGTCAAGGCGAAAAGCCTATCCGCTGCGCTGTCCATTGTTCACTTATGTGGTCATGTCAGCGGTCTTGCTGCTTGGCCGTATGTCAGCCGGTCACTTTTTGCAGCGCCAGATGAAGGTGACGATCTGTGCGCGGGTGCAGTTGGCGTCAGGGCTGAACGTGGTGTTGGTGGTGCCCTTGGTGACGTCCTCCTTGACAGCCCACAGCACCGCGTCAGCGTAGTAGGCGCTTGCCTTCACATCGGTGAAAGGATTGGCCGTGCCCGCTGCCGGGGACTTCTGGGAGCGCCACAGGAAGGTCACGATCTGCGCACGGGAGCAGGTGGCATCGGGGCTGAACATGGTCTCGCTGGTGCCCTTGGTGATGCCGTTCTCCACGGCCCACAGCACCGCGTCATAGTAGTAGCTGCCAACCTTCACATCGGCAAAGGGCATGACTGCGGACTTGGCTGCGGGGCTGCCTGCTGCGCGCCACAGGAAGGTGACGGCCTGCGCGCGGGTGCAGATGCCGTTCGGATCGAAGCGGCTCGCGCTTGCGCCGGTGGTAATGCCGTTTTCTACCGCCCACAGCACCGCGTCGTAGTAGTAGCTGCCCGCCGGAACGTCGATAAATTCGTTCGCCCTTGTAAAGCTAACCTCGATGGTGTGGGCACGTTTCACGTTCTCAAAGGTGTAGGACTTTACCGCGCCGATGCTCCTGCCGTCGATCTTGACATTGGCGACAACATAGCCCTTATCCGGGGTGATGGTGAAGGTCTGATCCCGCCCCTCGCGGACGCTGACATTGCCGGTGGGAGAGATGGAGCCGTTCACGCCTGCGGTGGCCTTGATGGTGTAGTAGGTGTAACCGCCGCCGATGCTGCCGCTATAGGGGAACGCAGTGCCGGGCAGGGCTGCCCACTCATCGGCATCAAGCGTGAAGGTCTTCGTATCCTGTTCGTGTCCATCGACAAACAGGACAGCTTTGTTGGGAACAATATTATCTTTGGGAGTCCAGGGGGTCAGAGACCAGTACTCGTCAGCAGTCTCGGTAGCGATGCAGCAGGTCAGGAAACCATAGTTGCCGGGAGTTACTCCCTGCAAGGTAGCCGTGGTCAGCAGAGTATCGCCGCTGTACAGCTTCACCTGTACGCTGGACTCAAAGTTAACATTCTTCAGATCAACAGACACAGCGTTTTTCAGGATTCCGTTATCATGAGTGATGCCGGCGCTCTCGATGCTGCCGCTATAGGGGAGCACCGTGCCGGGCAGGGCTGCCCACTCATCGGCATTCAGCGTGAAAGCCTTTTCATCCAGCTTGCGGCCATCGACAACCAGGACAGCCTTGTCGGGGACAACATCATCTTTGGGAGTCCACGAGGTCAGAGACCAGTACTCGTCAGCAGTCTCGGTAGCGATGCAGCAGGTCAGGAAACCATAGTTGCCGGGAGTTACTCCCTGCAAGGTAGCCGTGGTCAGCAGAGTATCGCCGCTGTACAGCTTCACCTGTACGCTGGACTCAAAGTTAACATTCTTCAGATCAACAGACACAGCGTTTTTCAGGATTCCGTTATCATGAGTGATGCCGGCGCTCTCGATGCTGCCGCTATAGGGGAGCACCGTGCCGGGCAGGGCTGCCCACTCATCGGCATTCAGCGTGAAAGCCTTTTCATCCAGCTTGCGGCCATCGACAACCAGGACAGCCTTGTCGGGGACAACATCGTAAATCTCGGCATCCAGCATGAAACGCTGGAAATCCTTGTGGCAGATCAGCTCCGACAGCAGCCGGTGGTTGAATTTGCCCGTTCTCAACACTTCGATTGCATCATCACCCAAATGCAGAGCGTCCAGCTCTGTGTTTGGGTGATTTTTTTGTTCTGTCAGCCCCAGCAGGTAATCGGTGGACACGCCGTAGAACTTTGCCAGCTCCACCATGCTGAACGGGCTGATGTCCTTGAAATCGTCGGCTTCGTATTTTCCCAGCGCGGACTTTGAAATGCCTGTTTCCGCAGAGAGCTGCTCCAGCGTCAGACTGCGCTCTACGCGCAGGTCTTTAAGCCGTTCCTGAATGGTGAGCTTTGGCTGCATAGCGGTGTCCTCCCTTCAAATTTCCGCCCTTTCCGGTCTTGTCCATAAGCGTGGAAATTTGCGTTTTTCGGCGCGTTTTCCGACCTCTTGGATATACGGGAGAGGGCTATATTTTTCGCTAAAATGGTCTTGCAATCGCACCTGAACCTTGAAAATTGCATGACCGTCCGAACGGGATATATCCTCTGGCGAAGTGCCGCATCCAGCGCACCAAGGAGAACGAAACGCCGGGAGCGATCCTCCGGGCAGGAACGACGTTCGGAAAGAGCGGCAAAATCAAATGTAGAAATCAAAGCAAGTGAAAACGGCGAAATAGTTTTCTGCTCTGTGCGGTTATCTGCACGGAATAGAGCGCTATTCAGCAGTGAACGACGTTTGTCGTTCAACATGATATTTCGCCGTTTCACGCAAAGACATATCAAACGGCAAAAGCGAAAGGTGCCGCCCGTGACCAACGTATCATCGGCGGCATTTCCAGCGAAAAGTCGTGCATCAAAAACCAGCGCCCTATGGCGAACGGGTGTCACGATTTGACAAACCCATTTTACCATAGAGCGTATCGAAAAAACAGGAGGAACATTTGAATATGAGAAAATCCGAAACCTATCGCAACGAGATCAAGTCCTACATCGTCCGCACCGGCATGACCATGACCGAGGTGGTGGACTACCTCTCCGATGAATACGGCTGGAGCCGCAGCGTTCCCAATCTCTCCGGCAAACTCAAGCGCGGCTCGCTCCGCTATGGCGAGGCGGTAGAGCTGGCGGATGTGCTGGGGTATGACATTGTGTGGCAGAAACGGAGGAAATAAGATCGAGCAGAAAATTTATGGGTACATCCGTGTTTCCACCAGAGAGCAAAATGAAGATCGCCAAGTCATTGCCCTCCGGGAAGTGGGCGTACCTGAGAGAAATGTTTATATCGACAAGCAGTCCGGCAAAAATTTCAACCGCCCGCAATATAAGAAGCTGTTACGAAAGATGAAAAAAGACGATCTGCTCTATATCAAGAGCATCGACCGTCTGGGGCGCAACTATGCGGAAATTTTGGAGCAATGGAGGATGCTCACAAAGGATAAAGGCATCGACATTGTGGTGCTGGATATGCCGCTGCTGGATACCCGGCGCGGCAAGGATTTAATGGGAACCTTCCTCAGCGACATTGTGCTGCAGGTGCTTTCGTTTGTTGCTGAGAATGAACGTACCAATATCCGTCAGCGTCAGGCAGAGGGCATCGCGGCGGCGAAAGCAAAGGGCGTTAAATTGGGAAGAAAACCGCTCCCTTTGCCTGAAAATTTCTACGAAGTACACCGAGCGTGGCGCTCAAAAAAGCTGACGCTGAAACAGGTAGCGGCAGCCTGCAATATGCCAGTCGGCACATTCTATGGCAAGGCGCGGAAGTTTGAAAACACCACTTAACCAAATCATGGCGATAATTTGGAAATGTGTACTTTTACAAATTATCCAAAATCATAGCGGAAATAGGAAAAAACTTCTTGAAACGGCTGGATAATTACTGTATAATTTATCCGAGAGAGTATGTGCTGCAAAATTCGTAAAAGTTACACTTAAACAAACCGTAGCGCGTACGGAAAATGAGGAGGATCTGGTATGAAAAGATCAAAGCGTATCCTATCTCTGCTCCTGAGTATCGTTTTGATACTGGGGATGCTGCCAATGTTTGTATTGGCGGCAGACAGCACGTTTTCCGATGTGAAGACGTTTGACTGGTTTTACAATGACGTCAAATATGTGTGCGAAAAAGGGCTGATGAAGGGAACCAGCAGCAATACGTTCAGCCCGAAAGCCACAACGAGTCGCGGCATGATCGTGACGATCCTGTACCGGATGGCAGGAGAGCCTGCTGTCACTGGTGCGTGTTCGTTCAAGGATGTTACAGCGGGATCGTATTATGAGAAGCCTGTCATCTGGGCTGTGGAAAACGAGGTCGTCGGTGGTTACTCTGCCAGCACGTTTGATCCGGATGGTGCGATCACTCGTGAGCAGTTGGCGGCGATCCTGTACCGCTATGCCAAATTCTGCGGCTATGACGTGACAGCTTCTGCGGAAATTGATATGTTCTCCGATGCCGGCACAGTCAGCAGCTATGCGCTTACTGCTATGAAGTGGGCCAGTGCAGAGGGACTCATCAACGGCAGCGGCAGCAAGCTCGATCCGCAGGGCAGCGCGACCCGCGCACAGGTTGCGGCCATCCTGATGAGATTCTGTGAAGATGTCACCCCTGACAACACTCCGGAGGAGTCTAATCCCAGCCCCAGCCCGAGTCCTAACCCCGGTGGTTCCGGCAGCGGATATACACCCGGCACGGGGAACGAGGGGCGTTCGTACACCGTAACTTTCTATATGAACGATGGAACAGACGCTGTATATACTACTGTTTCTGTTGTAGCTGGAGGTCGCGTCACAGAGCCTGCTCCGCCAGCGAGAGATGGGTATATATTTGATGGTTGGTATGCAAATTCAGAGCTGAGCGAAGATTTTCATTTTGAATCCGTTGTTAGTCAGAATTTAAGCCTGTATGCAAGTTGGGATAATATGGATCTCGAAGGCGGCTTTGACGATACAGATGTCGATGAAGATTCTGTTCCTGCAATAATAGAAGAAATCCTGGGGACTTCAGATTATCTGGATGATACCGACGGCGACGGAATCAGCGACTATATTGAGATATATGAAATTGGATCCGACCCTACGATTGCAGATTCAGATCAGGATACCGATGGCGACGGCATATCAAACTATGATGAGGTCGTGAAATATGGAACCCATGCTGGGCGGGTCGATACCGATATAGACGGACTCAGCGATTACGATGAACTGTTCATTTACAGCACAGATCCGCTCATTGCCGATACAGATGGTGACGGAATAAGTGATGGAGATGAAATAAAACTGGGCACTGATCCCCACGGCGAGACAGACATCTTGTCGGTCAATCAGACATTAAGTGCCGAGAAAATTGATGAGGAGCTCATATTAGACAATGATGCGATTCCCTCTCTCAGTGGTAGGGCCGACACAGTTATAGATCATTCTTCCGCCCTTCAAGCTTCGAGGGATGAGGCCATATCGTCTAACAGAGCGGTTGTCGGGAAAGGTGTCGAAACAATTATCCCCGATGGTGCCGAACTCGCGTTGTCTTTCTCAATCAGCGATCCTGCGGAATACTACGTCGTTATGGAACTGGATGATGAGACAGGATGGGAGCTTGTGGAATCTCAGTCCTCGGGGTCATCTATCTCAGCCGAGATTAATCATAGCGGCACATACTGCGTGGTAGACATTGAAGTGCTTCTAACCCAACTGGGTATTGATATTGATTCGTTCTATGATTCTATTACGACATCACCCGAATCAATCGCACCGGTATCAAATCCAAATGATGCTACGAGTCTATTTGTTGAACCAGATGACGAGAGAAGCGGAATCAATAATGATAACAGCTCGTCCGGCATAGTCACCTTAAATAATGACCTTATCGCTCTCATTGATAACGGTGTGGCTACTATGTCTGATGAACCCATGGGGCAAGCGGACATAGTATTTGCGATTGATACGACAGGCTCAATGTCTGATGAAATTTCAAATGTCGCAAACAATATAATTGCTTTTGCAAACACACTTTCCACAGTGTATAATGTGAACGTAAACTTCGCACTGGTAGACTACAAAGATATAGTCGAGGATTCCCCAGACAGCACGAAAGTTATCAAGAACGGCAGATCAAACTGGTTTACAACGACGAGTGGATTCAGAGACGCAGTTGCATCCATGACAGTCGATGGCGGCGGTGATACCGAAGAAACAGCAATCGATGCACTGGAAGTTGCAAGGCGGCTCGATTATCGTAGCTCCGCCAGGAAATTCATCGTCCTTGTTACTGACGCAGGTTACAAGGTTGATAACAATTACGGTATTTCTTCCATGTCTGAAGAAATCCAGTTGCTGTCCAGAGATGGGATCATTACGTCTGTAGTAACTTCTTCGAGCCTTAAATCGACATATCAGGATTTGATTGGCGGTACAGGCGGTATCTTTGCAAACATCTATGGGAACTTTGGGAACGAGTTGCTCGCTCTTGCTGATATGATCGGCGGAGAGGTAAACGAGGGGAACTGGATTCTTCTTAGCGATTATCAATACGTTGCTCTCAAAAATCCCCTTGCGGTGGACAGTGGAAGTACCGATGATGATGGCCTATCAGACTGGGAAGAACTTGAGGCTCCTGTTCAGAAGGAACTCACTTTGCTTGTCAAAGCATGGATCCAAGTCAGGGGTGTCCCCGAAGAATTAATAGAGGAATATTTCGCGTCTGAAGATGGAGTCTATGTTACAGTCTATCCGTATAAGTCGAACCCAGTTCTTGAGGATACGGATTATGATGGTATCCCGGACGATGTTGATTCTGCGCCGCGCAATAACATGAGAACTGGGAAAATGCATGGATACTATGATAACAATGCAACCTATGTGATGGATTTCCGAAATTTCACCAAAAACTTAGGCTCCTATAATCATGAACTTTCAGTAACATCCCTCGTGTTTGCAAATGCCGTATATGGCGAAGGTTTTGAAGGAACTGACCAAAATACATCAAGTATCGCATCGCTCTTAAAATATCATGGTTTCGATCAGGTTATTGATTACTCTCTGGATGAAGGATTCAACAACGGTGTTATATCAGTAAATCGCTATACAGATGATGATATTTCTGAAATCGGTATAGGATATCATGATGTTACGTATGGCGGGAAGACTACTCGGGTTGTTGCCGTAATTGTTCGTGGAACTAATGGCACTATTGAGGAGTGGAGCAGTAATTTCGACATGGGAGATCCTGATAATTGGGATTCCGACCATCATAAAGGATTTTACATTACAGAAGAGAGAATCAAGGAGTTTGTTGAGGAATACGAAGAAGCTTACGGTCTGTCGTATGGCGTAGACGAGGTGGTGTATTGGGTGACAGGACACTCCAGAGGAGCGGCTATTTCCAATTTACTGGCTGCCCGGCTGATAGATTCTGGGAAAAAGGTCGTTGCATATACGTTTGCGACACCATCTACCACAATTGATAGTAGCAGGAGTAATTCGAGATACAAATCCATTTTCAATTTCGCCAATACGAGTGACGTGATTGCCTATGTACCGCTTAGCCAATGGGGCTTTGGGTGCTACGGCGTGACCATGAAAGTGAGTGTTGAGGATTCCGGCCTTGAGGGTGTATGGTGCGCTACTACTGGCCAGGACAAATACAATGCGCTCAACCGCAGCCTGATTACGACTGCCATGAACAGAATCAACAAGTCCTGTAGCGGATCTTGGTCTGAAGTCTTTGACCTTGCTGGCAAGCAGAGAATCACCGACGCGCAATATTCCTGTATTTCTGAACGAGCGCGCAGGTATTGTAACATAGTACCTCACGATTATTGGTTTAGCGATGACAATTATGAGTTGTATCCTTCAACCGCGTTCGTATTCCAACTCGCGGCAGAAATGTTAGCTGGAAGTAAGGCAGAGCAGGAAAACGCAATGACGTTAATCAAGGAACTTTGGAACAGCAAGTATTCAGTCGTTATTCTCGCTTTCGTAGGCGACGCGTTTGGCGACTTGAAGGACTTAATCAGTAACTTGCCCTCGGATCCCATGGATCTTGTCGGAGATGGTCATGCACCTGCTACTTACTACGTGCTGATACCGTAATCATATTGCATATCAAATGACCCCGCGGAGCAGGGATTTCCTCTTCGCGGGGTCATCCTCAATTGCTTGGAAGGGAGGTATTTAATTGAGAACTTATCTTAAGATCCTTTCTATTTCAACTTCAATTATTTTGCTTTTTGTGGCGCTCAGTTTCTTCGCAGGAAGGATGATTGAGGCGTCTGGACGAAGTTCTGTTCTGCCGACATTGATCTGGGTAGCGGGATTAATACTATCTCTCCTTGTTGGGATTATCCTCCCTTTACGGTTATGCAAAACTGCAAAAAATAAAATACTCACAATTTTATGCTTGCCTACAAATTATGTTTTTGCTATAGTTTTGTATTATGCTTATAGGTTATGCTGGTTAGTTTTTGATATCCTGTCGAATTTTTCTCCGTACTTCGGATAGTTTGTGTTAAAAACACACTTTCTGCATTCCCAAAGGGCGCACTTCTATACAGGGTAAATCCTGTACGCGTGCGCTCTGCGAGGCAGACAGCCCGGACGTTTGAATGTCCGGGCTGCTTTGCGTCGCGTTGCTCCGAACAAGGGAGTGCCTCCCTTGCGCTGCCATAGCAGCTATCCCAGCGCACCTTGCAGCGGAAACCGTCTGCTGGCACAGACCATTCCCGCCGCAAAGCCTGAAAATCCATATCGTTATCAAGACCGTCTACCGAAAACGTAGGCGGTCTTTTTGTATCTATCCATCCCATCATTTATCAGTCAGGAGGTTAAAATCATGCACGAAAAAGAAATTGAGAAGCTGCAAGTCGAGAAAGAAAAGGTCGAGCGTCAGCTTGCGCAGGAGCAACACAAAATCCAGCGCCTTGAAAACCGCGCCACCTACTATGAAAAGGGAGAACGGCGCAAGCGGGCGCACCGGCTCATCACCCGTGGCGCAGCCATCGAGAGCGTTGCACCGCAGACGAAAGAGTTGGGCGAAACCGGGTTTTACGCCCTTGCCGAACAGATCTTTGCTCTGCCAGATGCGCAAAGGCTTCTCATGGAAGCTGTCAGCCGCCATGCGGGAGGTGACTGAGTATCGCGTTATTTCATTTTCATGTGACGCAGATCAAGCGCAGCGTGGGGCAATCTGCTGTGGCTGCTGCCGCGTACCGCGCCGGGGAAAAGCTGCACAGTGAGTATTACGGCGAGGACAGCGACTACACCCGCAAGGGCGGCGTGATCTGCTCTGAAATCCTGCTCCCGTCCCACGCGCCACCAGAATACACAGATCGTGAAACGCTCTGGAACGCCGTAGAGAAAGCCGAGCGCGGCAAGAAAGCCCAGCTTGCATACAGCTTTGACATTGCCTTGCAGAACGAGTTTTCCATGCAGGAGAACATCGACCTTGCAAGGCAATTTTTGTCGGACAATTTTGTGAGCCGCGGCATGGTGACAGACTTTGCCGTGCATCAGCCAGACAAGGAGGACGGCGGCATTTCCAACCCGCATTTTCATGTCATGTGTCCGATTCGCCCCATTGAGCCAGATGGCAAATGGGGCAACAAGCAGCGGCGGGAATATGTGCTGGACGAGCATGGAGAGCGTGTTCTGGACGAGGCGGGCAATTATGTATTCAACGCCGTCCACACGACGGACTGGGGCAAGCCCGAAACGCTGGAAGTGTGGCGGCAGGCGTGGGCTGACCTGTGCAACGCCAAGTTTGCCGAAAAAGGGCTGGGCTGCCGCATCGACCACCGCAGCTTTGCCCGTCAGGGCGTGGAGCAAATCCCCACCCAGCACGAAGGTCCCACCGTCCGGGCAATGGAGGCAAAGGGTATCCGCACCGACAAGGGCAATCTCAACCGCTTTATTCGGAAAACCAACGCGCTGTTACGGGAAGCCAAAGAGAAAATCGCCGCGCTGATCGGCTGGCTGAAGGACGTAAAAGCCGAGCTTGCCAAGCCCCAGCCGCCCACGCTGAACGATCTGCTGGCACTGCATTGCGCCAATCGCAACAAGGGCGCGTACAGCAATAAGGCGAAGAACGCCAATTTGCAGCGTTACGCCGAGGCGTTCAGCTTTTTACAATCCAAAAACCTTTACACCGTGGACGACCTGGAAAATACGCTTCATGCCATGCAGGACAAGATCGATACGTTGAAAAAGTCGGCATCGTCAAAGCAAGCCCGTATCAAAGAAGTGGACGAACTGCTGCGGATGGTGGACTAGTCAAGGATCTGTCGCGCCTTGGCCGTCATCGGACGCAGACAGCGCTGTTCATCGACTACCTGCGGGAGCACGATGTTCGTGTCCTCTCGGCAACGGAAAATATCGATACGTTCAACGAAAATGACGATCTCATCATTGGCTTCAAGGGCTTGGTCAATGACTTCTATGCCCGCGACGGCAGCCGCCGTGTGCGAACCGGCTACCGGCAAAAGCAAAAGGAAGGGATCGTGACCATCCCGCCCTTCGGCTACTTCAAGGACAAGAACACAAAGAAAGTTGTCATCGTGGAGGAAGCGGCCGAAACAGTCCGACTGATCTTCTCCGCCTACGTCGGCGGCAGCGGCATGAAGACCATCGCCCGCACACTGAATGAGCAGAGAAGAAAAACACCTGCGTTCATGCAGCTGGAACTGCTGAACAAGAGTCTGCCCAACACGCAGGACGTCATTCTCAAGAAGTATCTCTGGGATGCGACTATGATAGCGCGCATTCTCCGGGACGAGAGTTATGTAGGCACGCTCATCTGTCACAAAAGTGAGCGGAACAAAATCAACAAAACTTTCCGCTTCACAGAGCCGGAAGAACAGTTTCGTCACGAGAATTACCTCCCGCCGATCATCACGCCGGAGCTGTGGGAGCAGACGCAGATGATGCTGGCGGAGCGGAAACGGCTGAACGTGCGCGCCGCACCCTCGCAGGAGATCCTGCGCTACAGTGGACTTCTCCGCTGCGAGGACTGCGGCAGAGCCATGTTCGGCAAGCGCATCCATCTGAAAAGCGGTGAACGGGTCACCTATGTTTGCAGCACCTACAACCGCTTCGGCAAGGAGCATTGCTCCCAGCACCAGATCGACGAAGCGGTACTGGATAGGCTGATTATGGACGAACTCAGAAATACCAAGGGGCTGTATCAGCAGAACTGGGATGCGCTGGAGCAGCTGATCGCACAGTGGACACCAAAGGCAGAACTGACCGGTGCGCAGATTGTCAAGTTAGAAAAGCGAATTCGATGCCTGGAGGATGAAACGGAGGCAATTTTAATGGAGCGGATACGAGATCGGGCGAACGCTGAACGCTATGACCGCATGATCCAAAAGCGCGAAGAAGAAATCGCTGCGGCAAAAAAGCAGATCGAAGAACTGCAAAATATTTCCGCCGTCCTGCGAGATCGGCAAACGAAGCTCAAACGGGATATTGGCATGATCGACGACATTCTGGCTGAGGGCACCATGACGGAAGCGCACCTTCGGATGCTGGTCGAAAAGATCTATGTGCAGGAGACGGACGGGAAGCTCAGCCTGGACATTCAGCTCAAAGCACCGTTCCGCACACATCTGGATGTCTATGAAAATGGGACGCTCACGGAGCGATACGGTGCGCTGGATTTTGACTGGGATCGGCTGGCGCGGCTGCTCTACGGCGACGGAATCGCGGGGTAAACGGTTATGGCAATGCGGGTTTGGCTCTATGCACGGCTGTCCAACGACGATGATCCGGCACAGAATTCTCTGCAAAACCAGCAAGAAATTTGCCGCACCTTTGCGGAAAAGAAAGACTGGACGATCATCGGCAGTTCCACTGATGATAACATCAGCGGCATGAATTTCAGCCGCTGTGGGCTGGATACGCTCATGGCGGCGGTTCAGGAAAAGCAGCTTGACGCTGTCCTTGTAAAAGATCTGTCAAGGCTGGGACGGCATAGAACCCAAACTGCATTGTTCATCGACTACCTGAGACAGCAGCAAGTGCGGGTCATCTCCGTAACGGAGGGGGTGGATACCTTCTGCGAGGAAGACGATCTTATGATCGGCGTCCGTGGCTTGATGAATGATTATTACGCAAAGGATATCGGAAAGAAGATCCGTGCGGGCTACCGGCAGAAGCAGAAAGAAGGGCTGGTGATCACGCCGCCCTTCGGCTACTGGAAAGACAAAAACACGGTGCAGATCAAGGTTGACACAGAAGCAGCGGTCACGGTGCAGATCATCTATTCTCTGTACTTACAGGGATGCGGGCAGAAAGAAATCGCCCGGCGGCTCAACGCTGTGGGGCGAAAAACACCGGCGCAGCTCCGGGCTGAACGGTGCGGCAGAGAAGTCCGGCATACGCACAAAACCCGTGATGGGCAGTTCCTATGGACATATGCCAGTGTGAAAAACATTCTGATGGAAGAAGCGTACACCGGCGTGCTGGTCAATCATCGCAGAGAATATTGCGGCGGCAAAGCTCGAGCTGTCAACGAAGCGGACTGGCTTCGCCACGAGAATTTCTATCCGGTTATCATTGAGAAAGCAGACTGGAAACAGGTTCAAGCCCTACTGAAACAGCAGGCACGTCCAGCAGTCAACAATCGTACAAAGCACCGTTATGCCGGACTGTTGACCTGTCAGGAATGCGGGAACGTGTTCAGTCCCATGATCCGCTGCTGGAACGGCAAGAGCCGGGTGGAATATGTGTGCCGGGGTTACCACCGGAACGGGAAAGGTTATTGCAGCTCTCACCGGATTCATGAAGAAATTCTGGATAAAGCTGTCTGGGATTATACAGAAAAGCTGCGGGAACAATACGCAGTCGAACTGAAAAAGGTCACACAGTTGCAAAAACAGTGGGTATTGAGGAAACCAGTCCTCGACGCCCACTGTTTGACTTTGCAGAAAGAAATTTTGAGATTGGAGCAGGAAGTCGACGCACTGGTGATGGAAAAGTTGAAAGGCGACGGGCGCTCATCTGTTCATGAAATCAGCATTTGAACATGAGGTGGCGTCACCTCTATGAACCTCTGTGTTTAAGATTTTTGCTTTTTAGAAAAGCTTCAAAAAGCGTATAAAGTATGGCTCTATCATTTAAATAGGGCCATACAATATTCGTGGCGCGAGTGGTGATACAGGACTTTTTAAAAAGCCAATAATATCAACGGATTTTAAGGCGGACGAATAGCAAATAACTTGTACTAAGAGGGAACTAGCAGATATTCAATAGTCTTCACTTAGAATTGAAGGGGGTATGCGATAAGGCATACCCCCTGGGGCTGTTAACCTCTTGACAGGAAGTAGTCCCGCCCGTGTGAATCTTTGTTCCTGAGTTACCTATTAGGGCGATAGGCAACCGATTTGGAACATTTGTTTTCGAAAAATCTCGCGGACAATTCTGGCAGCTTCTTTTTTTCGTGGAAGTACGAACAGTTGCTCGGGAGTTACCTTCGCCTTTTACCTGCTGACCTCCCTTGGAATGTGGTGCAGCATGTTGATTTTTGACCACATGTGCCTCGCTTACAAGTTTTTCTTAAGATATTCACTGTCGCAAAGGACATTGTTCCAGGCTGCTACTCCGGTGAGTACAGCAACAAAGATGCAGTCATTGCCATCCATATGCGCAAGAAGTTTATCGCGTACTTGTACGCAACTCTCGCTGGTTTTAATAAACCATGTGGATTCGGTGATATGTGCCCATGCGCCATAAGACTTAATTGCCCTATAGAGGTCATCATAGTTCCGCCCCGGAGAGCGGAGGTCATACTCGATAATCATCGAAGTCATATGAGTACCTCCTTATCTAAGACGGGTAATGCGGCCACAGTGTGGACATTTGCAGGGGTTGATCAGCGGAATAACTCGTCTTCCGCAACGACAGATATAGTAGGTGTACTTGATTTTCATTTTTGTTCTCCTTAAAATAAAGAATTTATTATAAAAGAGAAAAAGCTCGTAATTACCTTTCTGTCGACAAATCTCATTTTAGAGTATGATTTGTATATCATTTCCTCTTGCGCATGGTCACCCAATCTGCTACAATAGTAGTGCTATCTAGACTAGAGTGCAGATTGCATGCATTTTTGTCGACCGAGGGACGCCGTGACTTTTGGGCGTCCTTCTCTTTTGCTCTTTTATTTTCAACGTACAAGGTGTTACCTTTAGCGGATAATGTCGAGTAGATTATAGTAATAGAAAGTCCGATTCCTGACCATGTCGTCAGGATACAGGATCTTACACTCGACCAGCGCGTTCAGATAACGAGTGGCCGTTGCAGAGGGTATACTTGTAAGAGTTGTAACCGTGCTGGCATTAATAACTGGGTACTTATATAAGAGATTGATTAGATCAACAACTTTATTGCTCTTGATAACTCTCTTGGCTTGTTCTAAATCATTCTCATAAAGTTCATTGATTCGATCGACCATTTCGATGTACTTACTACATTGCTGGTCAACCGCTTTTAGGAAAAAGTTTATCCATGAACTCCAGTCATTTTTGTTCCGAATCCTGTTCAACAAATCATAATACTTAAACTTATCTCGTTCCAATGCTTCACTTATAAAGAAACAGGGAAGAGAAATCTGATTGTGCTTGTAGAGAAATAGGGGAATTAAGATTCGTCCAACGCGTCCATTTCCATCCATAAATGGGTGGATCGTTTCAAATTGAGCGTGCATGATAGCTGCTCGAACTAATGGACGAACAGAGTCTTCGGCGTTGTTGAAGTACTCCACAAAGTTTTCTAGTAGACTATCTACATTTTGCGCCAATGGGGGTACATAGGATATCAGCTTGCCACGGCCGAGGTAGTTTTGCTCTGTTCTGATCTCTCCCGGGATTGTTGATTTGTTTCTACGAACATTACCGCTCATAAGTATTTGATGAAGTCGCCTAATAAAATCCACAGAAAAGGGATGCTTTTTAAGATAGAGGTATCCTTCTTCGGCAGCTCGGACATAGTTACGGACCTCTGACATATTCTTATCCTTTTCGCTAGGATTGACCTGATCAACCAATACACCGTCAAGTGTGGCCTGCGTCCCTTCCATCAATGAAGATGCCCATGCTTCTCTCTGTTGCAGAGTGGGGAGAAACCAGTTTTGATCGAGCTTACTGCTTGCAAGCTTGGTTTTGTAAACTTCCAATCGCGCCGTTGCGTCGATTAAAGCCTCTACATAAACAGAAGGATCTAAATCTTCCTTGCGAAGTGGCAGGCGCTTAGCCTCAAAAGCCTCCATAATACCCCTCCTATGCAGCCAATATATCACAGTTAGAATCAAAAGTCAATTATTTTGATTCTTATTTTTTGATTATTTGATTTTTGAATCATTTTCTAAAATACTATGTTGCGTGATCAGTTTTGGAAGTATATTGTTCAATCATAGAAAATAACAAGGCAGGAGTCTCAAAAGGGGCTACTGCCTTATTTTTCCTTTTGCTGACGAAAAAAGGTGCTAACTTTTCTGTTGCCCGCAAGAAAAGAGATGTTTGTAGGCGGAATTTGGTTGTTCAACAGCACTGGCGGCACATCGATTTTTAAACATTCATTTTCATCTATTTACTCTCTCTGGGCGCTTGTTCCACTATGCTCTCCTGCAGAGTCATTCAACCTTTACAGTGGCTTTTTTCCTCAATATTTGTTATACTTAATAAAATACAAATGCATCTTGTCAAAGCGTCCTGAATATTCAAATAAACAATTGATTATGTGATTATGAATATGAAAAGGAGGAGATCTATTTTGATGCTTGAGACGATTCTCTCCAAATGTGATAAACGCAACGATCGACACAGATGCGAGCAATGCGCTGATTGCTCCTATGATACTTACTGCCCACACAATTGCGAAAAGTGCTTGGACTATATTCACAATCCATCTCACGCCCCTGATGGAGCACCGGAAAGAAAATATGACTGTACACACATGGCAAATGTTTATACATGCAAATACTCTTGCCGATATGCTTCTGAAATTGTCTATGCCGTTGAGCGGCTCAAAGATTTATCCAATTTAACAGACCTTAAAGTTCTGTCGTTTGGATGCGGACCGTGTACAGACTTATTTGCCATTGACTATCTTCGCTCTTTGGGAATCTTATCATACCAGAACCTTGAATATCGTGGTGTGGATTATAGTGAGGATGTTTGGAAATATATACACCGTGATATTAAAACATTTGAAAATGAGGATTTGAGAATCAGGTTCTACTATCAAGATGCCTGCAAGCTTATTCATACAATAGCCCAAGGTAGTTGGGTACCAAACCTTATTGTTTTTCAGTATGTTTTTTCAGATATGGAAAAGCACTCGGATGCAAAAAACATAAACGATTTTATTGAAACTTTTGCACAGTACTATAATGAGAAGGTCGTTCCAAACACATACATTATCCTTAATGACGTAAATCTGGGGAGAGGTTATGGTGGTGGTCGGGATTATTTTGACCAGTTACGCAATAAACTTTGTAGTTCCATTTCCAGAAAAGGACGATTTTGTAACGATAATTCAAAAAGCATTTATTATCCGAGAGGTTATCCGTACGGGGAAAATTCCGATGGTGAGTTTCCCAAAAATGAGAACCGTTTTGATTGGTCTCCATGGGAAAAATATTCTCCATTCGATACTTGCGCAAGTGCACAGATGATTATAAAAAAGGTGGTGAAAAAATGATAATAAGTGCCAGTCGAAGGACAGATATTCCAACATATTACTCTGAATGGCTATTCAATCGTCTCAAGGAAGAATATGTTTTGGTAAGAAATCCTATGAACATTCACCAAATTGGGCAAATAAGCCTTTCTCCTGATGTTGTTGATGGTATTGTTTTTTGGACAAAGAATCCGCTTCCGATGCTTCATCGTCTTTCAGAACTTGACAAATATAATTACTACTTTCAATTTACACTGAATGCATACGATAGAGATGTCGAACCAAACATTCCATCAAAAAATAATGTAATTATTCCAGCATTTCAGCAATTATCAAAAGCTATTGGAAAAGATCGGGTAATATGGCGATACGATCCGATTTTCTTTAATGAGCGTTATACAATGGAATATCACTGCAAATATTTTCGTGTTTTGGCATCAAAACTTGGTGAATACACAGAAAAATGTACTGTGAGCTTCCTTGATTTATATAGAAATACTGCCCGCAATACACAACCTCTGAAAATTCAGCAAGAAACAAAAGGGCAACAACTTGAAATCATGCAAAGATTTTCAGAAATTGCTAAAGAATATGGTTTCTACATTGATACCTGTGCTGAGGCAATTGACCTTGAAAAATTCAGTATTGCGCACGCTCATTGCATAGATAAAGAAAGATTTGAACGATTAGGAAAATGTAAATTATCTGTTGAAAAAGACCCGAATCAACGTCCTGAATGTGGTTGTATCGCAAGTATAGATATAGGAACCTACAACACATGCAGAAATGGATGCTTATATTGCTATGCAAATTATAGTCATAATACAGTAATGCGCAACACTCAAATACACAATCCAACATCGCCTTTACTTTTTGGAGATGTCGGGCCAGACGATGTTATAAAAGAACGAAAAGTAAAATCCTGCAAGGAATGTCAAATGACTTTGTTTGATCTGTAAAACTCAGCAATAAAGTTGGTATCAAGGAACTCGAAAATACGCCGGGCACAAGCGGCCACATGGCCGCCACGCCCGGCGTTTACTGTTATTCGTTCTCCTATGTGAACCGGAACTTCTGACCGTTATAGTCGGCATTCGTCATGCAAAGGTGCCGGCGCGGATATACTTCCGAGCGACACTTTCGAAAGAGTGTGGATAAGTATATCAGTTTTTACAACGAGGTTCGCCCACATCAGATGCTGCAGTACAAGGCACATCAAGCGTTTAAGGTGGCATATTAAAGTCAATGTCATTAAGTTTGCGCGCAAAACGCTCGATCACTTATAATGGTGGTTGAGCGTTTTTGTTTCAGCGCAGGGGGACATATAAAAATAATATTTTTTACAAAAACACTTGACAAATCAATAAAAATCGAAGGCTTCGCCTTGAAAATGATGACATTTTTTAAGGAGGCCTTCCAAGTGAACAGAAAATCATATCCAGAACGTGTTCGGTTCGCATTGTTCCATGCAATAAAGAAAACCGCTGCAAATTTAGACGCATGCGTAAAGATCCCGGGAAAAGATTTTTCAAGAAAGAGAAAACTTCCACTGCAAACGATGCTGCTACAAGGCCTTTTCCATTATTCAGTAGACATTACATAAGGGCCTCATCTCCCGCCAGTCTGCATTCCTCCAGATATTCAGTCCAGAGCAGCTTCTTGTTGACACCATTTCGCATCAGCTCTTTGCGGATATAATCGAAGTCCGGCATCCGCTTGGTGGGGCTTACTTTTGGAGCCTTAGGGAACAGTTTTTCCTCCAGGACGGCGTCCGTCAGGGCGTCATCAAGCGGCCAGGAGATGCCACTCTCCTTTGCAGCTTTCAAGACCTTGTTTACGGTCTTTTTAGAGGCACCGCAGCTTGCTGCGATGTTCGTCTGACTGAGGTCCATGCTGTGCAATCGCAGGATCTCTCTGTACTTGGTCATATGCTGATCTCCTATAACGTATTTGCGCAGAGCGCATAGCTACATTATAAGGGGCTGAGGACCGGCTTCCATTTCGCCGGAACAGCGGTTTCCATTTTACCGGATTCGCGGTACCCGCGGGACGGAATATTCAAAAGCTTTGAATTAATTTGTTAGGGAACCTCTGATTTAATCCTCGCTACCACAGAGGTTCGAGATGTGGTAAAATAACACCATCAAAGAAACGGCGGTGTAAGACAATGAAGCAGGAAACATTTACAGACATCGAATACAGCTACCGCAAGAAGAAGACGAAGCGGGAGGAATTTCTGGAAATCATGGACGAGATCATTCCCTGGGACGAATGGGTCGGCGTGATCGAACCCTACTATCTCAAGGGAAAGCGTGGCCGTCCTCCCATGGGCATTGAAAAAATGCTGCGGATGTATCTGCTTCAGATATGGTTCAATCTGTCCGACCCGGCTACCGAGGACGCCATCTACGACAGCTATGCCATGCGAAAATTCACAGGCATTGACTTCATGACGGAAGCGGTTCCGGATGAAACAACGCTGTGCAAATTCCGCCATCTTCTGGAGGCAAACGGCCTGAACAAGCTGTTCTTCGATGCAATCAACCGCGTCATGGTACAAACCGGGCACATGATGAAGGGCGGCACCATTGTGGACGCCACCATCATCAATGCTCCCAGCTCCACCAAGAACGCGGAGAAAGCCCGGGATCCGGAAATGCACCAGACGAAAAAGGGCAATGAGTGGAAATTCGGGATGAAATGCCACATCGGAGCAGACGCAGGCAGCGGTCTGGTTCACACGATGACCGTCACAGCGGCCAACGAGCATGACATTACGCAAGCTGCAAACCTGATTCGGGAAGATGATGAAGTTGTATATGGGGATTCCGGCTATCTTGGAGTGCAGAAGCGCCCTGAAATCGCAGGCAGCGAGCATTTTTCAAAAATTGATTTCCGTATTAACCGCCGCCCCAGCAGCCTTCCCAAGGTCAGCGACAACGCGATTGACTGGGAGCGTTATATTGAAAACCGCAAATCTGCGGTGCGCTGCAAAGTAGAGCACGCGTTCCGGATTATCAAGTGTCAGTTCGGCTATAAGAAAACAGTGTATCGCGGTCTGAAGAAAAACGAGAACCGACTGTACGCTATGTTCGCTTGTGCCAATTTATACGCCCTTGCAATCGCCGGGCGAAAACTCGCAACAACCTGAGATAGGGGCAGTCTGCCCTTTGGGGGAAAATAGAGAAGAAAAGCAGAGAATTAATGGCTTTTTTGCGCTGAAATCGCCTTAATCAAGCGCAAAAAACAGCAGTATATCGAGTGGGCACAGAATAAGAGCTATTTGTTCAGAGGTTCCCTAAAGATTGAGCCTTTGGCTCATTCAATTTTCAATTTACACCATTATACGGCTGCGGCCCCGCCCAGGCCGCTCTCTGCGGAGAACAGGTCCTGCTAGTGAATCCCTTCTGCGCCGGCCCAGACGCAGAAGATCGGGCCGTCGGCGGGGCGGCCTGGTTCAAACGCGGCGTCATCGAAGCGGAAGCTCCCGCTGGAAGCGGCGGAATTCTGCTCGTCCAAGTCTGAGCGCCGTTCCACAATCAGAACGTGTGATTTGAAAGCGTCGGATCTCATACCCACACAAGCAGGCAGACCGCCCGCAGCGTTTCGTTGCGGGCAGTTTTTCTGCTTTTCGGCATCCAGACGCCTTTCCCAATCTTGGCGCAGCCTTTTTTCGCGGCAGAAGCGGTCCGGCATTCGGCTGCTCACACGCAGAACGGCAATCTGCACAAAAAAATATGTCGTAATTTCGCCATTACATAGAAAAGTGCGAAACCTATTGACAACGAAAAAAGATGCTGGTATAAGTATAAATAGAATTGAAAGCGCTTTCACATAAGTAAATGTAAATTAAATTATTTCTAGAATTTTATTTATAAAATAATCAATTTAATTTGAATTTTAAATGTTTATTTTAATTTATTTCAGATGAAAGCGAAATCATATTGTGGTGGTGTTATCATTTCCTATCAATTCAGAAAAAGAAAGGAGTCGTATGGGTGGAACAGAAAGTTATCCTTCGCGCAGAAAAGATCAATAAATCATTTCCCGGCGTCAAGGCGCTGTCTGATGTGAGTTTTGATTTACGCGAAGGCGAGGTCCATATCCTGATGGGAGAAAACGGTGCGGGAAAATCCACGCTGATGAAGATTTTCTCCGGCCTGTATTCCGTGGACAGCGGAAAGATCTACATAGACGAGAAACCTGTGGTGATCCGGAATACAAAGGACTCGCAGGACCTCGGCATCGCAATCATCTATCAGGAATTCAACTTAATTCCGGAGCTGACGGTGGCGCAGAATGTGTATCTGAACCGGGAACCCCGACGGAAGAACGGAAACATCGATTTTCAGAAAATGGCGGAGAAAACAGACGCCTTCCTGAAATTCCTGCGGACAAACATCTCCCCCGAGGACAAGGTCAAGAATTTGGGCGTGGCCCAGCAACAGCTGGTGGAAATCGCGAAGGCCTTCTCCCAGGACGCCCGTGTGCTGATTATGGATGAGCCGACGGCGGCCCTGAGCGAAAACGAGATTGAGATGCTGTTTGAAGTCATCCGCGATCTGAAGAAGCACGGCGTGGCGATCATCTATATTTCCCACCGCCTTCAGGAGCTGGAGCAAATCGGCGACCGGGTCACCATCCTGCGGGACGGCCAGACCATTTCCACCCATAACATCGACGAAATCACCCTGGATGAAATTGTCCGCCGCATGGTGGGCCGGAAGGTGTCCCGGGAGCGGGTACGGCTGGTGAACACCCGCACCGGCGAAGTGGCGCTGGAAGCCAAGAATATTGTCCGCAAAGGCGTGCTCAATGACATTTCCCTGCAGGTCTGCCAGGGCGAGATCGTGGCTTTGGCCGGTCTGGTCGGCGCGGGCCGCACGGAGCTGGCCCACGCAATCCTCGGTATTGATAAGATCGACTCCGGCGAGGTCAGCGTTTACGGCAAACGCATCCCGCGCCTGACGCCTCACCGCTGCATTCAAAGCGGCATCGGCCTGCTGCCGGAGAGCCGCAAGGAAAACGGCCTGACCCTGATCCTGCCCATCTTCCAGAACATCACGGCGGCGGCGTTGGAAAAAATCTCATCCGGCGGCGTTCTGGGACTGCGGAAGGAGAAAAAGATCGCGGAAGACTACATTCAGAAGCTCAGCGTCGCCTGCCCCGGCGCATACCAGCTTCCGCTGTACTTATCCGGCGGCAACCAGCAGAAGGTCGTCCTCGGCAAATGGCTTTTCACGGAGTCCAAGGTTCTGATTTTTGATGAGCCGACCCGCGGAATCGACATCGGAGCAAGAGATGAAATCTACCGCATGATTGACGACCTGGCCAAGAGCGGCGTGTCGATCCTCATCATCTCATCGGATCTGCCGGAGATCATGACCATTGCGGACCGTGTTTGTGTCATGCGGGAGGGCAGGATTGTGGCAGATCTAGACATTGCGGATGCCTCTCAGGAAATCATCGCAAGTTACGCGGCTGGAGGGAAGCACGAATGAAGACAAAGAAATCCTTGACGAGCTACTTGCCAAAAACCGGCGCCATCTACGGAATCATCCTGTTCCTGCTTGTCTTCTCGCTCAGCGTTGACAATTACACGAGCATCAACAACTTCACAAACATCGCACGGCAGGCCGCGGTCCTCTGCATTCTGACCATCTGCGCGTTCCTGGCCATTTTGACCCACCAGCTGGACCTGTCCATCGGCGGGATCTGCGGACTCACGGGCATGGTCGTGGCGGTACTTCTGGAAAAGCAAGCGCCGCTGCCGGTGGCCTGTCTGGCAGGACTGGCGACCGGCGTGGCCTTCGGCATGGTCAACGGCCTTTTGGCAGGCATGACAACGATCCCGACCTTTATTGTCACGCTGGCCACCATGAATATCGCCGAGAGTCTCGGCATGGTCATCCGGACCGGCACCATCCAGATCACAAACAGCACGTTTGTCTGGCTCAGCAACGGCAGCATCGGCCCCATCCCCTTCCCGCTGCTGCTGGTGGCGGTCATATACCTGATTTTCTGGTACATTCTCAAATACCGCCCCTACGGAACGCGGCTCTACGCCGTAGGCGGCAAGGAGGAAGCAGCGCTGACCGCCGGTATCAATGTCAAGCGCACAAAGGTCAGCGTGTATTTGATCAACGGCTTTTTGTCCGGTTTGGCGGGAATTCTCATGGCCTCCCGTCTGAGCTCCGCCAATCCGTCCGCCGCCATGGGCTATGAACTGGACGCCATTTGCGGCACTGTGTTGGGCGGCACGGCCCTGACCGGCGGCCGGGGCAAAATCGGCGGCGCGTTCTTGGGCGCCATCGCAATCTCCATGCTCCGCAACGGTATGAATATGATGGGCCTGCGGCTGGTCACCCAAAAGATGGTCATCGGCGCCGTGCTGATTATCATTCTGGCCGTAGACGTTTTGAGAAAGGAGTCGAGACAGGCAAGATGAGTGAGAGCTTACGAAAAAAACTGACCTTTTTGGCCAAGTATTCCTATGTGTTTATCCTTCTCCTGATCTTCTTAATCATGTCCTTCGCTACGGATAAGTTTTTGACGGTGGACAACCTCCTCAATGTGGCCCGTCAGTCCTCCATGCTGCTGATCATGGCGCTGGGTATGACCATGGCAATGCTGCTGGGCCGCGGCGTGGACATGTCCCTGGGCGCAATCGTATCCATTTCTTCCTGTTTCGCGGCAGGCTTCTTCCTCCAAAGCCGCGGTTGGGAATCCATTCTGCTGGGCATCCTGGTGGGCATTGCCATCGGCGCGCTGGCAGGTGTGGTGAACGGCGTGCTGATCTCCTATCTGCATCTGCCCGCCATGCTGGTAACCTACGGCGTCCGGGAGATTCTGCGCGGTGTGGCCTACGCTTATATGAACGGCGGCGTCATCACCAGCATTCATCCGGCCATTCGCTTCATCGGCTCCGGCAGAATCTTCGGCGTCATTCCCACGCAGATCGTCATCGCACTGCTCTTTACGCTTTTGGCAGTGTTCCTGCTCAAGTGTACGCGCATGGGCCGGGAACTCTACATCACCGGCGCCAATCCCGCCGCCGCCCGCTTCTCCGGCATCAAGGTGGATAAGAACATCATCATCGGCTTTGTGTGCTCCGGCGTCATGGCTGCCATTGCAGGCATCATTTACGTGGGCCGTCTGGGCGCGGCCGAGGCGGAAATCGGCACCGACTTCCACTTCCAGGCCATCAGCGCGGCTGCCATCGGTGGTATCTCGTTCAACGGCGGCGTCGGCAGCCCCTGGGGCGTCGTGACCGGCGCGTTGATCCTGACGCTGCTGAACAACGCCCAGAACCTGCTGCAAATCTCGTCCGCCTGGCAGGGCTTTATCTACGGCGCCACCATTATCGTCGCAGTTTTGCTGGATTTCTTTGTCAGAAGCCAGCAGACAAAATAAAAACAAAAAACAAAGAAAAGGAGAACATCATGATGAAAAAGATTACTGCTATCCTGTTGGCCCTGGCCATGGTATTCGCCTTGGCTGCCTGCTCGTCTGGAACCACCGCGTCCGAGCCGAAATCCGACGCCCAGCAATCCACCGCCGGCGATTCTGCCCCCACGGAAGAAGCCGCTTCCAATGACTACACCATCGGCGTGTTCACCAAGGACGGCACCATTGCTTTCTGGCGCTACTGCATGCAGGGCGCAAAGGCCGCCGGTGAACGGCTAGGCGTGACCGTGAAGGAATACGCGCCCCAGTCCTATACCGATGTAGCCGGTCAGATCACCATGATTGAAGACGCCATTCAGTCCGGCGTGGACGCCATCTGCGTCGCGGCCTGCGACTCCACCGCCATCCTGCCCGCCCTGGAAAAAGCCCATGAGGCCGGCATCGTGGTCATCTGCTTCAACACCCGTGTGCCAGATTTCCAGTACAGCAGCACCTTTGTGGGCGTGGACAACGTGGAAGCGAGCCGCGCTGTGGTCGCAAAGTATCTCGAAGAAGTGAACTATACCTGCAACATGGCCGTAATTGAAGGCGACCCCGCCGGCCAGCAGAACATCGACCGTACCCAGTGCCTGTATGAGTTTGCCGAGCAGTACGAGGGCGTGAACCTTGTGGCAATTCAGCCCGGCTACGCAAACCGTGAGCAGTCCATGACCGTGATGGAGAACATTCTCCAGTCCACCGATGACATCGACGTGGTTTGGGCAATCAGCGACGTGGCTGCCCTGGGCGCCGCCCAGGCCATTGAGGCCTCCGGCAGAGACATCCCCATCATCTGCATCGACGGTACCCCCGAGGGTGCTGCCGCCTGCCTGGACGGCCGCATCTACTACACCTACGACCAGTCTCCTTTGGATCAGGGCGGTATCGCCGTGGAGTGCGCGGTGAAGGCCCTGAATGGCGAGACGCTGGACGCGTTCTATCCCACCGGCGGTACCATCGTCAGCGCCGAGAACGCGAAGGACTTCCTGGCCACCTACTATCCGGAATTTGAGTATTGATTCTTCAGCCAGTCCGCCTCCCAGTGGCTACGGCCACCGGGAGGTAAACTTAAATCCACAATCACGATCACGGTCGAGCCTTGACCGGAAGGGAGTATATCATGGAACACAGAATGAATTATAACGACACGCTTCTGGAATACGCGAAGCATCAGGAGGAAGCAAAGAAAATTCTCAATCCCTCCTGCCGCGTATGTAAGATCTGCAACGGCAGAGCCTGCGCGGGCCGGTTTACCAACACCCTGGAATTCGGCTCCAAGGGCAACAACGGCGGCTTCATCCATGCAGTGGACCGGCTGGCGGACATCCGCATCCAGATGGACCCCATTCACGAGGACTATGAGCCCGATCCCTCTGTTGAGCTGTTCGGCCGCAAGTTCGATGTGCCCGTCTTCGCGTCTCCCATCGCCCTGATCCTCACGTCCTATACCTTTGACAGCCCCTATTTCAACAACAATGATGCCTATGCGGACGCGCTGGTGAAGGGCTGCTACGAGGCCGGCGGCATGGCCTGGCTCGGCGACTGCAAGAACCCCAATTACCTGGAGGGCCAGGTGGCGCCCATCGCCGCCTGCGACGGCGTGGGCGTCCCGACGGTGAAACCTTGGGCCAACCGGGACGAGTATTGGAGAAAACTGAAGGTTGCCCGCGACAGCGGCGCCATGGCCATTGCCACGGATGTGGACGCCATCGGCCTGGGCTATCAGTACTCCGGCGCCGTGGGCGACAAGAACGTGGGCGTCTGCTCCCGCAGCGTGGAGGAACTGAAGGAAATGGTGAAGCGGGCGGAGCGGCCCTTCATTATCAAGGGAATTATGTCCCCGAAGGCCGCGGCAAAGGCTGCCGAGGCGGGCGCTTACGGCATCCTGATCTCCAACCACGGCGGCAACATCGTGGAAAACTCGCTGGCCCCCTGCGACGTCATTGAGGACATCCGCAAGGAAGTGGGCGACTCCCTGAAGGTGTTTGCCGACGGCGGCGTCCGTAGCGGTGAGGATGTGTTCAAGATGCTGGCCCTGGGCGCAGACGCCGTGGGCATTGGCCGCCCGTATGTGCAGTCGGTCTACGGCGGCGGCAAGTACGGCGCGTATATCTACACCCAGAAGATCTATTGGGAATTGGTCAACATCATGCGCCTGACCGATTGCCACACCCTGAAGGACATTACACGGGATAAAGTGCTGTTCCACGGAAAATGATTTTAGAACAAGAATAGGAGTATCTCTCATATGGAAAAATCTTATCGAGCTGAATTGGTGGGTGCGTTTGGCTGTCCCATTGACGAAAATCCCACCGGCGTTGTGGAAGAAGCGGCCTTTGCGGCCAAAGGGCTCAACTACCGGTATCTCACAGTCAAGGTGAACGACGGCGACCTGGAAGCGGCGATGAACGGCGTCCGCGCCTTCAACATGCGGGGCATCAATCTGACCATCCCCCACAAGGTCAAGGTCCTGCAGTATCTGGACGAGCTGTCTGAGGCGGCGGAGCTGATCGGCGCGGTCAACATGGTTGTAAACAACGACGGAAAGCTGTGGGGCGAAAACACCGACGGCAAGGGCTATCTGAAATCCCTGACCGAAGCGGGTGTCAGTCTGAAAGGCAAAAACATCACAATCCTCGGCGCGGGCGGCGCAGCCAGAGCCATCAGCGTGGAATGCGCCCTGGCCGGAGCAGCCCACATCACCGTGGCCAACATTATCCGGGAGCAAGGCGAGGAGCTGGTGGACCTGCTCAACCGGAAAACCAACACCAAGGCCGACTTCGTTTTCTGGGATCATCCCCTGAATGTGGACCCCGCCACGGATATTCTCTCTAATGCCACCTCCGTGGGCCTGTATCCCCATGTGGACCAGAAGCCGAACATCAACTATGATACGGTGACATCCCATATGGTGGTTACGGACGTAATTTTCAACGACCCCAATTCCCTGTTCCTGCAGGAAGCCAAAAAGCGCGGCGCGCAGACCGTCAACGGCTTGGGCATGCTGGTCAACCAGGCCGCCATGAATTTCAAGCTGTGGACCGGCGTGGACGCTCCGGTGGAGCTGATGACCAAGACGCTGCGGAACGAGTTCCATTTGGACGCATAAGAGGGCTGAACCATGAAAAACGGCATGCTGAACTCCAATCTCAAATATATGCTTGCCCGGATGGGCCATCGGGATCTGCTGGCGGTGACCGACGCCGGCTATAACATCCCAAGGGATATGGAAACCGTGGACGTGGCCCTGCTGCCAAACGTTCCGACCATCATGCAGGTGATCGAGGCGATTCAACTGGAGGTGCCCATTGAGGCGGTCTACCTGGCGGAGGAAATCAAGGTCCAGGCGCCGGACATTCTGGAGGCCTATCGGGCGCATTTCCCGGACATCGAGTTCCAGTTCCTCCCCCATGTGCCCGACTTCGATCAGCTGGTGGGGACCTGCAAGGGCGCGGTCCGCTCGGGTCAATTCTACCGGCACGCGCCGAACTGCGTGCTGAAGATCGGTTGCGTATACTAAATTTCGCTTTTCCTTTTTTTCACAGGGAGGCATTGCAAAAAGTAGGAAAATCTGATATAATTTAGTAATAATTATGACTTATCGAAGGCGAGCAGCGTATATGAGTGTAACGATTAAGGATATTGCTTCCAGGACAGGCGTGTCAATGGCTACCGTCTCCCGCGTCATCAACAACTCCGGTTATGTAAGCTCGGAAAAGCGAAAGCTCGTCGAGGAGGCAATTGCCGAGTTTAATTTCGTTCCCAGCGCCATGGCGAAGGGTCTCTCGCGGCAGAACAGCAACATGGTCGGCGCTTTGATTCCGGAAATTGACAACCCCTTTTTCTCCGGCGTCATCCACGGGATCACGGAGGTCTGCGACAAGAAAAACCTCAATCTGATTTTGTGCAGCACCAACGAGTCGCCGGAGCGGGAGCAGCGGTTTGTCCGTGCCCTGCGCGAACAGCGCATCTGCGGCCTGATTGTGGCGTCTTCTGTGGAAGAAGCCTACCAGAACACGGACTACGCCGAGATATTCCAGAACATGGACTGTCCTGTGGTTCTGATCGACCGCAATATCCTCTGGTCCGACCTGGACGGCGTTTTCACCGAGGACGCCGGTGCCATGACGGAACTGGTCTCATGCTTGTTGAACGAGGGACACCGCCATATTGAGTATCTTGCCGGCAGTCTCAACGCCGGTTCCGGTAAAAAACGATTGCAGGGTTTTTATCAGGCGTTCTCCGATCACGGCGTTCCCTGCCAGGAAAGCTGGATCCATCCCAGTCCCTATTCCAGCACAGAGGGCTACCGGATTGTCCAGGAAATTCTCTCCGGGCCCCGCGCCCAATGGCCTTCGGCCATTGTGACCAGCAATAACCGGCTGTCCATGGGCGCGCTCAAGAGTCTTTCAGAGCACCAGCTTCAGATTCCCGATGACATCGCATTCGGCGGCTATGATCAGCTAGAGATCATGGAATTTCTGAGTGGGAACCTGACCCTGCTTGAAAAAGACAATGCGGAAATCGGACGCCTTGCCATGCAGATGCTCTATGAGCGCATGAACGAAACGGCGGCCAGTCATCGGCGGAGCGTGATCGTGCATCCTCATCTTGTGATACGCGGCTCAGAGAAATTCCCGAAAAATCGGGAACAACAAGCCTAAGGAGGCGTTATGGAGTATCCATCAATTGCGCCGTCGATTCCCCTTGCAGGCGGGACCTCTATTCCTGCCGTGGGCCTGGGCGTTTTTCGCAGCGCCTGCGGCACGGAGACGGAGCAGGCAGTCACATGGGCGCTGGAGGCCGGCTACCGGCATATTGACACAGCGCGAAGCTATGGAAACGAAGACAGCGTGGGCCGGGCCATCGCCCGCAGCGGCCTGCCCCGGCAGGAGCTCTTTTTGACCACGAAATTGCTTCATGCAGATATCCGGGCCGGCCGCGCCGCCCAGGCCATTGAGGAGAGCTTCTCCCTGCTGAAGACGGATCATATTGATCTGTTTCTGATTCACTGGCTCGTGGAGGGCTGGCAGGCCGCGTGGCGGGCACTGGAAGCATGCTACGGGCAAGGGCGTCTTGGTGCCATCGGGGTCAGTAATTTTCAAATCCACCATCTGGAAGAATTGATGCAGTTTGCGCAGGTACGTCCGGCCGTCAACCAGTTTGAATGTCACCCCTACCTGCAGCAGCGGCCCCTTCTGGACTACTGTACCGCGGCCGGAATTCAATGCGAGGCATACAGTCCCCTCGGCGGCCCCACCGGCGGCGTGCTGCAGGACCCGGTCATTCGCGGCCTTGCAGAGAAAAAGCGGCGGTCCCCGGCGCAGATCGCACTGCGCTGGCAGCTGCAGCGCGGACTGGTAGTCCTGCCGAAATCAGTCCGGCAGGAGAGAATCGTCTCGAATTTTCAGATTTTTGATTTTGCGCTGACGGAGGATGAAATGGCGCAGGTCGACGCGTTGGATTGCGGCCGCCGTTATGGGCGGGATCCGGATCATATCGATTTCTAGTTGGATCAAGGCGTCACAGAAAGGAGCAAAGGACATATGCAGTATCTGTTAGCCCATGATCTCGGAACTTCCGGCGATAAGGCCTCCCTGTTCACAGTGGATGGCACGCTGGTCAAAAGCGTGGTAGCCAGTTATCCGTGCTCCTACGGCAGCGGCAATTGTGTGGAGCAAAATCCGGAAGCATGGTATGCAGCGGTTTGCCGGACCACCCAATCCCTGGCGTCTCTGGTGGACCCGGCCCGGATTGCCGGCGTCAGCTTCAGCGGCCATATGATGGGCGCGGTGCTGCTGGACGGCAGCGGCGCGCTGCTGCGGCCGGCCATCATCTGGGCGGATCAGCGTGCCGTATCGGAGCAGGCCTTGCTGTCTCAGCGGGTCGGGGATCGGCGGCTCTATGAGATTACCGGAAACCGCAACAATCCCACCAATTCCATCTGCAAGATCATGTGGTCCATGGCCCACGACGGGCTGGACGGCCGGTTGGCAAAGGCGCTGAACTGCAAAGACTATCTCGTCTACCGGCTGACCGGCTACCTCGGCACCGATTATTCCGACGCTTCCGGCACCGGCGCTTTTGATCTGAACACATTCACCTGGTCCCAGGAGATTTTGGAGGCCGCCGGCGTCCCCATGTCGGTGATGCCGGAGCTCCACGCTTCCACCGACCTGGCGGGCCAGATTACGGCCCAGGCGGCCCGGGATACGGGCCTGCCGGAGGGCACGCCGGTGTTCTGCGGCTGCGGCGACGGCACCGCCGCCTCCGTTGGAACAGGCATATCCAAAGTGGGACAGGCGTATATGTGCCTTGGAACGTCCGCCTGGATCTCCTATCTGGACGACGCGCCCCTTTTGGACCCGCAGCAGCGGACGTTTAATCTGGCGGGGATCGCAAAAGGCCTGTACTACCCCATCGGAACCATGCAGGCCGCCGGCGCCTCTTATAATTGGATGCGCGACCAGCTGTGCCAGCGGGAGGCCGCGGAGGCAAAGGCCAAGGACGGCAGCGTCTATGACGAAATCAACCGTCAAATCGCCCAGGTTCCCCCGGGCGCCAACGGCGTGCTGTTCCTACCGTATCTCATGGGCGAACGCAGTCCGTGGTGGGACGCCCAGGCCAAAGGCGCATTCCTGGGCTTAGGGCCGGAGAGCACCCACAGTGAGATACTCCGGGCCGTCATGGAAGGCGTGTGCATGAATCTGGGCCTGATCCTGGAGGTATTCCGCGAGAAACGTGATTTTACTGCGCTGCGGATTATCGGAGGCGGCGCAAAGGAACCGGTCTGGCGGCAGATGCTGGCCGATGTGCTCCGGGTTCGTGTTGAGAAGCTGAGTTTGCTGGAAGAAGGCTGTTCCCTGGGCGCGGCCATTGTGGCCGGAATTGGCGCCGGTGTGTTTTCCGACAGCACCGCCATTGACAAATTCCTGCATGTAGACGGCGTCAGTGAGCCGGACGCGGAACGGACAGAGCAATATGCCCGGCTGCTGCCGCGCTTTCAGGACGCCTATGAAAGATTAAAGGGTTTCTACGGATAAACCGGGCCTGCGGAAACACAGGCGGTTTTACTGGGAAGGAGGAGCAATGGAATATTTCCGCGCTCAGGATACCTATCTCGTGCGGCTGGACCCCGAGGAAGAAATCCTGACACAGCTGCATGCGTTGGCGGAGAAGGAACGGATTCAGCTGGCAGAGGTCTCCGGACTGGGCGCTTTGAAGGAATTTGAGATCTGCGTTTACAATGTAGCAGAGAAGGCCTTCTACCACAACGCCTATACCGAGGCGCTGGAGCTCGTGTCGTTGTCGGGCACGATCACCCAGCTGGACGGGAACCCATATTTGCACATTCACGCCGCAGCGGGGGATAGCACAGGCCGTGTCGTAGGCGGCCATCTAAAAAAAGCGGTGGTCAGCGCCACAGCCGAAATCACCGTCCACGTGCTGGAGGGCCGTGTCGGCCGGAAATGGAACGAAGAAATCGGCCTGAATCTGCTTGCATTCAACTGAACCAAAGGTCAGCCATTATAGAGCCATTGGTTTCTGCCCGGAGAAGCATTCCTGCGGCAGAATGCCGCCCAGAGAATAGAGCGGAAATACCACACGGGAGAGAATCTGATTGCGATTCTCTCCCGTGTGGTATCCGCAGCTTATGATTCTGACGCAAGCTCTGCTTGACAAATTGGAGCTTCTATTACAGGACACAGATTTCATCAGTAATCTCCTGTACCGTCTGATTGCTTGGTTCAATCTTTATGGTGTCAAGTGCCTGATATGTATGGATTCTTGCTACGCTTATCCCCCGTCAAATATCGCTTTTTGCGTTTCTGCGATTTTGTTTCAGCCGTCCCCGGTCACTTATTATGCGCAGGTCAGCAGCTTGTCCAGTGGGATTTTTTCCGGGTATTTTCCTTCGGTCAGAATCTCGTATAAATATCTGTTATCCAGAATCATATCATCCCGGATATCCTGTCAAAGCGGCATCGGTGTCCGGGCAATCAGAATGACCGCCAGAATCGCGCCCACAAATGCAGCAGCTCCTATGACCGCCAACAACTTTTTGCTGAGTTTCTTCTTTGCTGCCTTGCAAATCAGCGCAGCGCAAGCCACGCAGACAGCCGCAGCCAAAAGTGCAATGCCCAGCGTTTCCCATAGCCAAGATAGTTCATATAGGATTTTCATGCGATCAGCATCTCCTGTTCGTTAAACTGGAATTTATTTGGAAGATTTTATTATCCATTCATCAAGAAATTTCATTTGTTCATCCGTATGAAACCAATGCTCTCCATTTTTCATAATAGAAAGTGTTGAATTAGTCCTCTGTACAAATTCAAATATCGTTCCATAAGCGGTAAGATTATCTTTTTCACCATACAAAATGTGCGTTGGGATTTCCCATATAATAGGATTTTCTCTTGCATAGCAAAGATAATCCCATGAAAGGGTCTCTCCAAAGGTTGTCTGAATTTCTTTTTGTGCTTATCGGCTTCAGGCAGCTGAACGAAAAATAGATGTAAAAGTCCGAAATA
>ERZ1673697.1141-NODE-1141-length-33213-cov-7.053622_pt1 | contig 33213 bp, 33 predicted proteins | sample MGYA00580227_ERZ1673697 | MGnify/ENA primary metagenome ERZ1673697 (study PRJEB41218, sample SAMN15661759) | gut metagenome | host: Homo sapiens | place: Canada: London | collected 2015-08-20/2019-03-30 | study: EMG produced TPA metagenomics assembly of...
CCAAAAGGCGGTGATATCTTGGTGGTTGACCCGCTGACACAGGATAAAGGGGCTGCGACCATGAAAGGCAAGCTGACTGTAACCAATACGGATGCAACGAAACTGTTTCAGGTTACGCCGAATAACCAGACGGAAGATGTTTCGACCGTTAATGTCAGCAATGATTATCTGCGGGTAAACCAGTTAAAAGACGGAACCAAGGTTTTAACGGTTGATACGACGGCAGCATTGAAGGCTGATACAGAAGCAAATAAAGGGCCGGTTTATGTCCGCAAGGGAGTTATGGAGCTGGCAACAAACACCGGTACGACGGCCAGAGATTTGTCTGAACATCAGGGGTATGTCAAAGCCGACCGTTTTGTTGATAATAAAGGGTTGGATACATCGGCTCTGAGCAAACCGACAGATTTGGGAGTTTCTTTTGTTCAGCAGGGGGCTGCCGGAGCCTATGACTATTATCAGGTTAATCCGGCTTACACTTCGGTGATGCATGATATTAAACTGACGACCCGCGGCGGGGCTCGGTTGAGCGACATTCTGCCTGACTTTATCAATAAGGGGATTTATATTGTCGATAATACCTATAAAGCAGATGCAGTCGGTGATTCCTGGGCCAAGCGGGATGCCAACGGCTATCATACCGGCGGGTTTAATCCTCTGACGGCTTTTTCCGACTGCGGGACTACTCACTCCTGTGAGGTCAGTCCGTGGGCCGGTTTTGTGCCGGCGCCGCAATGTCCGCCGGGATATATGAAAGTTATTACGTTGACGCCGGCAACGTTTTCGATGGCTCAGGCGGGTATTCCGGGGCCGATTACGACAAAGAAACCGGACTTGATTATTGACTATAACGTTCGTGATCCGAACGAATATGTGGAGGGTGATACCGGGACGCATTACTATAATAAGTCTTCTTATGTAACGACGGCGCCGACTCCTCTGTATTTCCAGAAGAACACCTGGCTGCGTTCAATGGTTATTCCTTATTTGACCGGTTCGAACAGTTCGACTTTCCGTGGCTGGAGTACGGCAATGGGCTTTATTTATCCTTATACTTATTATAAGAAATATATTGATTTACTGGGACTGACGGTCGATACCAGCGGCGGTGCAAACAAAACGGTTATTTGGAATCTGTTTCCGGTTTATAACCAGACGCTGGAGGGCTATGCAACGGTTTATTGCTACTTTAACCGCAAAGAATCGGTTTGGAATGAGACTTTGGTTGATAAAGACTATGACCAGCTGAATAACTGGCGGGCGGTTTACAGTAAAGGCAATACCAATTATAATAAGCGTCTGAATGATCCGACGCTGGGTTATACCGACCCGTGGTAGGACCGGCAAGAAAAAACACCCCGCTGCAGCGGGGTGTTTTCTTATGAACAGCCGGTTTATATTTTTAAGGTAATGTTTAAATATTTTCGTTATACTGATTTTATCAGCAAGGAGATTAAGATGATGAAGATGACAGCCTTATTGACCGCAGCTTTAATGTCTTTGGGATACGGGGCATATGATGCCAAAGCCCAGGCCACTTATTTCGGCGATGAGCCGGAGGGTGTGCAGTCGTTTCAGCAGGACAAAGACGCCTGGCGTCGCAAAGACGGAAAAAGGCTGCAGATTCTGCAGGGAATCAGCGATTCAATCGGTCAGGCGGCACTGGCCAACATTACCGGGGCGGAGCAGGTGTTTTGTTATCAGATAACCAGCCGTCCGAACAATTACAGCGGCTATACGATTAACGGCATGGTCGTCACCGGTTTTTGCGGCGTGGTGGCTCCCCAGTTGCAGGAAACGATTAAAGAGCAGTTTTTTTCAACGGCGGACAACATTGATTTTGTTAATTCAGAAAAATGCATTATTAAGCCGAAGATTATGATTCGCTGGGTCAGAGGGGTGGATTTTACGGATATGCTGATTTCGGCTCCGTGCTATTCTTATTCCATTTTTTACGGCGGCAAAGTGAGAACCTTTAATTTCCGCCCGGGGGCCGAGCTGGTGGATGCCATGGTTGACGCTTTTAAAGATTTGACGGTGCCGTTTGTTTCTCCGGCGCTGCTTAACCAACTGCTTCCGGTCGGGGTTCCGCAGACGAAAGAGCAGCAGGAAATCGTCAAAGAGCAAAGCGGGCCGATACGCAAATGGGAACAGCCCAAGGCGCAGCCGGTTCAGGAAAAGAAAAACAAGGGCTGGAACAGCCTCAAATTCGGGGTGTGATTTTGTTGCTTGATTCAGCGGGAGGACGGAAAGGGCGTCCTCCCGCTTTTTGTGAAAAGATTTGGTCTTGGGTCAGGGCAGGTAAACGACCTGATTGAAAACATTTTCCAAAAAGAAGAGAGATATAAAGCAAATGACGGCGGAGATGACCGGCGTGGTGAACCAGCCGAGCGCAATGCGCGCCAGCAGACCCCAGCTCATGTTGTGGCCGCCTTTGGCAAGGCCTATTCCCATAACGGCGCCGATAACCGCCTGCGAACTGGAAACCGGAACCAGCGGCAAAGCGGGCAGACCGCGGGAAAGCAGAAACTGTTCCAGCCCCTGTGAGGCGAAGATGAAAAGGACAATCGACTGGGAAATAACAACAATCCAAGCGGCAACAGGGGTCATTACCATAATTTTTTTGCCGATTGTGCGCATGATCTTGTGGGAACGGGTGAAAATGCCGACGCTGACGGCAAGGCTGCCGATCAGAAACAAAAGCTGAGTGCCGCTGAGGTGCAAATATTTGAGGGAGACGCTTTGCAGCGGATTGGCGTCAACAAAAACGCCCATGACATTGCCGATGTTGTTTGAGCCTAAGGCATAGGCGCCGAAAGCACCTGTTATGATAAGGGCAATGCGGGTGTAGCTGTCCTGGCGCAGCAGGTGAATGCGCGAATGTTTGAGCCAAAAACGAATCAGCCAGTAAAGCAAAATGGCGATAATGCCGGCCAGCAGCGGGCAGAGAATCCAAGTGCTGACAATCTGGGAAAGAATGCCGTAGTCGGTTTCTTTTCCGCTGTAAAAGTTCCAGCCGATGATCGCGCCGACGATGGACTGAGAGGTGGAAACGGGAATGCCGCTGTTGACCATCCAGTAAACGGTGAGGGCTGCGGCGCAGGCGCACATAAACGAACCGGCAATGGCATTGACGGCGCCCAGTTCAACCAGAGTGGTGCTGGCACCGCCGCCGGAAAAAACGGCGCCCAGCATGACGAATACGGAGGCAATGACGGCCGCGGTACGGAAACGAACCATTTTGGTGCCGACGGCAGTGCCGAAAATGTTGGCGGCGTCGTTGGCACCCAATGACCACCCCAGAAACAGGCCGCTGCTTAAAAAAATAAAAAAGGAATAGTCCATTCCGTTTCTCCGCTAGATATCACGCTTGATAGTGAAAATCAGCAATTCGTCGATGCAGTCTTCGGCAATGTCGGCGATGTCGGCAACTTCTGTAATCAGATTGCTGAGCTGGAGTTTGTTGGCCAGCGGCAGTTCCGAGTCAAAAATCGCTTCTTTCATATGGCCGGAGGTTAAATCGGTTTCATGTTCCATAAAATAGACTTTCTGCGAATAGTCGCGGACGGTGCTGATGTCTCGAAAGAAAGCCCGTGAAGCGATTGCCAGGTTTTCGCAGCAGTCGGTTACCTGGTCGCAAAGTTCAAGCATGCGGATGTGGTATTCGGCAGGAAAATCAGGGCGCTCAATATAAAAGCGGTAGCAGACTTCGTCAAATTTATTGATAACCTTATCGAGATTTTCAACCAGATTCAGCACATCGGCGCGAAGGTCGGGAATCAGGTTCTGTTCGTAAAGCCGGCTTTCAATGTCACGGCGGGTGACGTCGGCGTCGTGTTCTATCTGTTTGATTTGTTTGTTGAGCTTTTTGTATTCGTCGCTGCGCTGTTCGGCCAGATAAATGCGGATGGCTTTTTTGAAAGTCATGGCGGCGTCAATGATTTTATCGTGGAAGAGGTCTATTTTGCTTTCCAGCGATTTGGTTTGCGAAAACAGCGACAGCTTGACGTGAAACATTCTTCTTTTTCCTTATCCTGAACAGTTTGCCATAAATTATAGCCGCTAATTATGAAAAAAGTTTTAGCGGAAGAGATATTTATTTAGCAAATATAATTATATTTCTCTTGTAAATATATGGGAGATTGGCTAGATTATATGATGTTTTAATTATAATTCGAAACTTAAGGATACAACTATGAACAAATTGAATTCAATTTATGTTTCCATTCTGGCTCTGGTTGTTGCTATTGCTGCTCTGGTTATGTGCATCATGTGCTGCAACAACAAACAGTCCGTCAGCGTTGAACAGGCTTTGCTGGATAATCCGGAAATGATTGTCAATGCAATGCAGAAATATGAAGAAAATATGCGTGAACAGGCTTTGGCCGGCGCTCAGAAATTGATTGACGCCAATATTGAAGACGTCAACAATGATGCCAATACCCCGTTTGTCGGCGCGGCCGATGCGGAAAAGGTCGTTGTTGAATTTTATGACTATTCCTGCGGCTACTGCCACAGATTGTTCCCGGAACTCAAAGCCGTTATGGCGAACAACGGCGATGTTAAATTTGCGTTCAAACCGTTGACTTTCGTTTCTCCGATTTCCGAATATGCTGCTCGTGCCGCTTTGGCTGCCAACAAACAGGGCAAATTTATCGAAATGCACAATGCCATGTTTGAATTCGGCGGTCAGCTGACCGAAGCCGCGATTGATGAAATTGCCGGCAAACAAGGTCTGGATATGGAAAAATACAAAGCTGACCTGAATTCTCAGGCGGTTTCCGATGAACTGGCCGCAGTCAGCGAACTGGCTAACAAGATTCAGATCAACGGTGTTCCGGCTCTGGTAGTTAACGGTAAAATGGTTCAGACTCTGGACGGTTCCGTTATTCAGGATGCGCTGAACAAATAGTTCTGAACGGAAATTAAAAAAAAGGGAGTTTAAAACTCCCTTTTTTTATGTCTGAGCGAATGATTAATATTTGCGGTCAATGATGTATTGGGCCAGAGCGCTGAGATTTTCGGCTTTGTCTCCGAAAATGGCGATGATCTGCCGGGCTTCGTCGATAAGTTGCCGGGATATCTGTTTGGCATTGTCAAGGCCGTACAGCGTGACGAAAGTGACTTTTCCCTGAGCCGCGTCTTTGTTCAGGGTTTTGCCGACCAATTCCTGCTCGCCCTCAACGTCAAGAATGTCATCGGCAATTTGGAAAGCGATGCCGATTTTGCGGGAATAGCCAATCAAAGCTTGGCGCTGCTGCGGAGAGGCTTTGCCAAGGACGGCTCCGGCTTCGCAGGCATAGCGGATTAAACGGCCGGTTTTCATCTCTTCAATATGCTTAATCAGGGCTTCGGCATCGGTTGAGGCGGGAAGCTTTTCCGCATAGAGATCAAGCATCTGGCCGGCAATCATGCCGTCAAAGGCTCCCGCGCCGTTGGCCAGCAGGCTGATGAGTTCGCAACGGGTTTCGGCATCGGCGGCAGTTTGCGGTGCGCTTAAAATTTCAAAGGCATAAGTCAGTAATCCGTCGCCGGCCAAAATGGCGGTAGCCTCGTCAAACTGTTTATGACAGGTCGGTTTGCCGCGGCGGAGGTCGTCGTTGTCCATGGCCGGCAGGTCATCGTGCACGAGAGAATAGGAGTGCAGCATTTCCAATGCGACCGCCGTACGCAGGGAAGAGGAAAAATCAACACCGAAGAGGCGGGCCGTTTCATAAACCAAATAGGGGCGCAGTCGTTTGCCGCCGTTGGTAACGGCATATTTCATCGCTTCGACGACGCGTTTTTCAGGGCCGTCAGGCAAAGAAAAGAAATCAGGCAGACGGCGGTTAAACTGTTCGGAATATTCGGCAATAACCGTTTTGATATCATTCATTACTGTTCGTCCATAGCTGCCAGCGGAGCCGTTTTGATTTCTCCGTCCGGCGCGATTTCAATTTTTTCGATCTTCAGCTGGGCCGCCTGAAGTTTCTGTTCGCAGAACTGTTTGAGTTTAACGGCCTGTTCATAAGCCGTGACGGCGTCATCAAGCTTAATCCGTCCGCTTTCAAGTTCGCGGACGATGTTTTCAAGTTTAAGCAGGGCGTCTTCAAAGCTCAGCCCTTGTAAATCTTCGTCTTTCATTTGTCCTCCTCTTTGGTTTACGGCAATTTTATTATATTCGCCGGGGAAAGGCAACAGCAATATAGCCGATGTGACTAAAGGCTAAAGTCTATATAGCTCTTAGTTGTTCTATAACTCCCAATCTATTGAATTTTATGCTAAATTAGAAGGAGTTAAAGGAGGAAGAAAATGAAAAATCTGGCTATTACGCAAGGGGCGGCAATGTTAAAGGCTTTGGGCAACCAGAAACGGTTGGAAATTCTTTATCATCTGTCGGGCAAAGAATTGAACGTGGGTGAGCTGGAAAAAATGGTTGATCTCAGCCAGTCGGCATTATCGCAGCATCTGGCGGTTTTGCGGAACAACGGAATTGTTAAAACCCGCCGTTCGGCACAGACAATTTTCTATTCAATCCGCAGTGAAACGGCGCTTAAGCTGATTAATCTGCTGGACAGGCTTTATAATAAGCCGTATCAAAACGGCGAGTGCTAGGCGGAAACGTCCGCAACGGGCGTAATGCTGACACAATGTTTAATGTTGTCGTAGCGGATGCTGAGTTTGCCGTTGCGCAGTTCAATCGCCCGGTTGCCGAACAATTCTTTGCGCCAGCCCTTTAAAATCGGATTGTTGCGGTCTTTAAACGTGGCAAAACGTTTCAAATCGTCATCAGAAGCAATGAGTTTGGCAACGACGCCGCTTTCCTGGCTGGTGAGTTTCAACAAAAGTTTCAACAGTTCATGAAGGCCGGCTGCGCCTTGGGGCAGGGGCCTTTCTTTCGGCAGTTTGACATATTGCGATGCCGGAATCTGACGGGCGGCATTGAGGACTTCGATTATTTCGTTTCCGAGTTTTCCGGTTGCGACTTCTTTGCGCATGTTGCGTATTTGTTCCAGCTCTTCTATTGAGGTCGGGCAGAGTGCGGCAATGTTGAGCAGAAGGTCGTCTTTAATGACGTTTTGCCGCGGGGTATCTTTGCGTTGGGCCCGGCTTTCGCGCCAGGCCGCCAGTTCTTTCAGAACGGTCAGCATTTTGGGATTATGGGAGCGGTGTTTGATTTTTTGCCAGGCGTCCTGAGGGTTAACGGTATAGGTTTCCGGATTTTTCAGGATTTCCGCTTCTTCATCCAGCCAGTGGATGCGTCCGTTCTGTTTTAATTGTTCGCGCAGAGCCTGATAAACGTTTACCAGGTGGGTGACATCGCTCAGAGCATAGCAGAGCTGGCTTTTATCGAGCGGTCGGATAGACCAGTTGGACAGACGGGATGATTTGTCGAGCTCAACGTCACAGATTTTTTTGACCAGCGTTTCATAACTGACGGAATCGCCGTAGCCGCAGACCATGGCGGCAATCTGAGTGTCAAAAAGCGGTTCGGGAATAAAGCCGGTCAGCATGTAAAGAATTTCGATGTCCTGGCGCCCGGAATGGAAAACTTTGGTGATGCCGGGGTTTTTCAGCAATTCGACAAAGGGGGAAAGGTCCAATCCCTCGGCCAGCGGATCGATAACGGCAGCGTCATCCGCAGCTCCGACCTGAATCAGGCAGAGTTTTGCATAATATGTTTTTTCGCGCAGGAACTCCAAATCAATGGTGATAAATTCCCGGTTTTGTAAACTGTGGCAAAATTCTGTCAATGCCGCCGTCGAATCAATTACTTTCATAGATAAGCCCAACCGTCTTCCTTTCTAAAGTTTTTTGTACTGCGAAATAATTATAGTTCCTGTTATTTAATATTGTTTTAATGGCGGTGCAACAGAAAAATCTGTTTCGCAAAATTTTAAAAAAAAGACTTGCACTTTTGTCTAAATTGGGATATATGAAAACTCATACTTTCTATTATTTGAGATATATTACATCAGATACAGGCCTGTTGCGTGGTTAACTTCAGGTTTTTGTGACAACCAAAAATTATTGTTAAATTTTCAAAAAGTTCAAGCTTTATGGAAACAAGTAAAGTTAAGAGATTTATCTTCGCACCGAAGAATGAATCTTTGAAAGCAGCTCTCGAGAGCCAGTCAAACAACGTGCGTAAATCTGTTTATCTTTCGCCTTACAGCGAAGAAGAGTTTATGCGTATCCGTGTCCGCAACCATTCGAACACGACGCAGGGCATTTGCCGCGCTTTGGCACACCGCGTTTCACCGATTACCTATTATAAGCTTCATGCTTACGGTCACGGTGACGAATTGTGTTCTGCCGTTGTCGGAACCATTCGCGTTGAGAACAAAACCTACGACGAAGTGGTTCAAACGGTGAAAAAAGTGCTGGACGAAGTTCGGGCAGAGAGCAAGATTTTCCTTAAACTCAAGGTTTCGGACATTCTTGCCAAAGACGAGACGCCGTGGGTGGAAGTTTTCTGCTCCAAAAACCGCCGTTTGACCGTGGAACAGTGGCAGCCGCAGCTCGCTAAAGTCGCAGCAGCATTGGGTGCCGAGCTTGTTCTCTGGGATGCCGAGATCCGCGAAATGTAGTTTCTTTTAAGCCAGAAAAAAGAAATTTAAAGAGTTGGTGTGTGAACACCGACTCTTTTTTTATGTCCGGCAAGGGAGGAAAATAAATCGGTTTGGCGGCGTTTGCGCTTAAAAGCCTGCTCTTTTATGCGCTTTTCCGGGTGATAGCGCGTTTAAGGACTTGCCAAGCCGGGAATTTGGTTCTACAAATAGAGAGTTTTTTAATTAAACGTATGAGGTTTTTATGAATCAATATCGAACACATACCTGCGGGGAACTGCGGGAAGCGGATGTGAATAAGACCGTGACTTTGGCGGGTTGGATTCACCGTAAACGGAATTTGGGCAATCTCTGCTTCGTGGATTTGCGAGATCACTACGGCATTACACAGTGCGTTGTGGACAGTTCTTCCGATTTGTTCGATAAACTCAACGATATTCGCGTGGAAAGCGTTATCGGCGTAACCGGCAAAGTTCTGCATCGCGAAAGCGTCAACAAAAATATGCCGACCGGCGACATTGAAATCAAGGTTGAAGCCGTGGAAGTTTATTCCCGGGCGGAAATGCTGCCTTTTCAGGTGGCGATGGAAGACGATGCGCCGGAAGAACTGCGTTTGAAATATCGTTTTCTTGATTTGCGCAAAGAGCGCATTCATCAGAATATTATGCTGCGTTCAAAAGTTATTGCCGCAATGCGCCGTTTGATGGTTGAGCAGGGCTTTACCGAGTATCAGACGCCGATTTTGACTGCTTCTTCGCCGGAGGGTGCGCGCGATTTTCTGGTGCCGTCCCGTATTAATCCGGGCAAATTTTATGCGTTGCCGCAGGCTCCGCAGCAGTTCAAACAACTGCTGATGGTTGCCGGTTTTGACAAGTATTTCCAGATTGCGCCGTGTTTCCGCGATGAAGATCCGCGTGCCGATCGTTCTCCCGGAGAGTTCTATCAGCTGGATATGGAAATGTCTTTTGCCACGCAGGAAGATGTTTTTAAAGTCATTGAGCATGCCATGGGCGGTGTTTTTAACGAATTCGGTGCCGGAAAGAAAGTTGATCAGGCTCCGTTTATGCGGATTCCTTTCCGGGAGGCAATGCTGAAATACGGTTCGGATAAACCTGATTTGCGCAATCCGCTGATTATTCAGGAAGCAACCGCGCTGTTCGGCAATTCCGGTTTCGGCGTATATGACAGCAAAGTTGCCGAAGGCGCAAGCGTACGGGCTATCGTTGTACCGGGAATTGCAGATAAGCCGCGTTCTTTCTTTGATAAGCTGGATGCTTTTGCCAAAGAAAACGATATGGGCGGCATGGCTTATATTGCTTTTGCCGAAGGCGGAGCCAAGGGAATTGCCAAGCTGCTGAGCGCCGAGAAATTGGCAGAAATCAAACAAACGCTGGGGGCTAAAGACGGCGATGCCGTGCTGTTTATGATCGGCAGCGGTTTGAAACTGGACAAGTTTGCCGGCAAAACCCGCTTAAAACTGGGCGAAGATTTGGATTTGAACGAGAAAAACGTTTTCCGCATCTGCTGGGTGGTTGATTTTCCGTTTTATGAGGAAAATGAAGAAACCGGCGCAGTTGAATTTTCGCATAATCCGTTCTCAATGCCTCAGGGAGGTATGGACGCCCTGTGCAACAAGAAACCGCTGGATATTCTGGCTTATCAGTATGACCTGGTTTGCAACGGTGTGGAACTGGCTTCCGGCGGCGTTCGCAACCATGAGCCGGAGATTATGTATAAGGCGTTTGAAATTGCCGGTTATAACAAAGAATTTGTGGACAGCAAATTCGGCGGCATGATTAATGCTTTCAAATACGGGGCTCCGCCGCACGCCGGCTGCGCTCCCGGAATTGACCGGACGGTTATGCTGCTGCTGGATGAACCGATTATCCGCGACGTTATTCTGTTCCCGTTGAACGGCAAAGCACAGGATCTGATGATGCAGGCGCCGAACTTCGTGACAGAAAAACAGCTGGAAGAACTGCATATCAAGATTGTTCCGGCAGAAGACAAGAAATAACGAATTTAAGGGCTTTTCCGGAGAAAAGCCCTTGTTTGTTCCAATATGTATCAGGAAGAAGACAATGAAAAAGTTTTGGTTGAGTTTGACTGTTCTCATTATGTTGTCGGCGTGCAAATCGGTGACTTTTAACGATTTAAATGTTCAGATGCCGAATGCGAATCTGCTGCCGCCGCTGAATACGGAAGTGGACAGGGAAAGTGTCCGCGACAGTTTTGACGTTCAGTATTCGGGGAGTTCTTCCCGTTCGGGCTATACGGATGCCAGCGGCTGGGGCGGAAGCATTGACAGCGTTAATATCGTGCGCAAGCGCGACCGGCGGATGCGCGACATGATAACTTTGTTTGACCGCAATGCGGCCAATGTGTCGCAGGCTTACGGCGAACGCAAGGGAACAATTAAGCTGCGGGTGACCAACAGCAGTGTTTACAATTCAGGGCTTTATTATGCCGTTCCCTCGATTTTGAGTCTGCATACGCTGAATTTGCTGGGAATGCCGTATCTGTATGCAAATACGGATTTGGAGACGGAAGTTTCGATTTATGACCGCAGCGGCGATTTGGTTTGGAAAACGACAGTGGTCGGGCATGGTGAGGAAGTGGTAGCCATGTATTACGGCTATAATGAAGAAGAAGCTCATGTCATGAGCAGCATTCGGGCGATGAAAGATGCACTGGCTAAGGTTAATATGAATATTGCCAATGATTTTCAAATGATTAAAAAAGGTTTGCAATAAAATGCAAAAAAAATAAAAAAATCTTTTGACATTCATAAAAAAATGGCTTAAATATCAGCATCAGTTTGATGCCTCGTCGTCTAACGGTAGGACACGACACTCTGGATGTTGGTATCTTGGTTCGAATCCAGGCGAGGCAGCCATAAAAAAGCACCCTTAACAGGGTGTTTTTTTTATTCAAATTTCCGAGAAAATGTGCGGCGGCAGATTTTTTTGTTAACGCTGTTTTTATCTTTGTTGCGGCATACTATATTATACCTGTATTCCCAAGTGAAAAATCAGAAAAAGAAAGGCTTTACAATTTCAGTTGTGAGGACTAGATTGTGCGGCCGAGAGGTGAGTAAAGATGATTAAGGATATGACGGCCGGTTCGCCGATTAAGCTGATAATGACTTTTGCGGTTCCGGTTTTAATCGGAAATATTTTTCAGCAACTGTATAATATTTCGGATATTCTGATTGTCGGACGTCTGCTCGGTGTAGAGGCATTGGCGGCAGTCGGCGTGTCGGCGCCGATTTTTATGGTGCTGCTGATGATAGCTTTCGGTTTTACCGGCGGTTTGACGGTGATTACGGCGCAGCGTTTCGGAGCCAAAGACGTGTCGGGCGTGCGTGCTTCGGTGGTGCACAGCCTGATTGCCAGTACGATATTGAGTCTGGCGATGACCGGGCTGACGTTGTTTTATTTGCCGCAAATCCTGCATTTGATGAATGTGCCTGAGAATATTTGGGACAATGCTTACCGTTTCTTGTTTGTTTTGTGTTCGGGGCTGGTTCTGGTTGTCAGCTATAACCTCCTGTCCGGATTTATCCGGGCTTTGGGTGACAGCAAGACACCGCTTTATTTTCTGATTTTTTCAACGGTGCTCAATGCGCTGCTGAATCTGGTTTTGGTTTATTTTACGGGGCTCGGCGTCGTCGGTTCGGCTTTGGGAACGCTGACGGCGATGACTATTTCGGTCGTTTTATGCGTGATTTATATCGGCCGGAAGTTTCCGATACTGCGTTTGCGGCGTACGGACTGGGTTTATAATCCGGCCTTTATGCGCGAGCATTTGTATGTTGCTGTGCCGATGGCTTTGCAGTTTTCGGTCATTGCACTGGGACTGATTATTATTCAGACGGTTTGCAACTCGTTCGGTTCCGATACTATTGCCGCTTTTACCTCGGCTTTGAGAATCGAACAGCTGGCAACGTCGCCGCTGGTTGCTTTGGGGTTTGCCTTGGCGACTTATACGGCGCAAAACTTCGGAGCCGGAAAAATCGGCAGAATCCGCCGCGGAGTGGTGCGCAGTTCTTTGGTTTCGGTTTTGTTCAGTGTTTCCGTTGCTTTACTGGTGCGCTTTGTCGGCGAAGATATGATCGGGGTCTTTATTAAAGGCGAAAAACCGGAGATTATTGATATCGCCAAAGGGTATTTGGACATTTCGACTTTGTTCTATGTCTTTTTGGGGCAGATTTTTATTTTCCGCAATACGTTGCAGGGAATGGGGCAATCGGTTATTCCGATGGCGGCCAGTATCGTTGAATTGGTTATGCGTTCCTTTGCCGCGGTTTATCTGGCCTCACGGATGGGATATGAAGGAATCTATTTTGCCAGTCCGATTGCCTGGGTTGGGGCTGCGGCGGTGGTTTCTTTCGGCTATCTGAAAATGGTTCGCTGGTTTAGGCATTGTCTTTCCTGCCGGAAGAAACATTTCCGGTCGGAAGATGCCGATCTCCGATCCGAAGCGGAAACGGTTCCCGCCGAATAAAATCCGGGGCTTAATATTTTTATTGACAAGAAGGCCGGCCAAAGTTATAAGATATTTCGAAACGTTGCCGACTTAGCTCAGCTGGTAGAGCTACTGATTTGTAATCAGTGGGTCGGGGGTTCAAGTCCCTCAGTCGGCACCATAAAAAAAGCCTCCCATCGCGGAGGCTTTTTTTATGGTATTAATCTGGGAACTTGAAGCAAAGCGGGCGTGAACCGATAGAAACACCGTTGTTCCGCTGTTTTCGTTGTGAGCGGTGAGAGTTTGTCGGCAAGCAAATGAGCGTGAGCGAAGTTTACAAACCGAAGTTTCTAAGTTCCTCAGTCGTCACTATAAAAACGTGTATTACGATCGTCAGGACGGAGGACTGTTTTTTGATTTCGGCGATTGAGCCTTTATTAACTTTTTTGCGTTTAAGATGAGGCAGATTAATTGAGCGAAAAGGATTCAGCAATGAAAAAACTGTTGGCTTTGCTGGCCGTGATGTTGGCGGCTTTGGGAATTTGGGGAGCGTACCGGGTTTTGTCTTATGCGGAACCGGATGCGGCTTTTTATGCGGAGAAGGTGAATCGCGCTCTTGAAGAAAATGAGCCGCAGCAGGCCTTTGATTATATTAATCTGGGAATTGAAGCTTATCCTGACCATTTGGATTTGCGTTTCGGCAAAGTTTATATGTGTCAGATGATTGCCGATTATGACTGTATGGGCAATGAGCTGGTTAAGATTCTGGATTATTCGGCCGCTAATGACAATCGTTGGAAATGGCTGAAAGAGGAAGACCGTGACAGGCTTTTTATGCTCGGGGTCGTGCAGAATTATCAGAAAATTCTGTGGGAAGACAATAAGACGGATGTAATGCGCCGGGTGGCGGAGACTGTTCTGCGTTATTATCCCGATCATGTTGAAAGCCTGAATACAATGGCTGTCAGTTATTTGAGCGAAGGGGACTGGCAAAATGCGGAATCATATTTGCAAACGGCTCGTCAGCTGGCACCGGAAGATAACGTCGTACAGGCCAATCTGAAACGCTGGGCGGAGATGAAGGAAGAAGGAAAAGGCAAAAATTAGTTTTTGCCGTTATCTGCACCGTATGATTGCATTTGTAGTTATTCACAAGTTAAATCGGGCTGAAAAGTCCGGTTAGAGCCGCTTTTTGATAATTATAGATTTAATTTGCAATCTTGTTAAAGCTTTTAGTTTTAATTAAATTTATTTATGCTAATTTAGCATTCAGAGGGGATTAGTTGTCTGAGAGAACTAATTCCCTCACTTTGGGAAAACGACGTTTTTTTCGTTTCTTATCCGTTTTGTGTTTCGTTCCGATTTTTCAGAATAACTGTTTATTTGATTTGATTAATCGGGCAAAGCAGTTTATAACGGTTAAAACAGTGCTTATATTATAGTGGAAAATTTAGCAGGAATTGATAAATAATGTCGTTTAGAGCCAAACGTTTGATAAAAAAGATTATTTCCTGGTCAGGGTTGTTTTTCTTTGCCCTGGCCGCTTACATGCTGTATCGGCAGTTGTCGAAATATCATTTGCAGGATATTCAGGATGCGCTGATGAGCATTCCGCGGCAGAATTTGCTTTATGCCTGTGCGGCGTCTTTTATCGGTTATGTGGCTCTGTCTTCTTATGATTTTCTGGCGCTGAAATACATCGGGCGCAAGCTGGCTGCCTGGAAATGGATATTTGTCGGCTTTATCGGTTTTTCGGTCAGCAATAATGCGGGGCATGCCATTGTTTCCGGCGGTGCTATCCGTTATCGTCTTTATACCCGCTGGCGTTTTCATGGCGAAGATATTGTCAAAATGGTGACCTTTTCCGGTTTTACTTATCTGGTGGCCTGTTTCTTTTTGGTGATTATGGGGTATGTTTTAACGCCGGATCATGCTTTCGGCGAAGGATCGGTTTCCAAAATGACGACAACCGTTACCGCATTGTGTTCGGCTGCCGGGCTGGGCGTTTACTTCTGGGCCTCGCTGTTTTATAAAAAGCCGATCGTAATTAAAGACATTGAATTTGACATTCCGAGCTTTAAAATGGCTTTGGCGCAGGTGTTTATCGGCGGCGCAGACATTTTAATGGCTTCTCTGGTATTGTATTTTTCATTGATTCCGTTTGTGGACATTCCGTTTGACGTTTTCATCGGGGTCTTTCTGATTGCCCAGGTTTTGGGGGTATTCAGCCAGGTTCCGGGCGGTTTGGGCGTGTTTGAGGGGTTGTTTATGTTTATTATTCCCGGCGAGCACAATCAGGCGATGCTGTTCGGGGCGTTGATTGCTTACCGGATTATTTATTATCTGTTGCCGTTGGTGTTTTCCGGCATTATTTTGCTTATTTATGAGCTGGGCCTGCGCCATGCCAAAAAGCTCAGGCTGCGCAAGTCAGCGGCAAGCCCTTCCTGACGGAGGGCTTTTTTTTTGTGAAAACTCACTTGTTTTCTTTAAATTTTGTCAAATATTTTAATTGACGAAGGCAGCCCGTTTTGTTACTATCCGCGGGAAAAGGATAGTTTAAAAATGAAGATTGCCAATTTCAGAGATTATGTCAATGTGCTGCGTGAGGTCTATTCCCGGGAAAATATGGATGAGCTGGGAAATTATTATCGTGCTCTGATGGCTTCCGGCAATGCGTTAAAAAAGCAGAAAGCCCTTTTGCAGAAAGAGGTTTATCATTTGAATGCGGCGATTAAACGGCAGGCGGAGAAAATCAGACAAGCCGAAGACAAAAAAGCTGCCGGTTTGGCGATGGCGGAACTTCGCCGCCAAAAACAGGAACAGGTCAAGTGTCTGAAAGAGCTGCAGAACAGCGATCATTTCAATGTTCTGAGCGAAGAAGCCAAAGTTTGTGTGTGCAGCGGATTCCTGTTGCAGAAATATATGGCAAGAGAATTGCTGGAGAATAATCCGCTGCATTTTCCCACAGATGCCAAAGGAAACCTGGTGGTGAACACAGATGAACTGCGGCGGTCGGACATTTTGCAAGAGGCGGGACATATCCGCGATTTTGTGGCGGCTTATTTGGTTCATTACCCGGAGAAAGTGAAAACGCCCGGGCATTTCAAAACCATGCTGAACGGTGTGCGGGACTGGCGGGGGCTGCTGGAATATGCCAATGATTTTTTTGAAAAGCTGAATGACAACGATTTTCTGGAAGAAGGACCGGTGAAGGCTAGCAGGCAAGGAACAGAAGTTATTCAGACCTGGCCGGACAGAAAATTGCAGCTGGTCCGGCTGCATACGCAGAAAGCCCTGGATTATGAAAGCGACAAAATGAACCATTGCGTCGGCAAGGGCGGGTATGACAAAGACGTTTTGAGCGGAAAGACCTTTATTTACTCCCTGCGGGATAATTGTGCGGACGGCGAATGGCTGCCGCATGCCACGATAGAATACCGTGACGGCAAGATTAAGCAGATTAAAGGCTATAAAGACAAAGAGATTGACGCGGCTTATCGTGAGACGGCGCGGGAGGCGGTTATGTTTATTCTCGGCAGTGATATGGCCGGTTCGGTCATGTCAGACAAGCTTGCCGATGCGCGAAATCTGGGTTATATCGCCGATGTTTCCGGCAAGCTGTATGACGCGTCTTCTTTGCATGAGGAGATTGAGCTGTCTTCTTTTTCGCTGGATGACAAGCTTTTGCCGCCGGAAAAGTTTCCGTTATTGACGGTTAAATCCCTGTCGGTTTCGCGTCCGTTTAAAAACGAAGATTTTGAAATTTTGCGGAAGTTTAAGAAAATCAGATTTCTGGAAAACGGTTATGATTATGACGGAGATGCCTTGTTTCTGCGGCAGCAGATTTTTTCCGTATTGGGAATCCTTAATTACAGGAAAGCGGAAGACAGGGTCGGTGTCAAGCTGTTGCAGACAATGGGGATTGTCAGTGACATTCACGGCAAGCTGCATGACGTTTATATGCTGAAGGAAGATATTGAACTTGCTTCGCTTCAACTGGACAGCAAGCTTTTTCCTGAAGACAAGCTGCCTTTTTTGACCGTAAAGACAATGTCGGCAGCCCGCCGTTTGACGGATGCGGATTTTGAAAAATTAATGAAATTCAAAAAAATCGGATTTTTGAAAGCATCGGAAGGTTATGAGGGAGATTACCGTATGCTGCGCCGGCAGGTTTTTGCTCTGACGGGCGGGCAGAGTGCCGAGGATGTCAAAACCAGGGTCGATGCCGGGCTTATGTCGGCAATGGGGTTTGCAATAAAAATAGAGGATCCCTCCCGATATGACAAACGCGGCCGAATCTGTTTTGATTTGTCGGAACCGGGACAAAACAGGCCTGAAGAGAAATGGGTTGACGTGACGGATTTGGACGAGACGGTCCATATCGGACAGGTTTCGTGCGGCGGAGATGTGTGGCGGGATGCAGATATGTCCCATTTGATTTGTCGTGATGTGAACGTGAAAGGAGAGCTTCAGCCGGAGGATGCGGTGCAGCTTTCCCGTTTGTCGGGCGCTTATGACGTTCATTTTGACCATGTGTCGTTTAAACAGATTCAAACACTTGATTTGAGCGGTTTACAGATGTTTGAAAGACAGTTGGAAAAAACAGATGTTATGACGGCATCTTCTTTCTTTTTGGAAGGTTATACCGTTTCTCATTTTTTGGCGGGGAGTTCGGTGATATTCCAGGGGTGTCGCGATTTGTCGCCTGAGGCAATAAGGCTGCCGCGGGGGATTAAGCATGTTATGTTTGACACGGCAGATTGCGGGACGAAAATAAAATTGCCGGATTTCAGCCGCTATGAAAATCTGGAGAGCTTGCAGGTCAATCATTTTGATTTGTCGGAAAACGAGACTGTCCGGCTGCCGAAGGGGCTTAAGTATCTGGCTTTTTACGATTGTTCGTTCGGTTCGGGAAAAAATATGGATTTGAGCCGTTTTGAAAATTTGTCGGTTTTGCGTGTCAAAGGCTGTGATTTGCAAGGGGTTGAGCGTTTTGCCTTTCCGTCCGGTCTGGAGGCGTTTGCAATCGGCGGGGCCCTCTTTGCCCGGGGAGCAGCGCTGGATCTTTCCTGCTGTCATCAGATGAAAATTTTTGATGTTGACGCTTCATTTGAAAATAAAGAGATTGCATTGGGCCGAATAACTTTTCCGGAGGAAATCGAAGAGATTAAACTGTGCGGGCTTAAATTCAGCGAGATGGAAAGTTTTGACTTGCGCGCTTATCCGAATCTGCGGTGTGCAGACGTGGAGAGAAGTGCTTTCCCGAAATTGCGTAAACTGTTGCTGCCGGCCGGCTGTGAGCTGAAAAAGGACAATTGGGAGATTCCGGCGGAAACAGAAGTTGTCCGGGGCGAGGGAGCGAAAGAGTTTCCGCCGCAGGAAGTTAACTTGTCAGAGCATTTTTTGCGGGAATTGAAGTTTAAAGGCGTCAAAATAATTGATGCCGGCCGATAAAATTGAAATTATTTATTGTGTCACTTAAAAATTTTTGTGTATGGATAAACTGGAAAGAAAACTGAAAAGTTTGGCCGAACAGGTTGAACTTTGGGGCCTGAGCAAAGAGGATGTGGTGCGTTTTATCAAAGATTTGATTTCTTTGCATAAAATCTCATTTACCGATATTTATCCGGCTCTGGGTGAAAATTTTTCCCGGCTTAAGAGTCTGCTGACGGAAGCGCAGAAACATGCGTCCGCCATTGAGCTTAAGCAGGAAATCCGTCAGGAAACGGTTGAGAAGAAAGGCGAAAGCCTGTCGATGGAAGTTTTGTATGAAGGCGATTTACGCAGCAAGCAGGTCATTGCCGGCCGTATGCCGATCGGCGTTATTATTCCGCAGCTGGGGATTGTTCTTTACTGGCATGAGAGCGAGGCTCCTTTGTCGCGCCGGGCTGCCGGAAATTATGTTTCCAAGCTGCCGAAGGGGTTTGACTGGCATATTCTTCGTCTGAAAGAAGCGGTCGGAATTCGCAATATGACTTCTTCGGTTAACAGTGTGTTACGAGCCATCGGCGGAGACGCCGTCGGTTCACGCAATTACATGCTGGATGACGACGGCCAGTCCGAGGGTATTGTCCGCTATGCGGCGCCTTATCATTAAATGCTTTTCAGATGTTTAAAAAAAGAGCTCCGTTGCGGAGCTCTTTTGGTTTTCTAATCGGTATTGAGGAAGGAGTTAATTTGGTATTGAAGGTTTTCGCTGAAACTGACAGGGTCGGAAATCTGATTTTGCAGATATTCGAGTTTACGGAAAGCCGTCATTTGTCCATCTTCTACCCGCTGCAGAACAACTTCCAGCGGCAGGCTGAGATTATAGTTTTGAATAAAGTTGTAGTTTTCGTCGTCTTGGTAGTTGATGATGTAAAAGTCATATTGGTCCGCAAAATATTTGTTATAAATATTTTCAATCAGTTCTATGGTTTGCGGGCATTCATAGCAGGGGTTGTTGTCATAAAAGACAAAGATAATCGGCCGCGGATAGCGCGGATTGTCTTCGGCAAGCTGCTGTTGCAATGTTTGATTCGGATTGTAGCCGCCTTCGTAATACAATTCGGCATGCAACGGCAGGGCGATGGCCACCAAAATCAAAAACGACCAGAATATTTTAAGCATGGTTTTCTCCTCGGATTGACTGTTATCAAAGCGGGGAGCAGGCCTCCTGCAGCCAGTTTCTTTCAGCCGCCGTCAGATAGGGAGACAAAGCTTCTTCAACCTGCCGGTGGTAATTGTTTAACCAGTCGATTTCCCCGTCGTTCAACAGATATTTATTAATCAGGCGTTTATCAATGGGGATGAGGGTTAAATTTTTAAATTTTAAATAACCGGCCGGCAATTCGGGAGCGGCATCGGTAATTTCGACCAGATTTTCAATGCGGATGCCGTAACGGTTTTCTTCATAATAACCGGGTTCGACGGAGGTTATCATTCCGGCGGCCAGCGGGTAAGCTCCGTTTGAGCGGGAAATGCGCTGCGGACCTTCGTGTACGTTGAGAAAACAGCCGACACCATGTCCGGTTCCGTGGTTGTAGTCTTTACCTGCGTTCCACAGGGGAGCACGGGCAAGCACATCCAGTGCGCCGCCGGGCGTATGTGTCGGGAAAACCGCCGAACTCAAGGCAATGTGCGCTTTCAGAACCAGTGTAAAGTTTTCGGCCATTTCCCGGGAAGGAACGCCCAGGGCAACAGTGCGGGTGACGTCGGTGGTGCCGTCCTCATATTGAGCGCCGCTGTCAAGCAGCAACAGAGAATTATCATCAAGGCGACGGTTGCTGTGACTGTCTGGATGATAGTGGACAACGGCGCCGTTCGGGCCGGAAGCGGCAATGGTGGCAAAGCTTTCGGAAAAATAGTTGTCGCCTTTGGCGCGGAAAGCGTGCAGTTTTTCAACAATGTCCAGTTCGGTTTTTCCCTGTCGGTTTGCGTCAAGCCAGCAAAGAAATTTGGTGACGGCGACGCCGTCGCGGAGGTGGGCGCGGCGGATCCCCGCAAGTTCGACCGGGTTTTTGACGGCTTTAAACTGTTGAATTTTATCCGGTGCGGAAATTATGTCCGTTTGATTGGTTTTCAATATTTCGAGCAATGCCGCGGCATTGGCATCGGGGTCAAGCATTATCTTTTTTTTCTTAAACCGGCGCAGGGCGGCGGGAATTTCGCTCAAGGCCAGCAGCGGGTAATCCAGCTTGAGATTTCCTGTGTTCAGATTATTTCCGAAAAGCCAGGCCTTTCCGTTTTTTTCAACCAGAGCCATTGCCCGGAGAATCGGGGTTTCGGGCAGAGCGTCGGAGCGAAGGTTAAACAGCCAGGAAACGTCGTCGGCCAGGCTGAAAAACGCGGCGTCAGCTTTTTCCCTAAGCAGGGCGTTGCATAACCGGCCGATTTTTTCGGCGGCGCTTTCGCCGGCAAATTCGAGTTTGTGTTCAAAAACGTTGGCGGCGTCATCGGACAGCATCGGCGGCAGAAAGTCAGGCACGGCAGAAACGGAGATACAATTGACGGACAGAGCTTCCTTTTCCGTTTGGGTCAGACACCAGGGATTGATGCCCAGGCGGAAACGGGTAAGGTCTTGCGTGTTCTGAGCCAGCCAGCGGTGAAAAGAACAGTCTTTGGTGCAGAAGACTTCTACTTCGCGGAAATCGGTTTCCCGCGGGGCCTGGAGTTCATAACGCCCGTCCACAAAGAGAATCGCCTTGTCGCGGAGAATAAGCAGGCTGCCGTCCGAGCCGGTGAACCCGGTCAGCAGGCGGACCAGGTTTTCGTCATTGCGGACATCCTGGTTAAGAAACATATTATTGCGGGTAACCAGATAGCCGTCGAGTTTGGCGGGTTTCAGTTTTTTCTGCAAGTCAGCGAGTTTCATGCTTTTTTCTCCAACAGAGCGGCGCGCCAGTTATCGAGTTTGTAAAGTTCAACCAGTTTCAGGCCGAGTTTGGTATGTTCGCCGATAACCCAGTCTTCCTGGTCATCGACAAAGCCGGAAAGAATGCAGAACCCGCCGGGAGCCAATGCCTGATTTAACTGCGGTGCCATTTCGATTAACGGACGGGCGAGAATATTGGCGATGATGATGTCATAGGGGGCGTTGTTCCGTACCAGATCAGAGTTGTATCCGTTGCTGACGGCAACGGTCAGGTATTTTTCCAAATGGTTGTCACGGGCGTTTTGCCGTGTGACGGCAACGGCTTCGGGATCAATGTCTACGGCGGTAATCCGGGCAGCGTCCGGCCAGAGTTTGGCGGCTGCCAGCGCAAGAATGCCGGAGCCGGTACCCATGTCGAGAATGTTTCGATGAGCGGCGCCGAGGCGATTTAAATGGCTGATTGCGCGCAGGCAGGATTTTGTCGTTTGGTGTTCCGAGCCGAAAGCGGTGGCGGCGTATATGCGCAGGGTGACTTTGTCTGACGGCGGAATGTCTTTTTCGTGGATGCCGTAGATAATGAAGTCTTCCACTTCAACCGGCGCGAATTTGATGACGTTTTCTTTCAGCCAGTTTTTGCTTTCAAGAAATTCGGTTTGAAAAGGCGGAAGTTCAATGCCTGCCGCGGCGGCTTTCTCCCGCAGGTCATGTTCGACAAAGCCGGGGCCTTTGTAACCGACATATTGTTCAAGTCCGTCGTCGGTGTAGTTGACGGCAACGACGTCAAAGTATTCATCAAAGAAGAAAGAACGTTCTTCGTCCATGTTTTCGCACGGGGCGAATTTTATCAGCCAGCAGCTTCCGGATCGGGTCATTATTTTTCCTATAACTCATAATCAATTATTTACTAACCGCCGATTATAGTATAATTACTATATTAATTAAAACCCAAAAAAGAGATTATGCGATGAAAAAATTTGCCGCCGGTTTAAGTATTCTTTTGCTGTCATCCTGTCTGCAGGCCGGAGATTATTCGGTTTTGCCGCAGAGAAACAGCTTTTTCGAGGCATGGGATTCATACCCCATAGACTATTATGACACTGATTTGCAGCTGGTGAAGTCGGAGTATATTACCGAACGGGAATTTGAACCCAATGAAATTTTGTCGGCTTATGTCGGTTACAGCGTGGCAGATTTGAAAACTTACCGCAAAGATTTCTTTAAAGCGGAATATGTGCGTCCGGCCATGGACGGCGTGCTGAACAGTGCGTCTATACCGGTTGCCTATACCAAGAAAGAAAAGCTTCAGGTTATCGGCGAAGTGACCATTGACGGGGAAAGATATATGTTGCTGCCGACCAAGCAGGACAAGGCGGTGGTCTTGATTAACGGCGACGGTGTGCCGTATGAAAAAATGGGACAAATCCGCAACGGGCGTCTGGTTTTGATGCTGCCTGACTATATTCCGTATCCGGCGAATTTTTACTTTGAGCCGGTTATCACTTCCAAGACGGAGCAGACCAAGCCGGTCAAAGGCTATGACATTAAATACGGCGGGGTCAAGCTTGACCGTATGCTGTTCACTTATTACGACTACAGCAGTTCCGGCGGCGACAACGGGCGTTTTGAGAATATCAGTTTTCCCAACAAGCCGGGGCTGATTGATATTTACGGCGTGGGAATCAAGGTTTTGCATGCCGGCAATCAAAAGCTTGATTATATTCTGATGCCCGAATAGATTCCGGCGAAAAATTTTGCGCAGGGGGTTGATTTTCGCTATAATTTGCAGTAAAAGCAATCCGAATTAAAGTTTTTTAGGAGAAACGTAAATGTCTGGACACTCCCAGTTTAAAAATATTATGTACCGTAAAGGTGCTCAGGATGCCAAAAAGGCCCGCGTTTTTGCCAAATTGGCCCGCGATATTACCATTGCCGCCAAGAGCGGTTTGCCGGAACCCGATAAAAATCCGCGCCTGCGTTTGGCCATTCAGGCGGCCAGAGCCGAGAGCATGCCGAAAGACAATATTGAGCGCGCTATTGCCAAAGCCAGCCAGACGGCCGGCGGAAACGATTATGTTTCCGTTCGCTATGAAGGTTTCGGTCCGGGTAAAGTAGCGGTTATCGTTGAAGCGATGACCGACAATAAAAACCGTACGGTCGGCAATGTCCGCACCATCTTCGGCAAGCGCGGCGGCATGATGGGCGAATCCGGTTCGGTTACTTTCAACTTTGAGCGTATCGGCTTTATTCAGTATCCGCTGAGTGTTGCCGACAGCGATAAAATTTTTGAAGCCGCATTGGAAGCCGGAGCCAATGATGTTGTTTCCGACGAGGAACATCATGAAATCGAAACTCTGCCGGATGATTTGAATGCGGTTACCGAAACTTTGGAGAAAGAGTTCGGCACGCCGTCAGCTTCCCGTTTGGACTGGAAGGCAACCGTCAAAACCGAGGTTACGGACAAAGAAACCGCTCAGAAGCTGCTGGATTTCATTGACGCATTGGAAGAAGACGACGATGTTCAGCGTGTTTACCACAATGCCGAATTTTCGGATGACGTGATGGCTGCTTTGGAGCAGGAATAAATTTTAACAAGCCGCTTTCGGGCGGCTTTCTTTTTACGGGGAGCAGGTATGCGGATTTTGGGGCTGGACCCGAGTTTGTCTTCGACGGGCTGGGGAATTGTGGAAGTTGAAAACAACCGTTTGCGCTATGTGGCGGACGGTTTTATCAAAACGGATCCGAAACTGCCGATATATGACCGTTTGGCGGTTATTCACCGGGCGCTGAACGAGGTGATTGAAACTTATCATCCGCAAGAGGCTGCAATCGAACAGGTTTTTCTCAACGAAAATCCGACATCGACGATTAAACTGGGCATGGCGCGCGGTGTGGTTATTCTGGCGCCGGCATTGTTTGGAATTCCGGTTTGCGAATATGAACCGACCAAAGTCAAAAAAGCGGTGGTCGGGGTAGGCCGTGCGGAAAAGTCTCAGGTAGAAACCATGGTCAAGATTCTTCTGCCCGGGTGCAAGCCGAAAAACAACGACTCGTCGGATGCTTTGGCAATGGCAATATGCCACAACAGTTATCGGACGGCGCGCTGACGGCAGTTATGTTCCGCCGGGAACATTTTTTTATTTTTTTCTTAAATAGGACTTGTATCTTTTAGACAAAAATGGTATGTTTGAAATAACGTAAAATTATTAATTTTCTACGGATATGGACAAAAAGATATTTGACGCGACGATTGCGCGCAGCAACGAGTGGAAAGAGGTTATTTTCAACATTCTGCAGGAAAGCGATGAAACTGCCGGATGTCTCAGCCTCAGAGAACAGCTTGAGGAAATGTTGGATGTTGATACGGTTTGCCTGAGCGACGTTGACATGTTCAAAAAACTCAAACGGGAATACGGTCTTCATGTTTCAATTCAGATTCCTGAGCTGAAACAGCTGCCGGAGGTTGTCAGACTAACTTTCAAAATGTGCGAGGATATGCTGAAACGGCTTCCGACGGACATGATGCAAGGGGTTGACGAATCGGTTCCGGCCAGACATGAGCCGCTTTTCCGTCAGCGCGGCGAACAGGTGCTTTACCGAATACACCGAACGCTGAATATGACGCTGATAGACGTTCAGGTTCGCACCGATGAAGTTCAGTGTGAGGATCTTCTCTACTGGAGCCAGGACAAGCTGTTTATTATGACATTTGCTCCCGAGCTTGAAGAGGCGGAGGATTATGTCTCAATCTAAGAAAGGAAAAACACCCCGGTTTGACAGCCCGGGTGTTTTTTTGTGCCGGAAATGATGTTGCCTATTGTGAGAAAGTGCTTGTATGAGACTGGCTTTTTGTTTAGGATAAGACGTAATTGAATGAGAGGATGTTTATATGATAGCAAAACTGCGCGGCATTATAGATACAATCGGCGACGATTACTGCATTGTTGATGTCAACGGCGTGGGGTATTTGGTTTTTGCTTCGGCCAAAACGCTTGGAAAGCTGACCCGGGGCAAACAATACTGCCTGCTGACTGAAACGGTTGTTCGCGAGGACAGCATTTCGCTGTTTGGCTTTTATGACGCCTGGGAAAAAGAATGGTTTCTGACGCTGACGAAGGTTCAGGGGGTCGGGGCCAAGGTTTGTCTCAGCATCCTTTCGGTGCTGTCACCGTCCCAACTGGCGCAGGCCGTGGCCGCACAGGATAAAAATTCGTTTACCCGGGCCAGCGGTGTCGGCCCGAAACTGGCGGCGCGTCTGGTTACCGAACTGAAGGACAAGATTGTGACCGTGCCTTGGGAAGCAACGTCAAACGGCGACTTGAGCCAAGAGGGAAAAATGGACGAACAGAAAGCTGCGGAAATAACCGAAAATTATGAAGACAATCTGGTAGCAATGACTGATGACCCGAGCAAAATGGAAGATGCGATTTCTGCTCTGGTTAATCTGGGCTATCAGCGTCTGGAGGCTTATCAGGCGGTTAATAAAGCCAGTGCCGCCAATCCGGAGGCAGACGTGTCCGGTTTAATCCGTCTCGCCCTGAAAGAATTTGCAAATAAGGAATAATATGGAAAACGAGCGACTAGTCAGCCCTGAAAAACTGCATGAAGACGAACAAAGCGCCGGAACGCCGGTCAGCCTGCGTCCGAACAGCCTGAAAGATTTTGTCGGGCAGCCGTTGGTTTGTGAAAATCTGAAGGTTTTTATCGAAGCGGCAAAAAAACGCGGCGAAGCCTTGGATCATGTGCTGCTGTTCGGTCCTCCGGGGCTGGGCAAAACCACGCTGGCTTCAATTATAGCCAAAGAGCTCGGGGTCGGTTTCCGGGCGACCTCGGCGCCGATGATTTCCAAGTCGGGCGATTTGGCGGCAATTTTGACTAACCTGGAACGCAACGACGTTTTGTTTATTGATGAAATTCATCGCCTGAATCCGGCAATTGAAGAGGTTCTGTATTCGGCAATGGAAGATTTTCAGCTTGATTTGATTATCGGCGAAGGACCGTCGGCCCGCTCGGTGCGAATCGACTTGCAGCCGTTTACGCTGGTGGGAGCCACCACCCGTTCGGGATTGCTGACAACCCCGTTGCGGGAGCGTTTCGGCATTCCGCTGCGGCTGGATTTTTACAGTCCGGAGGAGTTGAAAAAAATCGTTATCCGCGGAGCGCATCTGCTGGGTATGCCGATTTCCGACGACGGGGCAATGGAAGTGGCCAAACGTTCGCGGGGCACGCCGCGCGTGGCCGGGCGCCTGTTGCGTCGGGTGCGCGATTTCGGGGCGATGGCCGATGCGAGCGAGGTTGACAATAAAATTGCCGATAAGGCTTTGCGTCGGCTTGATGTTGACAAATACGGGCTTGATGCGTTTGACCGCCGTTATCTGCAATGTATTGCGGTTAATTACGGCGGCGGGCCGGTTGGTGCGGATACGCTGGCGGCAGCTTTGTCGGAGGAGCGGGATACGATTGAAGAAGTGATTGAGCCGTTTTTGCTGAAACTCGGCTTTTTGCAGCGGACGCCGCGCGGCCGCGTGATTTCCGACAGCGGACGTGAATATCTGGGGTTGCCGCAGGTGCGCAAAACCCGGGCGGCAGATCCGCAGTTTGATTTGCTGAAAATAATTGAAGAGGATATGTGATGACTTATGACGTGCAGCCGGCGGCCGGAAAGTTTTACGGCGCCAAGTTTGTCTATCCGGTTCGGGTTTACTATGAAGATACCGATGCCGGCGGGATAGTCTATTATGCCAATTATCTGCGTTTTGCCGAGCGGGCAAGGACGGAGTTTATCCGCGCCTTGGGCTGCAATCAGCAGGATGCGCTGGAGGCGGAAGACAAATGCGGTTTTACGGTACGGAGCTGTACGACGGATTATAAGCTGCCGGCCGTTTTGGACGATGCTCTGGCGGTCACCTGCGAACTGCGCGATGCCAAGGGCGCATCAGCCGTCATGTTTCAGGAAATTTACCGGGGCGATACCCTGCTGGCAACGGTTGAAGTTAAAGTGGCTTATGTTAATTTGGGGCGCAAGCGTCCGGTTCGTATTCCTTCAGAGCTGCTGAACAAGTTGTCATGCTTGTAAATTTTGCGCTTGTGTACGTTTATGTACACGTCGCTTAAAATTTCCGTCGCAGCACAACTGTTCATCAGCTCTGAGAGCTGCAAGAGCAAGTAGGCATGTTTGTATGTTTTGCGCTTGTGTGTTTTTAATACATTTCGCATAAGACGTTCTGTGTGCGTTCGATTGTTTCCGCTGCGGAAAACGGTCGGGATTTTGTGCGGAAAAAGTTCGTTTTTCTGTGAAAACAATGTGATTAATTAATTGAATCTTTAATATTTTATGCTAGTTTGCGCATAAATATTATGCACAACCTTAATTTATGCTGATGAAAGAGTAAAAAATGGATACGGAAACTTTAACTGACGTTGCTTCAACTGCTGCACAGCAGATGTCTATGTGGGATTTGGTCTGGGCCTCGGATATGGTCACCAAGGTGGTGATGATCGGGTTGATTGCGGCTTCGGTTTGGAGTTGGGCGATTATCATTGAAAAAATCGGCACGCTGCGCCAGGTGAAACAGTTTACCAAGAGTTTTGAAGAAAAATTCTGGTCCGGCGGGTCGTTGGACCGTTTGTATGAATCTATCGGCAACCGCCCGCGGGATCCGATGTCGGCAATGTTTGTGTCGGCCATGAAAGAGTGGAAACGCACCAATATTCTGAAATCAAAAACCGACCGCGGCATTCGCGGCGTGTCGCTGCAGCAGCGTATTGAAAAGGCGATGATGGTTTCAATGGATAAAGAGCTGGACGAGCTGGATACCCGGATGGGCTTTTTGGCGTCCACCGGTTCGGTTGCGCCGCTGGTCGGCCTGTTCGGAACGGTGTGGGGCATTATCAACAGTTTTAACGCCATTGCCGCCACGCAGAGCAACTCCTTGTCCGCAATGGCTCCGGGTATTGCCGAGGCGCTGTTTACGACGGCTTTCGGGTTGATTGCGGCAATTCCGGCCGTGGTGGCTTATAACAAAATTTCTTCGGATATCGATCGTTTTGCCAAAAAACTGGAGAATTTTATGGCCGAGTTTTCGAGCATTCTGTCGCGCGAAATTGACGATACGGCGATTAAAGCCGACATGGCCGGAGAATAACGATGGGATATATTGTTCAACAGCAGGGCGGCCGCCGTGCATCGCGTTATGCGAGCCGCCGCAATGCCGATATTAATATGACCAACCTGATGGACGTGATGATGGTGCTGCTAGTGGTGTTTATGGTGGCGGCGCCGCTGATGACCTCCGGTATTGCGCTTGATTTGCCGAAAGTCGGCGGAAAGGCGCTTTCGGGAGACGATACGTCGGTCAACATCAGCGTTGACAAAGACGGTTATTATTACATCGGCAAAACGGAGGTTCCGGCGGAAGAAATCGTCGGCAAGCTGCAGGCTATCCGCGGGCAGAATGCCGAACTGACGGTTACGATTTCGGGCGATACCGGCGCCGAATACGGCCGGGTTATCGGTTTGATGGCTCTGCTGAAAGAAGCCGGTTTTGACAAGGTCGGCTTAAAGACCGAACCCCAACCCTACAGCGGTAAGAAGAAAAAATAGCCGATGAAACAGTCTTTATACAAATCGCTGGCTCTGCATTTTGTGGTTTTTCTGCTGATAATGGTGGATATTCCGCTGTTTTGGCACAATAAAACCACGCTTAACCAGGTGCCGATTATTGTCGATTTGAATAACGTTAAAATTTCGGAGATGACCAATCTGCCGCCGAAAGCCAAAATGGGCAAGGAAGACAAAGCGGCCAGCAAAGTCAAACGCAAAATAGAAAACAACTATACCAAAGAAGAGCCGAAAAAGGACGACAAACGCCCGACAGCCAAAGAGCCGGAGGAAGAAACGGTTCCGGAAGAGGCTGCGCCGACCGAGCCGAAGAAAGATTATCTGGTTGCGCCGCAGCCCAAGAAACCGAAAGCGCCGAAGAAAAAGCCGACGCCGCCGGTTCCCGCGGCCAAGCCGAAACCCAAGCCCAAACCTAAACCGGAAGTTAAAAAGGAGCAGAAACAGCCGGAAAAAGGCAAACCTCAGCTGGCGAATCCGCTGAAGAGTCTGCTGGCCTCGGTTGACGCGTTGGAAAAAGAGGTCGGCAACACCAATCAGGAAGCGACCATTAAAGAGGGAACCGAAGTCAACAATATGGGGATTGAAGGCGGTACCGGCGGCTCTTATTTCAGCGAGCTGTCAATTTCTGAAATCGACGCGATTGCCGGACGTCTGCGCGCCTGTTGGAACCTTGATCCCGGAGCGATGGGAATTAAGGACATGATTATTGAAATCCGCGCTTTCCTCAACAAAGACGGCAGCGTGCGCAAAGTGGACATTATCAACACTTCCCGCTATAACAGCGATGCGCATTTCCGTTCGGTTGCCGACAGTGCCCGCCGTGCCGTTTATATTTGTGCGCCTTATTCCATTTTTGCCGATAAATATGCCGACAAATATGACAAGTGGAATACGATGCTGTTGCGCTTTAATCCGCTTGACGGACAAATTCGCTGACGGGTGATTGGCAGAAGTTTGAATACGATTTTTCAATTCTGAAAAATCGTATTTTTTTTTGCGGTATATTCTGCGTTGTTTATAAGTATGTGCTATGGTTTTTTTTACAGTTATTGCCCTATTGGCTTTCTTTAGCGTTGTTGTCCGGTTTGCTTCCTTTAATGTCCTTGTCCGATTTGATTCCTTTGTTGTCATTGTCCGGCTTGATTCCTTTAGTGTCATTGCCCGACTTGATCGGGCAATCTGAGTTGGAGATGTTCCGGTCAGCCGCATCCGGCGGGAGAGGCACTATCCGGCGGAGAGATGACAGAAGACGGGGAGAATGATGCTCTGCGGTATGGATTATCCGGTCAAGCCGGATAATGACAGAGAAGGAGAATGTCGGGTAATGACAGAAAAGAAAGAGGTGCTAGCTCAAGAATGGCAGAAAAGAGTGGCGTTTATGAGAGGATGACGGAGGAGTGCGGGGGGGCTTTTAGCATTATTGTCCGTTTTGCTTCCTTTAATCTCCTTGTCCGATTTGATTCCTTTGTTGCCATTGTCCGGCTTGATTCCTTTAGTGTCATTGCCCGACTTGATCGGGCAATCTGAGTTGGAGATGTTCCGGTCAGCCGCACCCGGCGGGAGAGGCCATATCCGGCGGAGAGATGACAGAAGACGGGGAGAATGATGCTTTGCGGCGTGGATTATCCGGTCAAGCCGGATAATGACAGAGAAAGAGAATGCCAGATAGTGACAGGAGAAAGATAATGCTGGATAATGACATGAGGAGGAACGGGTGGATAATGACAGTAATAAAATCAGCCAGATAATGGCAGGAGGAGGGGATTGCCCAATCAAGTTGGACAATGACAGGAAAAGTCGGATAATGAATAGAGGCAGAGCGAAAATGACAGTAAGGAAAGAACATCGCCCGACGGTTATTTTTCGGCGGCTTTAAGAAGAATATCAATCGCTTTGTCAACCAGTTCAAGGAACTCTTTGTCATGAGGTTTGAGTTTATTGGCGATTTCTTCGATTTTTTTGCGGGTGATTTTGTCCTGCGGCAGAATTTTGGAGAACTCAAACAGTTCCGACATACTGACGTTCAGTTTTTCGGCGATTTTTCTTAAGGTTTCGATTTTGGGAGAGATTTTGCCGAGTTCGATGCCGGATATGGTGTTCATTGACATATCCATATCATAGGCGAGCTCAAGCTGGCTTACACCTTTAATTTTTCGGAGTTCACGGATGCGGTTTCCGAGTTTTATGGCAAAATCGTCGTCGGTCATAGCGTTCATATTCCTATTTTATTGTGAACTTCGATATACTATAAACTTGTAATTTTGCATCTTGACTCTCTAAAATTACTAATGTATTATGAATTTAGTAGCTTAGATAAGTAAAATTAACAGTTAACCATTAATTCTTAATCGAATTATCTAGCTGCGCTGAGGAAGGGGTCGGAAACGTTATACTGAATCAAAGCCAAACCTAAATAGTACACCTTGTTTTCCGACCTTTTTTTTCAAATTTTTATGTGGGAGGTAAGAGATGATTAAGAAGTGGCAAATCGTTACAGCAAGTATGCTTTTATCTCTGTTGTCTTTTAAAGTTCAAGCAAATGTAAAGTTTATTGTTGACAACAAGCCCGGAGAACTCGTCTTCGGGTATGAAGCGCTGTGTGTTGATAAGGGCTATTCGGTCAAAGCGTCCGACTGTGCGGAAGGCATGGTGGGAAACAGTTGTCCCTACAGCGACGAATATGTTGACAAATGTCTGACACCGACGGAATGGTGCACGGCCAACGGCTACGGCAAAGTGGCTTCCGACTGCGTTAAGCCGGAATATCCTTATGAGGCCTGCCCCAAAGACGGAACAAGGTTCAAAAGCTGCCTCAGGGACAACGGGCGGGCTTGTCAGGAAGAAGACTATTATCTGGTTTGCAACGAGACCGGAACCATACCGGACACCTCGGCGGCAGGCTGTCCTTATGATACTTCCTATAAAAAATGCGTGTGCAATCCCTGTGAGGGGTACACTTATACTCTGGCTGAGGCAACGGCGCAGGGTTATGTGGCGGGGCCGTCGTGCAATTCGTGCGGAACGGTTAAATATATGCGTTTGCCGGCAGACTGCGGGTCGTATGTGGAATGCGACTGCGGCGGTATCGGTACGGCCTGCTGGAGCGGTACGAAAAAACTCTATGCCTCCTGCCAGTCATGCTGCGAGAATCGTTGCAGCATTGCCGACAGCGATCGGAAAGACGGCATTTTGTATGAGTATGAGGAGTGCTCGGGCAAATATTGCGACATCGGCTGCGCAATGGGTTATGAAGATTTGGACAATTACTGGTGTGACGGCGCTTTAAGGTGCCTGGTGAAGTGAGGCAACTGCTCCGGCAAGGGCGAAAAGGGTTCTGCGGCGGCAAAAAGCGTCCGAAGGCGCCAAGAAGAAGCTTAAGAGAATAACTGACTAAGGAGAAGGATGATGAACAAGAAGTGTAAACAAATGATGGGAGCGGTGCTGCTCATGGCATCTTTCTCCCAAAGCGGCTCCGCTCTGGCAACATCATGTGCGGTTCCGCCGACCTGTGAACAGCTGGGTTATAAAATGAAGGTTGATGACTGCGGTGAGAATCCGGTTTTGCGTTGTCCTTTTGCTTTGAGTGACGATAATCAGGTTTATTGTTCCGAATCGGCGCAAAATCAGGTTGTGAGCGTCGGTGCCATTTTGTATGGCGACGGAACGGTCGCGAGCGGTCTGGTAACGGGCAAAACGCCGATAGGTATCGTGTTTGATACGGCGAATCGTCTGGCCGTTGCGCTGACGGATATTAACAGCAGCGGTTCCGCGGGCAGTACGACAATGTATTGGTCAAGCAGTTATTGTGATACGCCGAATCTGGACAACTGTACCAGCAGTGACGGTTTGACATCTTGTGGGGTAGATGGGCGAACGAATACCAATGCGATATTGGCGAGTACGTGTAACGGTACAACCTATGCGGCGAATGGCGCAAATGCCTATGAGCCGAGTGGGTGCAGCAAGGATTTCTGTAAGAAAACGAAGTGGTTTTTGCCGAGTATGAGAGACTTGATTACGTTGTATAACGCGAAGAGTTATGTGAATGCCTCGCTGAGCTTGACAGCCAGCTCGGGAGCTAAAACCTTGACGGAAAGTTATTACTGGTCCTCTACCGAGTATAATAGTAACAATGCGTGGAAATTGAACTTGGGTAACGGTCGCAGGTACGACTACTATAAGGACAGCAACTACTACGTTCGTCCGGTTCTAGCTTTTTAACTTTA
>ERZ1673697.1144-NODE-1144-length-33173-cov-13.525641_pt1 | contig 33173 bp, 27 predicted proteins | sample MGYA00580227_ERZ1673697 | MGnify/ENA primary metagenome ERZ1673697 (study PRJEB41218, sample SAMN15661759) | gut metagenome | host: Homo sapiens | place: Canada: London | collected 2015-08-20/2019-03-30 | study: EMG produced TPA metagenomics assembly of...
GGAACTCTGAGGATGATCAGAGTTCTTTTTTGTTGCGAAAAAATCCTCTGCTTTATTTTTATGCAGCAGAGGATTTTTCGCGTTATGTGTTACTGCGTAGCTTATTCAGTTGTTTCACCCTGATCGATCAGAGTATAGAAGGTCAGAAGATAAAGCCCGCATAAGCCTACAAGTCCGTAGATGATCCGGGAGAGCCAGCTCATGCTTCCGAACAGGAATGCTACCAGATTAAAATTAAAGAAGCCGATCAGACCCCAGTTTATGGCACCGACCACAGCAATGGTCAGGGTGAAGTACTGCAGACATTTATTTGACATAAGTCACCATCCTTTCGTTATACAGGAAATAGTTTTTCATGGAATCAAAAAAATATACACAGGAATGAGAAAAAGAAAAACGGAAATTTCTGCCAGCCATGAAAAAATCATGAAGGAGAAATTTCCGTTTTCCTTTCATATGCAAGATAAAATGTAAATTTCCGGTTTATCGAATTTGGATCGTAAATATCCGCCAGGCGATTCCGATATCTTACTTCAGCTTCAGAATCTGAGAGGTTGTCTGTCCGCCGCTTACATTCAGAGTTTCTTTGCCCTGAAGCGTTACATCATTGGTAGTATCCTTCAGAAGAAATACCTGGCATACAGTGACGGTTTTTCCGGGATCAATGGTGCTCATGTAGTTATCTACAGCATCATCGCTGGCTTCCGGATAAGTTCCTTCCAGAACTTCTCCGTTCTGGGAAGCCTGCAGGGTGAAGTCTACAAATGCACTGGACTGGGAATCGCCGGAGTTTGTATAGTCGTAGTAGATCATCAGACAGGGATTTCCGCCGTAGTCCTTGGAAATCGCAAACTGTTTGAAACGGACGGAGAATTTGTCAGTTGTAATATCAATGGATGCACTTGTACCCTCAGCAGAGGCCGTGCTGCCTGGGGTGGAAGAATCCTCTGCAGCGGCAGAACTGCTATCTGTGCTGTCATCCGTAAGCTGGGATGATATTTCGTCTTTTACGCTTTTGAAGTTTGCGCACATAACCTTGACTGTGGTGTCATCCAGAGAAACGATCTTCCAGTCGCTGCCGATTTTGATCAGAGGATAGGTAATATCGATCTCACTGTATTTCTCATCAGCTGTGGAAGCATTTTCGGCAAGAAGTGCAGCGAGCATTTCCTGGATATCATCCTGTGTCATTTCCTTTCCGGCATAGGCTGCGACAGCAACCTTACGGGTGTATTCCTGAATAGTTGCTGCATAGATATTGGTTCCGTCAATATATTTCATGTGAACCGTTATCCTGGCAGTTCCGTTCTGGATGTCAAATTTGTTTTTGGTGATCTTGTAGGTCATTTTTTTGTTGACGGTAGTGAAGAAATCTGTGTAAGCAGAATCACGGATATCTGCATCATCCAGAGCACTGAGATCATGACTCTGGAGAAGGTTCTCCATTGTGGTAAAATCCATGTTCTGCATGCCTGTGAGAAATTCTTCTGTGGCTTCTACCGGTTTATGGCGCTGCATCATATACCAGGCGGTTCCGCCGGCTGCGGCAGCGATCAGAAGGATGATCAGACAGATCACAAGAGGCTTTTTGCTTTTTTTCTTTCTGTGGGGAGTGTCGTCTTCAAAATCATTGGAGATCAATGATCTGGAGAGCTCATCGTCATAAAAATCATTATTGTCTTCTGTATTCATTATTCCTCCTTACAATAAGTCATTCTGGTTTTCGGGTGGGTGGGTCAGAGGATATCTGTTTGCATTTGCGGGCAAACAGCATCACCCTATGTTACCGTAACGATTATATCATAGGTTTACTGTTTGAGAAACCCCCTGTGTTATGATATACTGGAAGACACAGAAAAAGTGGTTGAGTACAGGTGACAAAGCGGAATGCGAATGCCCGCTTTATGCAGCAGAAAAGGTGAGGTGAAATATATGTTACGGACAATTCAGTATTCATTTCCTTCAAAAGCAGACGGATTGGAAATTTCCTGCCTGGCAGTAGTGCCGGAGTTGGAACGTAATGAGAAATACCGTGGGATCATACAGATCGTTCACGGAATGAGTGAGTACAAGGAACGCTACATTCCTTTTATGGAATATATGGCAGAGCGAAAATATATAAGTGTGATCCATGATCACCGTGGCCATGGGAAAAGCGTACGCAGTAAAGAGGATCTTGGGTATATGTACGGTGGTGGGGCGGATGCCATGCTGCAGGATATCCATACGGTGAACTGCTTGATCAAGGATCATTTCCCAGGTATTCCGCTGATCCTTTTCGGACACAGCATGGGCTCTCTGGCAGTTCGTGCCTATGCAGCTCATCATGACAGCTGTATGGATATGCTGATCGTCTGCGGCTCACCCAGCTATAATGTATTTCGTCCGGTCGGAGTAGCTCTGGCAAAGGCGGGAAAGACTGTTTTCGGGCCTAAACACAGTGCGGGTCTGATCGAGATGATGTCTTTTGGAAGCTATGCAATGCACTTTAAAAAAGAAAAAAACCGTTTTTCCTGGATCTGCTCTGATCCGCAGGTTGTGCAGGATTATTCGGATTCAGAATACTGTGGATTTACCTTTACGGATGATGCATATCTGGCACTTTTTGACCTGATGAAAAGAGCCTATGATGTGAAGCACTGGAAGTGTACAAAGCCGGAAATGCCGGTGCTGTTTATCAGTGGGGCGGAGGATCCCTGCATGGGAAATGTGAGACAGTTTGCGAAGTCTGTCCGTGCCATGCGTTGTGCAGGATACCGGGATGTCCGGGGAAAATTATATCCGGGAATGCGCCACGAGATCCTGAATGAGAAAGACAGGGAAAAGGTTTATCATGATATATTTACATATATCTGCAAAAAAGGACTTTGAACGCTCTGTGACAGAGTGATATAATAAAAATCTGAGTGCTCCTGCAGACATCTGTGAGAGGGCGCAACTACTGAGAAAACAGGAGGATTCGTAAATTATGAGAGCAAGTGGGATTTTACTTCCAGTATCCAGTCTGCCATCGAAATATGGGATCGGATGCTTTTCTGAGGAAGCATATGAGTTTGTAGACCAGCTGGCAAGAGCAGGACAGAAATACTGGCAGATTCTTCCTCTCGGACCTACCGGATATGGAGATTCACCATACCAGTCTTTTTCTACCTTTGCGGGAAATCCGTATTTTATTGATCTGGAGGCTTTTGTAAAAGAGGGATATCTGGATAAAAGTGATTGCGAGGACTGTGACTGGGGTACAAACGAGAGCTATGTGGATTATGAGAAGATTTATAATTCCAGATTTCGGCTTTTGAGAAAAGCCTTTGAAAATTATGACTGTGAGACAGACCAGGAGTACTGTAAGTTTGTAAAAGAAAATGCTGCCTGGCTGGAAGATTACAGCCTGTATATGGCAATCAAGGACAGCTTAAATGGAATCAGCTGGATCGAATGGCCTACGGAACTCAAAAACAGAGAAAAAGCTGCATTGGCTGAAGAAAGAGAGAAGCTTGCAAAAGAAGTGGGATTTTACTGCTTCCAGCAGTTCTGCTTTTTTAAACAGTGGACAGCACTGAAAGCTTATGCAAATGCTAAGGGAGTGGAGATGATCGGAGACATCCCGATCTACGTTGCGTTTGACAGTGCGGATGCCTGGGCACAGCCGGAATTGTTCCAGTTTGATAAGGAAAATATTCCGATCGGCGTTGCCGGATGCCCGCCGGATGCTTTTTCCGCCACAGGGCAGCTCTGGGGAAATCCGCTTTATGACTGGGAATATCACAAGAAAACAGGCTATGCATGGTGGATACGCCGAATGGCAAATTGTATGAAGCTTTATGATGTGGTAAGGATCGACCATTTCAGAGGCTTTGATGAGTATTATTCCATTCCGTACGGAGATAAAACTGCCCAGTTCGGTCACTGGGAAAAGGGACCGGGAATGGATCTGTTCCGTGCGCTTGAAAAGAATCTTGGAAAGCTGGATGTGATCGCAGAGGATCTTGGTCTCCTTACAGACAGTGTGATCGAGATGGTGGAAGAATCCGGATTCCCAGGAATGAAGGTATTGCAGTTTGCTTTTGACGAGAATGAGGACAGTCCGTATCTGACGCACAGATATGAAAGGAATTGCATTGTTTACACAGGTACTCATGACAATGAGACAACAAGAGGATGGTTCCGCAATCTGAGCCAGCATGACCGAAATTTTGCCAGGGCCTATATTGGCTGTGAGGGCAAGCATGAGACTGCGGCAGTGTGGAGCATGATACGTGCGGCGATGTCCAGTGTTGCAGATCGCTGTGTGATCCCGGTACAGGATTATCTCTGCCTTGGAAATGAGGCAAGGATCAATGAACCGTCAACTCTTGGTGACAACTGGAAGTGGCGTATGAAAAAAGGCCAGCTCAATGAAACAATTATTCAGAAGATTTATAAAATGACAAAGCTTTATGGAAGACTTGTAAAAGAAGAAACGGAAGAGAAGGAAAAAACAGAAGCTGACAGGGAAAAGATATCTGACAAATAGAGAAATATAAGGATATCAGAAAGGACAGAAATACATCATGGAAGAACAGAAAAGAGAAAATAAGGAAGAGCTGCAGCAGGAAACTGCTGAGGAAAAGAATTCCGGACAGGGAAATTCTTCCACAAGAAGCAGTCTTCTGTGGATCTTTGCAGGAGGCTATCTTGTGTATACAGGATATCGTCTTTGCGCCAGTGTCATAAGCGGAGCAGAAGACTCCGGTGTGGTATTTCTGGCAGCGGGAGGTATTTTTGTTGTGATCGGAGCAGTGCTTCTGATCATGGCGATCCGTAATCTTGCAAAGGCTGGCGCACAGAAACATGAGATAGAAGAAGCTGCTGCGAAAAAAGCGGCAGAGGAAGCTTCTCAAAATCCGGAAACTGTGGCAAAGAAAAAAATGTCAATTGCGGAGCGGGCGCATCTTGCGGAAAATCTGGATGACGCACCGGAGGAGAAAGACGAAAAATAAAACCGGATGCAGGTGAGAGTAAAATGCCTGCTGAGATATGACGATTAGTAATAGCAAAAACGGAACATCATAAGGCAAAAAAATCCTTATGTATGTTCCGTTTTTTAGATCAGGCAGATCGCAAAACAGTTATCTGCGTCTTTGCGCGTTTCTGCGTTTTTTTCGAGATTTTTTTCTGTTGGGGGTATGTAAGGTAGACCAGCAGAATGCCTGTACCAGCAAAATTCCGATCATTGCTCCGCAGCTGTCGATCCCTACATCCCTTACGGAAGGTCCGCGGGCCTCTACAAAAGACTGGTGGTATTCATCAAGTCCGGCAAATCCCACACATACAAATCCGGCAAGGAGCATCAGCCAGATTCCCCGAACTCCGTATACATAGAGGGGGAAGGAAATAGATATGGCCAACAGGCAGTATTCTGTCATGTGAGCAGCCTTACGGACATAAAATTCGATACCGGCAGCTTCCTGGGAAAGCTGTTCCAGGCTTTTGCCGGAAGCTAATATTTCGTTTTTGGTTTCTACGATCTGGTAGCTGATCTTGTAGCTCAGGGCACCGGAAACATCTCCGGTCTGTGCGGAAAAAGAGTAAATCACGCACATCATCAGGATCGCAGGTGCAAAAGAAAAAGGTTTTAATAATGTAATCAGTATTTTCATGGCTCTTAATATAGCACTCCCGCATGGAAAAGTCCAGAAAAATACAGAAAAAGAACAGGGAAAAGGAAAAACAGGGAAAGAAGGTTAAATGGGATAGGAGGTTAAAGGGGAAGTGGACAGTAAGGACTGAAATGTGTTAGAATATAAAATAAATTTCAGGGGCATTTTTAAGAAAAAAGCAGCCCGGGATCGAATAGAAGAAAATTACAGGAGGAAATTAACAAATGAGTCTTGCAGATAATATATTTATTGACATGTGCAAAGATGTCATAGAAAACGGAACCAGCACAGAAGGTGAGAAGGTACGTCCTGTGTGGGAGGATGGAACTCCGGCTTATACCATCAAGAGATTTGGTGTTGTGAACCGTTATGATCTCCGGAAGGAGTTTCCGGCACTGACTTTAAGAAAAACAGCGTTAAAGAGTGCAATGGATGAGATTCTATGGATCTGGCAGCAGAAATCCAATAATATCCATGATCTTCACAGCCACATCTGGGACAGCTGGGCAGATGAGAACGGTTCCATCGGAAAAGCCTACGGCTATCAGTTAGGTGTGAAGCATCAGTATAAAGAGGGAATGATGGATCAGGTAGACAGAGTTCTTTTTGATCTTAAGAACAATCCGTACAGCAGAAGGATCATGACCAATATTTATGTACATCAGGATCTCCACGAGATGAATCTTTACCCATGTGCCTATTCCATGACTTTCAATGTAACCAAGGAACCCGGAAAAGACAAGCTGGTCCTTAATGCGGTGCTGAACCAGAGATCTCAGGATATCCTGGCTGCAAACAACTGGAATGTGTGTCAGTATTCTCTTCTTCTCATGATGATCGCACAGGCCTGCGATATGGAAGCCGGAGAGCTTGTTCATGTGATCGCAGACTGCCATATTTATGATCGTCATATTCCGGTAATTAAAGAACTGATCTCCAGAAAACCGTATCCTGCACCGACAGTAAAACTGAATCCGGAGATAAAGGATTTTTATAAATTCACCACCGATGATCTGATCGTGGAGAATTATGAGACATGGCCACAGATCAAAAATATTCCCATTGCAGTATAATTGCATAAAGAAAGGAAGAAAGAATGAATATTATTGTTGCAGCAGATAAAAACTGGGGAATCGGAAGAAATAATGAACTTCTGGTAAGTATTCCGGCAGATATGAAGATGTTCCGTGAGGAAACTACAGGAAAAGTGGTTGTTATGGGAAGAAAAACACTGGAGTCTTTTCCAAACGGACTTCCTCTGAAAAACAGAACCAACATTGTGATCACCGGCAACAGGGATTATCAGGTAAAAGGTGCGGTGATCGTTCACAGTATCGAGGAAGCACTGAAGGAAGTGGAGAAATATCCGGCAGAGGATGTGTACTGTATCGGCGGAGACAGTATTTACAAACAGATGCTCCCGTACTGTGATACAGCTCATGTGACAAAAATCGATTTTGCATATGAAGCGGATGCGTATTTCCCAAACCTGGATGAGGACCCGGACTGGGAGATCACAGCGGAGAGTGAAGAACAGACATACTTTGATCTGGAATATGCGTTTGTGAAATACGAGAGAAAAGATAGATAATGTGAGCACAGATCATAAAGCAGAATGAGAATGCCCGCTTTGTACAGAAAAACAATGAAGAAATAATAAAAAAACAGACCACCGAAAAAAATACGGCGGTCTGTTTTTTGGTGCTTAATGTTATGTATAATGACGAAAATCCGGTAATTACTCGATTACGTGGATCCATCCCTTCGGTGCTTCGATGCGTCCCATCTGGATACCGGTCAGTGTGTCGTACAGCTTCTGGATGACCGGACCCATTTTTTCCATTCCGCTTGGGAAGCAGATTTCTTTGCCGTGATCATTGATCTTTCCGACAGGAGAGATAACTGCAGCAGTACCGCAAAGACCACACTCTGCAAAATCTTTAACCTCATCGAAGTAGACCTCACGCTCTTCAGCTTCCAGTCCAAGGTACTCCTTTGCAACGTAGATCAGAGAACGACGTGTGATGGAAGGAAGGATGCTGTCAGACTTCGGTGTTACAACCTTGCCGTCTTTAGTAACGAAGATGAAGTTTGCTCCGCCTGTCTCCTCAACTTTTGTACGAGTCTTGGGATCAAGGTACATGTTCTCATCAAAGCCCTGTTTGTGAGCATCTACGATAGCATGAAGGCTCATTGCGTAGTTCAGGCCAGCCTTGATGTTACCGGTTCCGCAAGGTGCGGCACGGTCATAGTCGCTGACACGGATCGTGATCGGTTTGGCGCCGCCTTTAAAGTACGGACCAACCGGTGTTGTAAGGATACGGAACTGATATTCGTCAGCCGGTTTAACACCGATCACGGCGTTGGAACCAAACATGTACGGGCGAAGATAAAGTGTTGCGCCGGAACCATATGGCGGAACCCATGCAGCATTTGCCTTAACAACCTGCTCAACAGCGTCGATAAATCTTTCCTTCGGGAATACCGGCATTTCAAGTCTTGCCGCAGATGCAGCGATACGCTCTGCGTTCAGGTCAGGACGGAAAGTAACGATATGTCCGTCTTCTGTTGTGTATGCCTTCAGACCCTCGAATACACTCTGAGAATACTGAAGCACACCAGCACACTCGTTGAGTACGATATTAGGGTCTGTGCTTAAAGTACCCTCATCCCATTTTCCATCTTTAAAATTAGACACGTATCTGTAGTCGGTTGGCATGTAAGCGAATCCGATGCTGGACCAGTCGATGTTCTTTTTTTCCATAACGATTCCTCCGTTTACAATTTTTACTTTTTACCATTGTAAAACTTTTACGTGATGACTTCAATAGTTTTTGTTCCTTTTTTTCATTTGCTTGTAATTTTAATATGATTTCGATATAATAAAAATTATCTATAGACTGGAGGGAAAAATGGACAATCACGAATTTGAAGACCTTGGAAAAAAGATTCAGGATATTGTAGATAATGCAGTGAATTCAAACAGCTATCACGAATTAAGCCATACGATCAACCAGACAGTAAATAAGGCCATTGATTCTGGAAGCGAAGCGCTGAAAAATGCGCTGAATTCCGTGTTTGATCCGGGTGCTGATCCGGAATTCCGTAAGAAAAGCTATACATACCAGAGCCCTTATTACGGAAGAAGCAGAAAAGCAAAGCAGCAGGCTGTAAGGAAACAGTCGGAACTGCTCTACGGAAAGACTACCGGTGAGAATCTCAAAGGCATGATGATGGCAGTTTCCGGTGGGATACTTTTAAGTGGCATGGGGCTTGGAGCCATGGTGCTTCTGATCTGGATGGGCATTGGACACAGCGGTGCACTTGCAGCAGGTGTGCTTGGAGTGATGTGTGCAGGCGCAGCAGGTGGCGGTGCTCTTTTGGGAGCAGGAACAAGCCGTCTCGGAAGACTGGGACGTTTCCAGAAATATATCCGTGCGCTGGGAGACCACACCTACTGTAATTTTCAGAAGCTTGCCCAGGCAGCAGGAAAGAACGAGAAATTTGTAAAAAAAGATATCAGCAGAATGATCCAGAAGGGCTGGTTTCTGGAAGGCCATGTGGATGAGCAGGGAACCTGTCTGATCACCAGCAATGAGACCTATCAGCAGTATCTGGAAACACAGAAGCAGCTGGAGCTTCGTAAACAGGAAGCAGATCCTAAGGTTCAGCTGGAGGAGAATATGAGTCCGGAAGCCCAGGAAGTCCTGAGAAAAGGAAATGAATTTCTGGTAAAGATCCGTGAGAGCAATGACGCCATTCCCGGGGAAGAAATTTCCGCAAAGATTTCCAGGATGGAAATGATCGTTCAGAAAATTTTTGAGCGTGCAGGAGAGCATCCGGAGGTGATTCCGGATCTTAAGAAAATGATGGATTACTATCTGCCCATGACTGTGAAGCTTCTGGATGCTTATGAGGATATGGATGGACAGCCTGTACAGGGCGAGAATATCACGGCTTCCAAGAAAGAAATTGAAGAAACCATTGATACACTGAATATTGCTTTTGAGAAACTTCTGGATTCCATATTCCGGGATACCGCATGGGATGTATCCACCGATATTTCTGTGCTGCATACGGTTCTGGCACAGGAGGGACTGACAGAGGATGATTTCGAAAAAATGAAACAGAATGCGGAAATGAAATAAGTACAACGAGCAGATCAGAAGCTGGAATACAGACATCTGCCGGAAGGTACAGCTGATCAAGGAGAATGCTTATGGGAGAAGAATTTAAAGACTTTGAGGTAGAAGCACCGGTGCTGACTTTGGAACCGGATCTCACGGAAGAAAAAGAAGAAATTGCAAAAAAAGAACCGGAGAAACCCCAGGAGCCTGCAGTAGAGGAACCGGTGTTATCTCCCCAGGAACAGAAAATCGTAGAAGACTTTGCAGCAAAGATCGATATTGAAAATACAAACCAGATCCTGCAGTACGGAGCCGGCACTCAGAAGAAGATGGCAGATTTTTCTGATGCAGCGCTGGTAAATGTGAAGACACAGGATCTTGGGGAGGCAGGAGAGCTTCTTGCAAATGTGGTAGGAGAATTGAAGGATTTTGATGCCACAGAGGAAAAGGGATTTTTCGGTTTTTTCAAAAAACAGACAGCGAAGGTGGAAACTCTGAAAAACCGTTACACAAAGGCCGAGGGAAATGTGACGAAGATCACGGAAGCTCTGGAGCAGCACCAGATGCGTCTGATGAAAGATTCTGCCGTGCTGGATAAAATGTATGAGCAGAACCTTGCATATTTTAAAGAACTTTCCATGTACATTCTTGCGGGTAAAAAGAAGCTTAGGGAAGTCAGAGAAGGCAAGCTCAACGAATTGCATCAGAAGGCAGCGGCAAGCGGACTTCCGGAAGATGCACAGGCTGCCAATGATCTGGAAAGCAAATGTGACCGCTTTGAGAAAAAGCTTCATGATCTGGAGCTTACCAGAACCATTTCTATGCAGACTGCACCGCAGATCCGCATGATCCAGAACAATGATACGACGATGATCGAGAAGATCCAGACAACCATTGTAAATACCATTCCTCTCTGGAAAAGCCAGATGGTGCTGGCTCTAGGGATCGCGCACTCCACAGAAGCCGCACAGGCACAACGGCAGGTTACGGATTTTACCAATGAACTTCTGAAGAAAAATGCGGAAACGCTTCACCTGGCATCTGTGGAAACTGCAAAGGAATCCCAGCGTGGTATTGTAGATATTGAAACTCTGAAAAAAACCAATCAGGAACTGATCCAGACACTGGATGATGTGATGAAGATCCAGCAGGAAGGCCGTGAAAAACGTCAGGCAGCAGAGGCAGATATGAGACGTATGGAAAACGAACTGAAAACAAAGCTGCTGGAGATCCGACGTTAGGAGTAAGAGTAAAAAGATAGTTCGGAAAGGAAAGGCAGGGCGTTTGAAGACACCTGCCTTTCAGGATTCATAAAGGAGATTTTTATGTACAGAGATCATACAAAAGTAATAAAAATTGGAAATCGTGTTATCGGAGGAGGAAATCCGATCCTTATCCAGTCCATGACCAATACGAAAACTGAAGATGTAGAAGCAACGGTTGCGCAGATCCTTTCACTGGAAAAAGCAGGCTGTGATATTATCCGCTGCGCAGTTCCTACTATGGAAGCTGCGAAGGCTTTATCCCAGATCAAAAAACAGATCCATATTCCGCTGGTTGCGGACATCCATTTTGATTATCGCCTTGCCATTGCAGCCATGGAGAACGGTGCGGACAAGATCCGTATCAATCCGGGAAATATCGGTTCCAAAGAGAGAATCCAGGCAGTTGTGGATACAGCAAAGGAACGGAATATCCCTATTCGTGTAGGAGTAAACAGCGGTTCCCTTGAAAAAGAACTGGTAGAAAAATATCACGGTGTTACAGCCGAAGGACTTGTGGAGAGTGCTCTTGATAAGGTGCACATCATTGAAGAGATGGGATATGACAATCTTGTGATCAGCATCAAATCTTCTGATGTTCTCATGTGCGCCAGAGCCCATGAACTGATCGCAGAAAAAACACAGTATCCTCTTCATGTGGGAATTACAGAAGCAGGAACTCTGTATTCGGGAAATATCAAATCAGCTATCGGACTTGGGATCATCCTGTATCAGGGAATCGGAGATACCATCCGTGTTTCTCTGACAGGCGCGCCGCTGGAAGAAGTGAAATCAGCCAAAAGGATCCTGAAAACGCTGGGACTTCGCAAAGGAGGCGTGGAGGTTGTTTCCTGTCCGACCTGCGGAAGAACAAAAATCGATCTGATCGGCCTTGCAAACCAGGTAGAGACTATGGTACAGGATATTCCTCTTGATATTAAGGTTGCGGTTATGGGCTGTGTGGTAAATGGACCGGGAGAGGCGAAGGAAGCAGATCTTGGAATTGCAGGAGGCGATGGTGTTGGTCTTCTGATCCGGCATGGAGATGTTGTAAAAAAAGTACCGGAAATGGATCTTCTGGATACACTTCGTCAGGAACTTCTTACCTGGAATGAGCAGGAGTCATAATGGAGAAAGATTTTTTTGATGTATTTCCGCATCTTAAAGTGAAGAAAGAGCTGGAAGAACTTCTGGACATGGTATTTGTGACAAAGGTTTCCATGAACCCCGGAAGAACTCATCTGAGGGTTTATATCGAAAGCAGCCGCTGGATACACAAGAAGAATATTTTTGCGCTGGAGGATGAGATCGAGCGGCAATGCTTTCCGGGGATTCCCATGACTGTAACAGTTGTGGAAAAATTTCATCTTTCCGAGCAGTATACACCGGAGAACTTTCTGGAAAGCTACCGCTCCAGTATGGAGATGGAGCTGCGCAACTATAACATGCTGGAGTACAATCTGTTCCGTAGATCAAAAATCATTTTTACAGGAAAAGATACCTTGCGTATGGAGCTTCCGGATACGGTTATTTCCAGACAGAAAAGCGAAATACTTGTTGAATATTTTCATAAGGTTTTCTGTGAACGCTGCGGTATGGATCTGAAAGTGGAACTGGATTTTGTGGAAGTGAAAGAGAGTAAATACCGGAAAAATGCTGCACTTCAGATCAAACAGGAAGTGGAAAATGTCCTGAAGCATGCCAAACTCAGCGGGGATCAGGAAAGCGAACCGAAGCAGGAGGATACAGCCAGGGAAGAGACAAAGAAAACCTCTGGAGATAAGAGCGGCGAAAAGACAAACGAGAAGAAATCCGTTGACAAAAAACAGCAGAAGGTTCAGAAGGGGGATTTCCGCGGCAGCTTCGGATTCCGCAGGGACAGCAATCCGGATGTGGTTTACGGCAGAGATTTTGATGGAGAAACGATTCCGCTGGAGAGCATTACCGGTGAGATGGGTGAGGTTATCATCCGATGTCAGGTTATGGATGTGGAAGCTCGTGAGATCCGAAATGAGAAAACGATCCTGATCTTCCCTGTGACCGATTTTACGGACAGTATTGTTGTGAAGATGTTTCTGCGTAACGAGCAGGTTCCGGAAGTGACGGAAAGTGTAAAAAAAGGCGCATTCCTGAAGCTGAAGGGAGTTACCACCATTGACCGTTTTGACAGTGAGCTTACTATTGGAAATATTACAGGTATCAAGAAAATCGCCAATTTTACCAGCACAAGAATGGATACCAGTCCTCAGAAGCGTGTGGAGCTTCACTGTCACACCAAGATGAGCGATATGGATGGTGTCAGCGATGCAAAGGCATTGGTAAAACGTGCCTATGAGTGGGGACATAAGGCTATCGCTATCACGGATCATGGCGTGGTGCAGTCCTTCCCGGAGGCAAATCACTGCTTTGATGCCTGGGGCGGTTGTGTTCCAAAGGAGTCTGATTTTAAGGTGCTCTATGGAATGGAAGCGTATCTGGTAGACGATCTGAAGGGTATGGTCACCAATTCCAAAGGGCAGCGGCTGGATGGAGATTTTGTTGTTTTTGATATTGAGACTACGGGATTCTCAGCACTAACCTGCAGGATCATTGAGATTGGCGCGGTAAAAGTGGAAAAAGGACAGATCACAGATCGTTTTTCCACCTTTGTAAACCCGGAAGTGCCCATTCCGTTCCGTATTGAGCAGCTGACAAGCATCAATGATTCCATGGTCCTGGATGCACCTTTGATAGAGGAAGTACTGCCGAAATTCCTGGAATTCTGTGAGGGCTGCGTGATGGTGGCCCATAATGCGGACTTTGATATGAGCTTTATTATTGAAAACTGTAAACGGCAGGGGATTTCGGATGATTTTACTTATGTGGATACCGTTGGTATGGCTAGATTCCTTCTTCCTGCCCTGAACCGTTTTAAACTGGATACGGTAGCCAAGGCAGTAGGTGTTTCTCTTGATCATCACCACAGAGCTGTGGATGATGCGGCATGTACCGCAGAGATTTTTGTGCGGTTTGTAAAGATGCTGGAAGAAAGAGATATTTTTGATGTGGATGAGATGAACAGGCAGGGTGCGGTTTCACCGGATACCATCCGAAAGCTGCCCACATACCATGCTATTGTTTTTGCAAGAAATGAGACCGGAAGGATCAATCTGTACAAGCTGGTAAGCCAGTCCCATTTAAAGTACTATCACAGAAGACCAAGGGTTCCCAAAAGCGTGCTGGAAAAATACAGGGAAGGCCTTCTGGTGGGAAGTGCCTGCGAGGCAGGAGAGCTTTATCAGGCACTTCTTCGCAATGCACCGGATCAGGAGATCGCCAGACTGGTAAATTTTTATGACTATCTGGAAATCCAGCCTCTTGGGAACAATGCGTTTATGCTTGCGGATGAAAAACATGATATGATCAATTCTGAGGAAGACTTAAAAGAGATAAACCGGAAGATCGTAAAACTTGGAGAACAGTTCAAAAAACCGGTGGTTGCCACCTGTGATGTGCATTTTATGGATCCTCAGGACGAGGTTTACCGACGGATCATCATGGCAGGAAACGGATTTTCTGATGCAGATAACCAGGCCCCGCTTTATCTTCGTACAACGGAGGAAATGCTGGAGGAATTTTCATATCTGGGAAGTGAAAAGGCGGAAGAAGTGGTGATCACCAATACCAATAAGATCGCGGATATGATCGAGAAGATATCACCGATCCATCCGGATAAATTTCCACCGGTCATTGAGAACTCCGAGCAGGATCTTAAGAATATCTGTTTCACGAAGGCCCACGAAATGTACGGAGATCCGTTGCCGAAGATCGTGGAGGACCGTCTGGACAGGGAGCTGAATTCTATTATCTCCAATGGTTATGCGGTAATGTATATCATTGCACAGAAGCTTGTGTGGAAATCCAATGAGGACGGCTATCTGGTTGGATCCCGTGGTTCTGTAGGTTCTTCTCTGGCAGCGACCATGTCCGGTATCACGGAGGTAAACCCTCTGCCGCCTCATTATCTCTGTCCGAATCCGGACTGTAAATACAGTGATTTTGATTCCCCTGAGGTGAAAAAATACGCGGGTATGGCAGGATGTGATATGCCGGATAAGATCTGTCCGAAATGCGGTGCCAGGATGAACAAGGAAGGCTTTGATATTCCTTTTGAGACATTCCTTGGTTTTAAAGGTGATAAGGAGCCGGATATCGACCTGAACTTTTCCGGTGAATATCAGGCCAATGCTCACCGGTATACAGAGGTTATCTTCGGAAAAGGGCAGACCTTTAAGGCGGGAACCATTGGTACCCTTGCGGAAAAAACCGCATTTGGTTATGTGAAGAACTATTATGAGGAACGGGGGCAGCACAAGCGTTACTGTGAGATCAACCGTATCGTGAAGGGCTGTACCGGTGTCCGCCGTACCACTGGCCAGCATCCAGGAGGTATCATCGTACTGCCTATGGGTGAGGAGATTGAGAAATTTACACCTGTGCAGCACCCAGCCAATGATGTGAACAGTGATATCATCACCACACATTTTGATTACCATTCCATTGACGGAAATCTTCTGAAGCTTGATATACTTGGACACGATGATCCGACCATGATTCGTATGCTGGAGGATCTGACCGGCATCAGTGCAAGAACAGTTCCGCTGGACCAGAGAGATGTCATGTCCCTGTTTGCGGGAACGCAGGCTCTGGGGATCAGCCCGGAGGATATCGGCGGCTGCAGGCTGGGATGCCTCGGGATCCCGGAGTTTGGTACAGACTTTGCCATGCAGATGTTGATCGATACCAAGCCGAAATATTTTTCCGACCTGGTACGTATTGCTGGACTTTCCCACGGCACGGATGTATGGCTTGGAAATGCCCAGGTATTGATCCAGAATGGTACAGCTACCATTTCCACAGCAATCTGTACGCGAGATGATATTATGATCTATCTCATCGGAAAAGGAGTGGAAAGTGGTCTGGCGTTTACCATCATGGAGAGTGTCCGTAAGGGAAAGGGGCTTCGTGAGGAATGGATCCAGACTATGAAAGAGCATGATGTTCCGGACTGGTATATCTGGTCCTGTAAGCTGATCAAGTACATGTTCCCGAAAGCCCATGCGGCAGCCTATGTTATGATGGCGTATCGTATCGCCTGGTATAAAGTGTTTCATCCACTGGCTTATTATGCAGCATTTTTCAGTATCCGTGCCACTTCCTTTTCCTATGAACTGATGTGCATGGGAAAAGAACGTCTGGAATATTATATGGCGGAGATCCGGAAAAAAGGTGATGAGGCATCCAAGAAGGAACAGGATACACTGAAGGATATGAGGATCGTACAGGAAATGTACGCCAGAGGTTTTGATTTTGTGCCGATCGATCTTTATAAGGCAAAGGCACACCGGTTCCAGATCATCGGAGATAAACTGATGCCTGCTCTGGATACCATAGAGGGTCTTGGAGATAAGGCAGCAGAGGCAGTTGTGGATGCTGCCGCAAAAGGCAGATTCCTTTCCAAGGATGATTTCCGTGATCGTACCAAGGTCAGCAAGACCGTTATCGATCTGATGGATGATATGGATCTTTTCGGAGATATCCCGCAGTCCAATCAGATGTCACTGTTTGATTTTACGGGTTGATATATGATACCGGAAGGGCTTACAATAAATAAAAAATACTGCCGTTTATCCTGAAGGCTGATCTGGCAGTGAGAACTCCCAGGAGGATACCAGATACTATGAAAAAAGAAGAATTAAGATACCTGCAGCGACTTGCGGAGCTGTATCCTACTATAGCAAAGGCTTCAACAGAGATCATCAATCTGCAGTCTATATTAAACCTTCCGAAAGGTACCGAGCATTTCATGTCGGACATTCATGGAGAATACGATGCGTTTTCCCATGTTCTTCGGAATGGATCAGGGGCTGTACGAAAAAAGATCGATGATGTATTCGGACATACCTTAAGCAACAGCGACAAACGTTCTCTTGCCACACTGATCTATTATCCGAAGGAAAAGATGGAGGTTGTAAAAAAACAGGAAGAAGACATGGAGAACTGGTACAAGATCACACTTTATCGTCTGATCGAAGTATGCAAGACAACGGCATCCAAATATACCCGTTCCAAGGTCCGTAAGGCACTTCCTGCAGACTATGCATATGTGATCGAGGAGCTGATCACAGAGAAAGCGGAAGTTCTGGACAAAGAAGCATATTACGATGCCATCGTCAATACGATCATTGAGATCGGCCGGGCAGAGAATTTTATCATTGCCCTGGCAGAACTGATCCAGCGTCTTGTTGTGGATCATCTTCATGTGCTGGGAGATATTTATGACAGAGGTCCGGGCCCGCATTTCATCATGGATCGTTTGATGAAATATCATTCGCTGGATATCCAGTGGGGAAATCATGATGTGGTCTGGATGGGAGCTGCTACAGGACAGAAAGCCTGCATTGCAACGGTGATCCGGAACAGCATCCGTTACCGAAATATGGATATTCTTGAGGATGGATATGGGATCAATCTCATGCCTCTGGCAACCTTTGCAATGGAGGCTTATAAGGATGATCCATGTACTGCTTTTGAGATGAAGGGAGATGCCAATAACTATAGTATTCTGGAAGAAGAGCTTGGACGGAAAATGCACAAGGCTATTGCCATTATCCAGTTTAAGCTGGAGGGGCAGCTGATCCGCCGGCACAAAGAATTCCATATGGAAAAGCGTTGTTTGCTTCATAGGATCGATCCGAAAAAGGGAATGATCACACTTCCGGACGGAAAAGAATATCCGCTGACCGATACATATTTTCCTACTATTGACTGGAAAAAGCCATATGAACTTACTACAGAGGAAAAGGATGTAATGGAACGCTTGGATTCCGCGTTCCGAAACTGCGAGAAACTGCAGAATCATGTCCGGCTTCTTCTGGACAAGGGAGGCCTTTATAAAACTTATAATGGAAATCTTCTGTTCCATGGAAGTATTCCACTTAATGAGGATGGAAGTCTGAAAGAAGTCCAGATTTATGGAAAAACCTACAAAGGAAAAGAATTGTACGATGTTCTTGAGACTTATGTGCGCCGGGCGTTTTTCTCTGTAAATGAGGATGAAAAGCGTAAAGGCAGGGATATTATGTGGTATATCTGGGCAGCTCCGAATTCACCGCTGTTCGGAAAAGACAAGATGACCACCTTTGAACGTTATTTTATTAAAGATAAGGAAACACATAAAGAAACTAAAAATGCCTACTATCATCTTCTGGAAAATGAGGAGGTTGTAGATGAACTGCTCCGTGAATTCGGACTGGATCCGGAAAAGGGTCACATCATCAACGGGCATGTGCCGGTTCACCAGAGTGAGGGAGAGAGTCCTGTAAAATGCAATGGCAAAGTTCTTGTGATCGACGGCGGCTTTTCCAGACCATATCAGAAGGTTACGGGGATTGCCGGCTATACACTGGTTTATAACTCCTACGGGCTGATCCTGTCTGCTCATGAGCCTTTTACTTCTGCGGAAGAAGCGGTAGCCAAGGAGCAGGATATTGTTTCCAACAGGGTGGCAGTTCACTACAATAACAAACGTACTCTGGTCGGTGATACCGATACCGGAACTGCTCTGAAGGAAAGGATCAGTGAGCTGATCCAGCTTCTGGAAGCTTACAGAAAAGGTATCATCAAAGAGAAAAAATAAGCAGAATTGAGAAATACAAGAAGAGTTTCCTGTATGCTATAGTAAACAGAGGTGATGCAGATGAGAAAAAACAAAAAAAGAAAAAAACGACTGAGAGCGGTTCTGGTCCTGTTGATCATCCTGTTTATTCTGGCAGGACTTGGAGGGATGCTGTATGTTTCCCACAGGGATAAGGTGGAAAAAGAACAACGAAGAGAGGCCGCATTGGCTGCATTGGACAGTATTCCGGAGGTGACAGCAACTCCGGCAGCAACAGCAACACCGGTTCCGACAGCGACACCGACACCGTCATTGACACCGGTCCCGACAATCCTTCCGGCATTTGAACCGGAAAATTATCAAGGGATCTGGTACAGCGAAGACGGGCTGACAACGATCGATATTTATGATATCAGTCTGAAATCTGTTTCCTTTACCTATAAGAGAGTGAATGGAAAAGATCCTTCCATGACCGCAGAAGCAGATGTGACTGCAGAGGTAGCAGGAAATGCCACACAGTTCCGTTTTAAGGATTCCGAAGGGAATAAGGCAAAAGGAGAGTTTGTTTTCGATAAAAGTGGTGAGCTTTATGTGAAGGTAAAAACATATGAACGGGGAGATGGATCTCTGACCTATCCGAAAACAGAGTCTATTATGACCCGGCAGGAGCCATCCCTGGAAGTATCCGAAAATTCCGAAGAAGATGCTTCCTATAATGAAAGCAACGAAAATTCCTATGAACAGGAATCCTACAGCGAAAGCAGTGAAGATTCTTCTGATGAGAATACAGAAGAATATGAGATTCCCTACGGAGAAGAAGAAACCTATTATACGGAATGATCAAAAAAATAAAACACGGTAAAATAAAGAATCCCCGGATTTTGGCAATCAGGGAATTCCGATACAGGAATTCCCGAAACTGTTCCACATTTCCGGGGATCTCTTTATTTGATCATTTTTTTGCGGTCTGTGCGGCCGACGAGATAATCGATGCTGGTGTCGTAATAATTTGCCAGCCGGATAAGCATTTCGATAGGAATATTACGGGATCCCGTTTCATAATGGGAATAAGAACGCTGACTGATATGAAGAATCTCACTTAATTCTCTCTGGGACAGATCCGCGTCTGTACGTAAATCCTGAATACGCTGAAATTTCATTGTGCTCACCTCTTCTTTCTATTGAAAGTATAAAACAGAACGAAATGCACCCTTGCAAAAGAGAGCAAAATGGACTATACTAAATTTATTATCTTCTAAAATTCAGAAAATGTCTATCTGAAAATTCCCTTGTTTTTAACCAATGCGGATTTCGAATATCCGCCTGACCTGAAAAGACGAAAAGATGGAAGATCGGGATCTGTTTTTTTCGCAGAAAGGAATGTATTTGTTTGCGAGTGTTTTATCAGCAGCGATCTACGGAATGGAAGTACGTGAGATCCAGGTTGAGGCAGATGTCAGTGATGGTCTGCCTTCTTTTGCTATGGTAGGATTTCCCTCTGCCCAGGTGAGAGAGGCCCAGGAAAGAGTCCGGACTGCATTTAAGAACAACCGGCTTTGTCTGCCACCAAAAAAAGTAACTGTAAATTTTGCACCTGCCGATATGAAAAAGGAAGGAGCCGGTTTTGATCTGCCTGTGGCGGCTGCAGTACTTGCGGCTGCCGGAATTCTGGAACCGGATCTTCTGGAAGGAGTTATGATCGTAGGAGAGATCAGTCTGAATGGAGAGATCCATGGGGTTGCCGGAGTTTTGCCTCGGGTGATCCGCGCAAGAGAGCTGGGCTTACGCTTTTGCGTTATTCCGGAGGAAAACATCCGGGAGGGGAATCTGGTGAAGGATATGCCGGTGTTTGGAGTAAAAAGTCTGAATGCCATGATCCGGTGTCTGAGAGACCCAAACACTTATACAGCTGCGTATCAGGAAAAAGAAAAAACAGAAAACAAACCGGAAATACCAAAGGTTGATTTTGCGGACATCTGCGGGCAGGAAGGAGCCAGGCGGGCGGCAGAGATCGCAGTGAGCGGTTTTCATAATATTCTTTTTATCGGACCGCCAGGATCCGGAAAGACCATGCTGGCAAGACGTCTGCCGACCATTATGCCGGAGATGACATTTGAGGAAAGCCTGGAGATCACCAAGGTATACAGTGTGGCAGGACTTCTCACGGAAAAAGATCCGCTGATCCGGCAGAGGCCTTTTCGAAGTCCGCATCATACCAGTTCCCCTCAGGCTTTGGCAGGTGGCGGCAGGATACCGGGGCCGGGGGAGATCACTCTTGCACACAGAGGTGTTCTTTTTCTGGATGAGATGCCGGAATTTTCCAGAAAAAGCCTGGAGATCCTGCGTCAGCCGCTGGAAGATAAGGAGATCCATCTGTCCAGAGCTGCCGGAACCTATGTTTTTCCGGCCAGTTTTATGCTGGCGGCAGCGATGAATCCCTGTCCCTGCGGATTTTACCCGGATATGAACAGATGTCGTTGTACGTCAGGGGAGATCACGCATTATCTTGGAAAGATCAGCCAGCCTCTCCTGGAGCGTATTGATATCTGCACGGAAGTTCCGGCAGTGAGTTTTTCAAAAATGAAAAAGAAAATTGCAGGGGAATCCTCTGCTCAAATAAGAAAGAGGGTGGAAGCAGTACAGGAGATCCAGAGAGAACGTTACAAAAAGGAAAAATTTTGCTTCAATGGGGAGCTTGACGGAAGAAAACTGGAGAAATACTGTGTAATGACGGGAGGGGCAGACAAACTTCTGGAGCAGGCATATGAGCAGTTTCAATTCAGTACCAGAGCATATCATAAGATCCTGAAAACGGCCAGGACCATCGCGGATATGGAATCTTCCGAAAAGATAAAGGAAGAACATATCTGCGAGGCGTTGGCTTACCGGGCATATGACAAGAAATACTGGTCATAAAACAGAAAAAAGGAAGGTATTTTATATGGAAGAAATACAGCAAACAAGGATCCGGTGTGCCCGGAAGGACAGTAGTGTTTATCCGGCAAGACTTAAGGAACTTCCCGGTATGCCAAAACAATTATATTACATTGGAAGCTTTCCGGATGATGCCAAACCTACAGCGGCGATCGTGGGAGCAAGGCTGTGCAGTCCTTACGGACGGATACAGGCCTTTAATTACGGAAAATTCTTAAGCGAACATGGTGTACAGGTGATCAGCGGTATGGCGGCCGGCATTGATGCTGAGGGCCACAAGGGTGCTCTGGAAGGTGGTACCCCGACCTTTGCCGTGCTGGGAAATGGTGTGGACATCTGTTATCCTTCATCCAGCAGAGGTATTTACCGGAGGATCCCCGAAAAAAACGGAGGGATCATCAGCGAATATGAACCAGGTACCAAAGGCAGGGCATATTATTTTCCGGCAAGGAACCGGATCATCAGCGGACTGGCAGATCTGGTGCTTGTGGTGGAAGCAAAAGAAAAGAGCGGATCACTGATCACAGCTGCCTGTGCACTGGAACAGGGGAAGATGGTATACGCCATTCCAGGAGCGGTAAATGATGCGCTGAGCAGAGGCTGTCACAAGCTGATCTACGACGGAGCAGGAATTGCATACTCTCCGGAAATACTTCTGGATGAGTGGGGATTATCTGTGAAAAAAAAGACAAATTTGTCTGAAAAAAGCAAGTTAGGACTTGCAACGGATTTGGATTTGGTGTATAGTTGTCTCGATTTACGACCAAAAAATCTGGATCATATTATCAGAAAAACCGGTTTTTCACCGGGAAAAACAGCCGGGATCCTGGGACAGCTTATTTTGATGGGGCTTGTGAAGGAAACCGGGAGACAGTATTATATCAGACTTGAATAAATGCTTTTTTGCCCGGAGATTTAGCAGGAGTTTTTAAGCCGGACAGGAAGGCAGAATGAGATTAGGAGAGGTAAAATGGCCAAAAATCTGGTGATAGTAGAGTCACCTGCTAAAATGAAGACAGTAAAGAAATTTCTGGGGGCAAATTATACAGTAGAAGCGTCCAACGGTCATGTGAGGGATTTTCCCAAGAGCCAGTTTGGTATTGACGTGGACAATGATTTTGAACCGAAGTATATTACAATACGGGGAAAGGGTGAGCTTCTTGCAAAACTTCGTAAAGAAGCAAAAAAAGCAGATAAGATCTATCTTGCAACTGACCCTGACCGTGAGGGAGAAGCAATTTCCTGGCATCTGATGCAGGCTTTGAAGACAGATACTGCAAAGATGCACAGGATCACATTTAATGAAGTAACAAAAACAGCAGTTAAGGCGTCCATCAAGCAGGCCAGGGAACTGGACATGAATCTGGTAGATGCACAGCAGGCCAGGCGTATGCTGGATCGTATGGTAGGTTATACCATCAGTCCGCTGCTCTGGGCCAAGGTAAAAAGAGGCTTAAGTGCAGGCCGTGTACAGTCTGTGGCACTGCGTATCATCTGTGACAGAGAAGATGAGATCAATGCATTCATTCCTGAAGAATACTGGAGCCTGGAGGGTGAATTTCAGGTAAAGGGTGAGAAGAAACCGTTGACAGCCAAGTTCTATGGAACAGATAAAAAACTTCCGATCAGAAACCGTCAGGAAATGGATGAGATCCTGAAAAGTCTGGAAGACTGTAAATATGAGATCACAGAAGTAAAAAAAGGTGAGAGGATCAAAAACGCTCCCCTTCCGTTTACCACAAGTACTCTGCAGCAGGAAGCTGCCAAGACACTGAATTTTTCTACGCAGAAGACTATGCGCCTGGCACAGCAGTTATATGAAGGTGTGGATGTAAAAGGCAGTGGTACGGTAGGTCTGATCTCCTATCTGCGTACAGATTCTACTCGAATTTCAGAGGAAGCAGATGCAGCAGCAAGAACTTATATTTCTGAGCAGTATGGTTTGGATTATGTTTCTCAGACAGAGAAGGCGATCAAAAACGGACAGAAGATACAGGATGCTCATGAGGCGATCCGTCCTACAGATATTGCGAGGACACCAGTTCTGGTGAAGGAATCCCTGACCAGGGATCAGTTCCGTTTATATCAGCTGATCTGGAGACGTTTTGCGGCGAGCAGAATGGCACCGGCACGTTATGAGACCACGTCTGTCAAGATCGGAGCAGGTGAGTATGTGTTCACGGTTGCAGCATCCAAGGTTGCCTTTGATGGCTTTATGTCTGTGTACACAGAAGAGGGCGATGACAAAAAGGGCAATGTTTTAAGTCAAAGTCTGGAAAAGGGTATGGAGCTGAAGCTGAAAGAACTGAAGCCGGAGCAGCATTTTACACAGCCGCCGGCACATTACACAGAGGCTTCACTTGTAAAGACTATGGAAGAGCTTGGAATCGGACGTCCAAGTACGTATGCGCCGACCATCACAACGATCATCAGCAGACGCTATGTATCCAAGGAACAGAAAAATCTTTACGTCACAGAGCTTGGAGAGGTTGTTAATAATATTATGAAACAGGCTTTTCCAAGTATTGTGGATGTAAACTTTACAGCAACTATGGAGGGACTTTTGGACTGCGTGGAAGCAGGTACCGTACAGTGGAAAACGGTTGTACGTAACTTCTATCCGGATCTGAAGCATGATGTGGATGAGGCTGAGAAAGAGCTTGAGAAAGTTGATATACAGGATGAGGTTACGGATGTGATCTGCGACAACTGTGGCCGCAACATGGTGATCAAGTACGGTCCTCATGGAAGATTTCTTGCATGCCCCGGATTTCCGGACTGCCGTAATACAAAACCATATTATGAGAAGATCGGTGTTGCATGTCCGAAGTGCGGCGGCGAAATTGTCATGAAAAAAACGAAAAAAGGCAGAAAATATTACGGATGTGAGAATAATCCGGAATGTGATTTTATGTCCTGGCAGAAACCTTCTGCAAAGAAATGTCCGAAATGTGGTAATTATATGCTCGAAAAGGGAAATAAGCTGGTTTGCAGCCAGGAAACCTGCGGATATGTGGAACAAAAACCAAAAGATGAAGATTGATTGAATAAATGCTTTTCTATTAATTTTCAGAAAATCCCGTTAAAAATAAAAAAAATATAAAAATGTCTTGTAAATTTCCAGAATAACGTGTAATATTAGACTAGAAAAACGATTTCTTTCAAGGTACGAAAGTGAAAGGAGGAAAAATGAGCGTTCAGTTGCTAGATAAAACTAGAAAAATCAATAAGCTTCTGCATAACAGCAGCTCAAGCAAGGTAGTGTTTAACGACATTTGCCAGGTGCTCATGGAAACCTTAAGTTCCAATATCCTGGTACTCAGTAAGAAAGGTAAGGTTCTGGGAGTCAGTATCTGCCCGGGTGTGGATGAGATCACAGAGCTGATCGATGACAAGATCGGCGGACATATCGACCCGTTATTGAATGAGAGATTTCTTGGTGTTCTTTCCACAAAGGAGAATGTCAATCTCCAGACACTTGGCTTTGAGCATGTACCCGGAAATTATCAGGGAATCGTGAATCCGATCGATATTGCAGGTGAGAGACTGGGAACGTTATTCATGTACCGCAATGATCATCCCTATGATATTGAGGATATTATCGTCAGCGAGTATGGTACAACAGTTGTTGGCCTGGAAATGATGCGTGCGGTTCATGACGAGAACGCAGAAGAAGACAGAAAACAGCAGATCGTTAAATCGGCATTCAGTACACTGTCCTTCTCAGAACTTGAGGCGATCATCCATATTTTTGATGAGCTGGATGGTGATGAGGGTATCCTGGTTGCCAGCAAGATCGCTGACCGTGTAGGTATCACCAGATCCGTGATCGTAAATGCACTGCGTAAATTCGAGAGCGCAGGTGTGATCGAATCCCGTTCGTCCGGTATGAAGGGAACTTACATTAAAGTTCTTAATGAAGTGATCTTTGATGAGCTTGAGGAGATAAAAGCACAGAGAAGCAAGAAGGCATAATGTGATCAGCATTGTCAGATGCTTGATATAAGATAAAGAACGTGACAAAAGAGACTTCCCGCTATCGTGGGAGTCTCTTTTTTGTCTGTTTTATAAAATCAAAATAAATAATGAAATTAAGAAAACAAGAGAAAACAAGAGTATAAAAGAGATAAAATTAGAATAATATAGAAAAACCATATCTTAAAAGGGTTGCGAAAATATGTGAAATTCACTAATATAGCCATAGTGATTAGCACTCGTACAAAGTGAGTGCTAGTAGACGAAGATGGAACTTATAAAGGAGGAACATAGATCATGAAGTTAGTACCTTTAGGCGACAGAGTAGTATTAAAACAGGTTGAAGCAGAAGAGACAACAGCATCCGGAATCGTGCTTCCGGGACAGGCACAGGAGAAACCACAGCAGGCAGAGGTTATTGCAGTTGGACCTGGCGGAGTTGTAAACGGAAAAGAAGTAAAAATGGAAGTAGAAGTCGGAAATACTGTTATCTATTCCAAATATGCAGGAACAGAAGTAAAGATGGATGGAACGGATTATATTATTGTAAAGCAGGAAGATATCTTGGCAATCATTAAATAATATAAACATCTTATCGTATATCAATATAAATAGGAGGTCATTTTATCATGGCAAAAGAGATCAAATACGGCGCAGAAGCAAGAGCAGCACTTGAAGCTGGTGTAAATAAACTTGCAGATACAGTAAGAGTAACACTTGGACCGAAAGGAAGAAATGTAGTACTTGACAAATCTTTCGGTGCTCCGCTTATCACAAACGATGGTGTTTCCATTGCAAAAGAGATCGAGCTTGAGGACGGATTCGAGAATATGGGTGCTCAGATCATCAAAGAGGTTGCATCCAAGACAAACGATGTAGCTGGTGATGGTACTACAACAGCAACCGTACTTGCACAGGCAATGGTACATGAGGGAATGAAGAACCTGGCAGCAGGAGCGAACCCGATCATCCTCAGAAAAGGAATGAAAAAAGCAACAGATGTTGCAGTAGAAGCAATCAAGAACATGAGCCAGGCAATCAACGGAAAAGCTCAGATCGCTAATGTAGCCGCAATCTCTGCAAGTGATGAGCAGGTTGGACAGCTGGTTGCAGACGCTATGGAGAAGGTTTCCAAGGATGGTGTTATCACTGTTGAGGAGTCCAAGACCATGCATACAGAGCTTGACCTTGTTGAAGGTATGCAGTTTGACCGTGGATATATTTCCGCATACATGTCTACAGATATGGAGAAGATGGAGGCAACTCTTGATGATCCGTACATTCTGATCACAGATAAGAAGATCAGCAACATCCAGGAGATCCTTCCGCTTCTTGAGCAGGTTGTTCAGGCTGGTGCAAAGCTTCTCATCATTGCAGAGGATGTTGAGGGTGAGGCTCTCACAACCCTGATCGTTAACAAACTGAGAGGAACCTTCCAGGTAGTAGCTGTTAAAGCACCTGGCTATGGTGACAGAAGAAAAGAGATGCTTCAGGATATCGCAATCCTGACAGGCGGACAGGTGATCTCTGACGAGCTCGGTCTTGATCTGAAGGAAGCTAAAATGGAGCAGCTCGGACGTGCAAAATCCGTTAAGGTTGCAAAAGAGAATACAGTTATCGTTGACGGCCTTGGCGATAAAGATGCCATCGCAAAACGTGTCGCTCAGATCCGTGCGCAGATCGAGGAGACAAAATCCGAGTTTGATAAAGAAAAACTTCAGGAAAGACTTGCAAAACTGGCAGGCGGCGTAGCTGTTATCCGTGTAGGTGCTGCTACTGAGACAGAGATGAAAGAAGCAAAGCTTCGTCTTGAGGATGCTCTTGCAGCAACAAGAGCAGCTGTTGAGGAAGGTATCATCGCAGGCGGCGGATCTGCTTACATCCATGCTTCCAAAGAGGTTGCAAAGCTTGCAGCAACACTTGAGGGAGATGAGAAGACAGGTGCTTATGTGATCCTGAAAGCCCTTGAGGCTCCGTTGTTCCACATTGCTGCAAACGCAGGACTGGAAGGCGCTGTTATCATCAACAAGGTAAGAGAGTCTGAGGTAGGTACAGGCTTTGATGCTCTGAATGAGAAATATGTAAACATGGTTGAGAATGGAATCCTTGATCCTGCAAAGGTTACAAGAAGTGCACTTCAGAACGCAACAAGTGTTGCATCTACACTTCTTACAACAGAGGCTGTAGTTTCTACGATCAAAGAGGATACTCCTGCTCCGGCACCAAACCCGGGAATGGGAATGATGTAATTTCAAGCAGGCAGGTAAATAATTTACAAAATGAGAGGGCCTGCGTCATGGACGCGGCTCTCTTTTTGTGTTATAATCAAAAGAAATCAGTAAATTACGAAAGGAAGAAGCAAATGAGTGACTTATATTCAGAACTTCTGGTAAAGAAGAAACAGACAGGGAAGGATCTTGCTATAAAATACGGTCTTATTGCACTGACCGTGATCATGGTTCTGGGAGGTCTGGTGCTGAATGCACTTCTTCTGGTTCCGGCTATCGCTCTTGGTGTTGCATGCTATTTTGTAATTCCGAAAACAGACCTGGAATATGAATATCTGTTTGTTAACGGGGAACTGGATATTGATATGATCATGTCCAAGTCAAAGAGGAAAAGAGTAAAATCACTTCAGCTTGCGGAGGCTGATCTTGTGGCACCTCTGAAATCCCACAGAATGGATTATTACAACGGAAATCAGAAGATGAAAACCATAGACTTTTCCTCAGGTATTGAGGATCATAAGCGCTATGCCATGATCGTAAGAGACAGCGGAGAAACCTGCAAGGTGATCCTGGAGCTGGATGATGAACTTGCCAATACCATGAAAAATTCTGCACCGAGTAAAGTTTTTTTGGATTGACATGAATCTTGTTTTTTGTTACACTAGTTCACAAATTTAAAATATCTTACACAAAGGGAGGAAATGCAATGGGTACTATTATTGGTGACGGCATTACGTTTGATGATGTCCTGCTGGTTCCGGCTTATTCTAAAGTAATTCCGAATCAGGTGGATGTTTCAACGTATTTAACCAAGAAAGTAAAGCTGAATATCCCCATGATGAGTGCGGGAATGGACACAGTTACAGAGCACAGAATGGCAATTGCTATGGCCAGACAGGGTGGTATCGGTATCATTCACAAGAATATGTCCATTGAGGCACAGGCAGAAGAAGTTGACAAAGTTAAACGTTCTGAGAACGGTGTTATCACCGATCCATTTTATCTTTCAGCAGAGCATACACTGAAGGATGCCAATGATCTGATGGCGAAATACCGTATTTCCGGTGTTCCGATCACAGAAGGCAGAAAACTGGTAGGTATTATCACAAACCGTGATCTTAAATTTGAGACAGATTTCAGCAGAAAGATCAAGGAGTGCATGACTTCAGAAGGACTGATCACAGCTAAGGAAGGAATCACACTTGAGGATGCCAAGAAGATCCTTGCGAAATCCCGTAAGGAGAAATTACCCATTGTAGATGATGACTTTAATTTAAAAGGACTCATTACCATCAAGGATATCGAGAAACAGATCAAGTATCCGCTTGCAGCCAAGGATGCACAGGGAAGACTTCTCTGTGGTGCTGCGGTTGGCATCACAGCAAATGTGCTTGCACGTGTTGATGCGCTTGTGAAGGCTAATGTAGATGTGATCGTAATTGATTCTGCACATGGTCATTCAGAAAACATTTTAAAAGCAGTCCGCGAGATCAAGGCAGCATATCCGGAGCTTCAGGTAATCGCAGGTAATGTTGCAACAGGAGCAGCTACCAAGGCTCTGATCGAGGCTGGAGTAGATGCAGTCAAAGTTGGTATCGGACCGGGATCTATCTGTACAACACGTGTTGTAGCAGGTATTGGTGTTCCGCAGGTTACTGCAGTTATGGATTGTTATGAAGTGGCTAACAGCTACGGAATCCCGATCATTGCAGACGGCGGTATCAAATATTCCGGAGATATCACCAAGGCCATCGCAGCAGGTGCCAATGTCTGCATGATGGGAAGCATGTTCGCAGGATGCGATGAGAGTCCGGGAACATTCGAGCTTTATCAGGGAAGAAAATATAAAGTATATCGTGGAATGGGATCTATCGCAGCTATGGAGAATGGCAGCAAGGATCGTTATTTCCAGGAGAATGCAAAGAAGCTTGTGCCGGAGGGTGTTGAGGGTCGTGTTGCGTATAAAGGACACGTTGAGGATACCGTATTCCAGCTGATCGGTGGTTTAAGATCCGGTATGGGTTACTGTGGAGCAGAGAATATTGAGAAGCTGAAGACAACAGGCAGATTCATCAAGATTTCAGCTGCATCTCTTAAAGAGTCACATCCACATGACATCCACATCACAAAAGAGGCTCCAAACTACAGTGTAGATGAATAATAAAGGAAAAAAAGGTAAGACCGGTAAAAAGTCGCCCAGGCCGTCCCATAGCGGGCGGCCTGTTTCCGTAAAGAAAACTTCCTCCGGATCTTCCAAAAGAAAAAAGAAGTCTTTGAGAAAAAAGAACCCGATCAAGATCCTGCAGAGGATTGTGTTGATATGTATCATTGTGATCGTTGCTTTTGCTGCGTGTGCGTTAGGATACGCATTTTTTGAGATGCGCATGGAACAGAGTGAAACTCAGTCCGGACAGGATGCAATATCCGGGAATGCCAGCGGAAATGGCGGACCGGAACAATGGCAGGCAGAAGGAGCACCTTTTATTGATGTGGAGCTTCTGACACCGAATTCCTATTCCAGACCACAGATTTCTATGGAACAGGTAAATTATATAGCCATTCATTATACGGCCAATCCGGGATCTACTGCCGTATCCAACCGGAATTATTTTGAAAATCTTGCGACAACGCAGGACAACAAAGTCAGCAGTCATTTTGTGATAGGGTTGGAGGGAGAAGTGGTACAATGTATTCCCACTTCGGAAATATCCTATGCCACAAATTCCAGAAATGTAGATACCATATCCATTGAATGCTGCCATCCGGATGAAACAGGGCAGTTTAATACAGCAACCTATGATTCAGCGGTAAAGCTGACAGCGTGGCTTTGTACACGCTTTGGACTGACTTCGGATCAGGTGATCCGTCATTATGATGTCACAGGTAAAGACTGCCCGAAGTATTACGTGGAAAATCCCGATGCATGGATCCAGATGAAATCAGACATTGCAGCACAGATCCAGACAGATTATGCATTACAGGGGAAATAAAGTGTTATTGTTTATTTTGTGAGCAACAAGAAGTCTGGAAAAATAATTTCTGAAAATAGGGGCTTGAAAATTAAGAAGAAGTATTGTAGTATAACAGCAGAAGCTGCATGACTGGCGGAAAGTAGGATCACCTACAGGGAGTGCAGTGAAGTGAGAAGCCGACCGCCTGGGCAGCCTGATAAGGGGTGTCCAGGCGGTTTTTTGTTACCGTTCATATCCTGGGATAAGCCCCGGGCCTTACATTAGACAAGGAGGACTGTGAAAAATGACGACATTTTCACTTGAAAAAGAACTGAAAGAAAATTCCTATCCGGGAAGAGGAATTGTGATCGGACGTTCCGCTGACGGGAAACATGCAGTTACTGCATATTTTATTATGGGAAGAAGCGAGAACAGCAGAAACCGTATTTTTGTTGAGGATGGGGAAGGAATCCGTACACAGGCTTTTGATCCATCCAAGCTTACAGACCCGAGCCTGATCATTTATGCACCGGTACGTGTCCTTGGAAATAAGACCATCGTAACAAACGGTGATCAGACAGATACGATCTATGAGGGAATGGACAGACAGCTCACCTTTGAACAGTCTCTCCGCAGCAGAGAGTTTGAGCCGGATGCGCCGAACTATACACCTCGTATTTCGGGTGTTCTTCATGTTGAAAACGGAAAATTCAATTATGCGATGTCTATTTTAAAGAGCAATAACGGAAATCCGGATTCCTGTCTTCGTTATACATTTGCCTACGAGAATGCGGCAGCAGGGCAGGGACGTTTTATCCATACTTATAAATGCGATGGAAATCCACTTCCAAGTTTCGAGGGAGAGCCGAAGCTGGTAGAGATCCCAAGCGATATTGATGAGTTTACGGATCTCCTCTGGAAGAGCCTGAACCAGGATAATAAAGTTTCTCTCTTTGTTCGTTTTATTGACATTGAGACAGGAAAATATGAATCCAGGATTGTAAACAAGAATAAATAAGAAAATAGGGATATCACAGAGAACGGAGGAGCTTTTTCATGAAAGAATTACAGTTAAAATACGGATGTAACCCAAATCAGAAACCATCAAAGATCTATATGGCAGATGGAAGTGAGCTTCCGATCCAGGTACTCTCCGGAAGACCAGGATACATCAACTTCCTGGATGCCTTTAATGGCTGGCAGCTGGTACGTGACCTTAAGAAAGCAACCGGACTTCCGGCAGCAACTTCATTTAAGCATGTATCTCCGGCAGGTGCTTCCATCGGACTTCCACTGAATGAGACACTGGCAAAGATCTACTGGGTAGACGATATGGACTGGAAGAATTTTTCTCCGCTTGCATGTGCATATGCAAGAGCAAGAGGTGCAGATCGTATGTCATCATTTGGTGATTTCATTTCTCTTTCTGATATCTGCGACAAAGATACCGCAATGCTGATCAAGAGAGAAGTTTCTGATGGTGTGATCGCACCTGGATATACAGAGGAGGCTTTTGAAATTCTGAAGCAGAAGAAAAAAGGCAATTACAATGTGATCCAGATCGATGAAAACTATGTTCCGGAACCTTTGGAGCACAAACAGGTATTTGGAGTTACCTTTGAGCAGGGTCGCCAGGAGCTGGCAATTGATGATGCACTGATCTCCAATATTGTAACAGAGAATAAAGAGCTTACGGAAGAAGCCAAGAGAGATATGAAAGTTTCTTTGATCATCCTGAAATATACACAGTCCAATTCCGTATGCTTTGTTAAGGACGGACAGGCTATCGGCGTTGGTGCAGGACAGCAGTCCCGTGTACATTGCACACGCCTTGCAGGCCAGAAAGCAGATAACTGGTATCTCCGTCAGTGTCCGAAGGTACTGGAGCTTCCGTTTAAAGACACGATCACACGTGCGGAGAGAGATAATGCCATTGATGTTTACATTGGTGAGGAATATATGGATGTCCTTGCAGATGGGGCATGGGAAAAGACATTCACAGAGAAGCCGGAAGTGTTCACAAAAGAAGAGAAGAGAGCATGGCTGGATGGTCTTACCGGCGTGACACTGGGATCCGATGCATTCTTCCCGTTCAGTGATAATATCGAGCGCGCATATAAGAGCGGTGTAAAATATATTGCAGAGCCGGGTGGATCTGTACGTGATGACGCAGTTATCGATACATGTAATAAGTATGGAATGGTGATGGCATTTACAGGAATCCGCCTTTTCCATCACTAAAAGATGCATGCCTTGGCCATGATATGCAGCTGAAATAAAAGATAAAAATATAAAGTCCCGAATCTGAATTTCTGGAAAAAAGAGATCAGATTCGGGACTTTTTGATCGAAAAAGGATAGTTTTAAAAATAAAAAAAGAACTCTGAAAAATCAGAGTTCT
>ERZ1673697.1159-NODE-1159-length-32824-cov-4.871372_pt1 | contig 32824 bp, 28 predicted proteins | sample MGYA00580227_ERZ1673697 | MGnify/ENA primary metagenome ERZ1673697 (study PRJEB41218, sample SAMN15661759) | gut metagenome | host: Homo sapiens | place: Canada: London | collected 2015-08-20/2019-03-30 | study: EMG produced TPA metagenomics assembly of...
GCGGGGGGATGTATCCCGCAATACAGAAGGCTCCGGACTTGGACTTGCGATTGCAAAAGAGATTGTGGAGCTGCATCATGGCAGAATTATTGCCAAAAGCGACGAATCCTATACCCGGTTTATTGTAACACTGCCATCCAGGGATAAGCAGGAGGGAGGAGAAAATCAGCATGAAGTTCATACACGTCGCAGACGTCCATTTGGGGGCAGAACCGTACGCTGGAAGAGAGTACAGCGAAAAGAGGAGCCGGGAAATCTGGAATAGCTTCCGACGGGTGGTAACTCTGTGTGAAGAAGAAAAGACGGATTTGCTTTTGATTGCGGGAGATCTCTTCCACAGACAGCCGCTTCGGCGGGAACTGAAGGATGTGGCATATTTATTTGCGGGACTTACGAAAACGCAGGTAGTACTCATTGCCGGGAATCATGATTATATAAAGAAGGGTTCTTATTATCAGGGCTATTCCTGGAGCAAAAATGTACATATGATTTTGAGCCGGGAACCGGAGAAGATTGTTCTGCCGGATATCGACACGACGGTGTATGGGCTGAGCTATCATAGCAGGGAGATAGAGGTTCCCCTTTATGACAGGATTGTGCCGGAGGGGAACACGAAGTATCATATTTTGCTTGCCCACGGCGGCGATGAAAGGCATATACCCATAAAAATAAACAATTTAATTGACAAAAGATATGATTATATTGCACTTGGACATATTCACAAACCCCAGGAGTTAGTCCCGGACAGGGCGGCATATGCGGGGGCACTGGAACCTATAGATAAAAATGATACCGGAGCACATGGATTTATAAAGGGAGAAATCACGGAGGAAGGCTGTGAGATTGCATTTGTACCTTTTGCATTAAGGGAATACGTCCATATGGATGTGGAAGTCAGCCGGGAGATGAGCGGATTTGAACTACGCAGCAAAATCTGCGGGCAGATCGAGCAGCGGGGTGTGCAGAATCTGTATAAAATTACGCTTACAGGCAGCAGAGATCCGGAAGTCGCCTTTGACCTGGAAGATATGGATACCCTGGGGAATATTGTCGCGATTACGGACCAGACGAAACCGGCGTACGATTTTGAAAAACTGTGGAGACAAAACCGGGATAACCTGATTGGCAGATATATCGAGAGTTTTGCAGGATGTCCGCAAGATGGCATAGAATATCAGGCATTGTGTGAAGGAATTCGTGCAATAATGGAGACGAAGAGGACATAGGCATGGAGATTAGAGAACTGGAGTTGAATAATTTCGGCAGGTTTACAGAGAAAAGGGTAAATCTGCAGGGAGGAATTCAGTTATTATATGGAGAGAACGAAGCCGGGAAGTCGACTGTTCACACGTTCATCAGAGGTATGTTGTTCGGAATGGAACGGGGGCGGGGAAGAGCTTCTGTGAATGATACCTTCAGCCGTTACGAACCCTGGGAGAATCCCAATTATTATGCAGGTGTGATGATATTTGAATGTGGAGGAAAACGGTTTCGGCTGGAGAGACATTTTGATAAATACCAGAAGGGTGCACGGCTGGTTTGTCTGGAGGATGGAGAGGAATTGTCGGTGGCAGACGGAGATTTGGAGATGCTGCTTTCCGGACTTGATGCCGCCGGATACGGAGACACCTACGATATCGGGCAGCTTCGGGCAAAAACCAGCCAGGCGCTGGCGGACGAATTGAAAAATTATGCTACCAATTATTATATGACCGGAGATGGTGAGATTGATTTGGCTGCAGCACAAAATGCGCTGCTGGCACGCCGGAAAGAGATAGACCGGGAAGAGAAGCGGATGATGGAAGAACGGCAGGTGCAAAGGGAGAAGTTGGAGCAAGAGGCATCCTATGTGTGGCGGGACATGCACAGGCTGGAAGAAGAGCTTGAGGACGTAGAGGAAGCAATTGCCTGCAGGGAAAAGCGGGAGAAGGAAGGCCGTGAAGCACAGGGACGGGAGAATAAAAGAATGATTGATGAAATCCGGCCGTCGAAATGGCGGATACATCCTCTGGAGGTTATCGGAATCCTGGCAGTTATCATAGCCGCTTTCCTCTTTGTGCCGAAGCCGTGGAACGCCTTTCTTACAATTGTTATCGCTCTCGCCGGAGGAATTTATGTGTGGAACCGTCTGAAGGAAAGTAAAAAAAAGGCGAAGACACCGCCGGAAATTATTCTGGAAGAAATCACGCCGGAGGAAGAGAAAGCATCAAAAGAACAACTTTTGTGGGAGCGCGCCCATGTGAGCAGTGAATGGAAGGAAAAGCAGATAGAATATGAGAATATGCAGGAACAGATGGAAGAATTGGCGGAGCTTCCCCAGGATTACCAGGAGCATGACCGCAGGCGGGCAGCTGTTACGATGGCAATGGAAAGGCTGGAAGAATTATCTGCAGATATACAGAAACAGATGACGCAGGAACTGAACCGACGGGCGTCTGAAATTATAGAAGAAATAACGGGAGGCAGGTACCATCGGCTTGTGGCGGATGAAAGCCTGCATATGAGTTTGATAAAGGCCGACCGAAAGATCGGGATGGAGCGGGTAAGCCAGGGGACATTGGAGCAGATTTACTTTGCGCTGCGTATGGCAGTGGGGCAGATGTTGTATGGCGGGGAGTATCCCATTATCCTGGATGACACATTTGCATTCTATGATGATGTCCGGCTGGAAAACACACTTAGATGGCTTGCCAGGCAGGAGAATCAGATTCTGCTCTTTACATGCCAGAAGAGGGAAGAACAGCTTATGAAGAAGATGGGAATCTCTTATAATAAGATCAGATTGGACTAAAAAAGCTGCCGATGGCAGCTTTTTAATATCCGTTATTCTTCTACTTCCTTGCCCAACAGCTTGTTAAGCTTCTTCAGTTCGCTGACTTTCAGCTCATTTAATTTGTCAAGATCTACCAGATTTTCAATTCTGTTCATATTATTTACCTGCCTTTCCTGCATCTATTCGTATTTATGGATGCAAAGCATTTTGTTTTCATTCCTTTATATGATACCATATTTTCATCAAAAATACTATAGAAAAACCATATTTGAGGAAATACATTTCTTATTCTTATATTCTTATAATTTCTTACAACTGCTTTAGTTTTGCAAAAGACGCATACATAATCTTCTGCCCTGCCTGGTCGAATTCCACGGTCACCTTATAGTCTCTGGGTTCTCTCACGATATTTAGTACCGTGCCCTCGCCGTATTTGATATGGCGCACTCTGTCACCTACCTCGTAGTCCAGTTTCTCCGGTGCCTTGAACTCCGTGCCCTTCTGCAGTCCGGCCAGCTGGTTCAGTCCGCTGATGCCCTTGGAAATATAAGGTTTATCCGCCTTTGCCGTAACACGGGGTTTTAAGGTCGCCTTGGGTCTTGGATCAAAGCCGGTATTACCGAAGCCGCCAAAACCACTATCCGAGCCGGATCCAGACCGGGGAGATGCAATCGCCTCCAGTCCCATGGCACGAAGAGCTGCTTCATTGGCTCTTCTCGCCTGAAAATCTTCCAGATCATCGTCCCGGTATCTTCTGCTGGGCGGCAGGGTATTATCCAATAATTCCTTCGGAATCTCCCTCACAAAACGGCTCACCGGATTGTACTGGGTCTCCCCACGCAGCATTCTGCTCTTTGCACATGTCAGCGTCAGATCCTCCTTGGCTCTGGTGATTCCCACATAAGCCAGTCTTCTCTCTTCCTCGATCTCCAACGGGTCATCGGAAGCAATGGTCATAAAGTTGGGGAATAATCCATCTTCCATGCCGGCGAGATACACCACCGGGAATTCCAGGCCTTTGGCACTGTGCAGCGTCATGAGCAGCACCCGGTTGTCACCGTTCTCCACATTGTCAATGTCTGCCACCAGCATGATTTCTTCCAGAAATTCCGACAGAGAAGGCTCGTCGTGAGTCTCCTCATATGCGGCCGCCTTGGTGATCAATTCATCTACGTTCCCCAGACGATCCTCAGCGGATTCCTCATCCTGATCCCGCAGATATTCTGCATAATCGATCCGTTCCAGCAGAGATTTGATCAGATCCGGCAATGTATACGAAGACAATCCGCTGCGAAGTACCTCGATCAGATTCACAAATCCACGGATCTTGGTCTCCGCTCTTCCCAGTCCCTTGATCTGATCTGCTTCACACAATGCATCAAATAAAGTAATATCCTTCATCTGTGCATAGTCTGCTACCTTTTCCAAGGATGCCGCACCGATGCTTCTTTTCGGCACATTAATAATTCTGCGCAGAGCCACTTCATCCCTGCCGTTATCAATAGTTTTCAGATATGCCAGAATATCGCGGATCTCCTGTCTGGCATAGAAGTTCACTCCACCTACCACATGATAAGGAATGCCCTCCACTACCATACGTTCTTCCAGAAGTCGCGACTGGGCATTGGTACGGTACAGCACCGCACAGTCCGCATAGGCAATGCCGTCATTTTTCACCTTGTCGGCAATATCGTCCGCAATGTATTCCGCCTCTTCATAGGCATTGTCAAACTGCCTGAAATGTACCCGGCTGCCTGCTCCTTTTTCCGTCCAGAGGGCTTTTTCCTTACGGCCTCTGTTGTTACGGATCACCGCGTTGGCCGCATCCAGGATGTTCTGGGTGGATCGGTAGTTCTGTTCCAGCTTAATCACCTTTGCATCGGGATATACCTTCTCGTAGTCCAGAATATTACGGATATTGGCACCGCGGAATTTGTAGATGGACTGGTCATCATCACCTACCACACACAGATTGCGATAACCGTCCGCCAACAGACGGATCAGTTCGAACTGCGCTGTATTGGTATCCTGGTACTCATCCACCATGATATATTTGAAACGTTCCTGATAATTATAAAGTACTTCCGGGCAGCTTTTGAACAGTTCCACAGTCTTTACAATAATATCATCAAAATCCAGTGCATTACTCTTTTTCAAGGTCTCCTGATACTCTCTGTAGACCTTGGCGATCACGGATTTCTTGTAATCTCCCACGGATTTTACTTCAAATTCCCGCACATCCACCAGCTCGTCCTTGGCGGAGGAAATTTCCGATAACAGCGTCCGCTCTTTGTACATCTTCGTGTCGATGTTCAGGCGCTTGCAGACCTGCTTTATCACAGATTTCTGGTCATCCGTATCATAAATGGTAAAATTCGTATCATAGCCCAACCGGTCAATATGTCTTCTGAGGATCCTCATGCAAGTGGCATGGAATGTCGCTACCCATACCTGATCCGCACCGAAACCTGCGATCTGATCCACACGCTCCCGCATCTCCTGGGCTGCTTTGTTGGTAAAAGTGATGGCCAGAATGTTCCATGGATTTACTCCCATCTCATCGATCAGATAAGCCACTCTGTGGGTCAGGACACGGGTCTTGCCGCTTCCTGCGCCCGCCAACAGAAGGAGCGGTCCTTCCGTATGAAGCACCGCTTCTTTTTGTTCTTTATTTAAGGTATCATAAATACTCATGAATTACGCATTATCCCTTTCATTAAATTCCTGCAAAAACTTTCGGAAATCATCGATTGGCATAGGCTTTGCATAAAAATAGCCCTGTACGATGTCACAGTCCGCCAGACGCAGCATGTCTAACTGTTCCTTCGTCTCCACCCCCTCTGCCAATACCTTGAAGCCGAGATGCTTCAACATTTTAGTCAGATATTTGATAATTGTCAATGCCGTTTCTTCCCGTTCGCTGTTCATGGTGTCATCCAGGAACTGCTTGTCCAGCTTCACCGTATCCACCGCTACCTTGGACAACAGATTCAGGGATGAATAACCGCTGCCGAAATCATCTACTGAAATCTCTACCCCTTTATCCCGGAGAGTCTCCAGATTGTTGGTCAGTTTATTTAGATCCGACATGAAAACAGATTCCGTCACTTCCACTTCCAAAAGTTCACTGGGTACTTTGTAGTCTTTCAGGCGTTTTAAAATATTCGGTACGAAGTCTGTATATTCATTATGCCTTCTGGAAAAATTCACCGAGATCGGCACCACTTCTTCTCTCTGCGCCAAAGCATCCTGCAAATATTCCAGTACCTGATCCAGAATGGCAAAATCCACCTTGGTCACAAATCCGTTTCTCTCAAAGACATCAATAAATCTCCCCGGCATTACCATAGAACCGTCAGCCCGGATCCATCTGACCAGTGCTTCAGCACCCACTACTTTTCCGGTGTGCAAAGAAACTTTCGGCTGCAGATAAGCCCGAAATTCCTTATTATTATATGCAGCTACCATACCAGATACGATCTCTCTGGTATTCTCCAGATTCTTACGGATCTTCTCTGTATAGATTTCCACCGCACTGTCTACCTTCTGGATCTTGCACTGTTTTCTGGCCTCATTGGCATTATCCATCATGGAAGACACCGACCAGTCATTCTCCAGGATTTCATACATTCCCGTGGCAATGACCAGATTGCACTGGTCGTAGCGGCTGTTGGTCTTCTGCACAAAAGTATTGGTGAATTCCAGATATTTGTCTCTGGCCTTCTCCACCGTATCTTCCTTCAGCACTCCCACGAAATGATCCGAAGTTACACGACAGAACAGTACGCCGTTCTGGCACTTTTCCTGCAAGGCTATCGCAAAATCATGCAGGATCCTATCTCCCACTTCATAACCGTACATTTCGTTCACATACTGGAAATTTGAAAAATCAGATGACACAAAAAACAATCCTGATTTCCCATGGGCAGCCATATAGGCCTCCAGCTTATCCACAAACTTGTTATATATCGGCAGTCCGGTCAGAGCATCATAATTCAGTTTCCGGTTCAGCTCACGCTGATCTTTCTCCGCATTCTTCAGCGTGCGCAGTCGGTTAAAAATCTGGTGAGAAATTCTGCACAGTGCATTTTTCTCCTCCTGCCAGCTTCTGTCTGTGTGGCGATTTGAGAAAATAACGCTGGCCTTTAATCCCTTAGCGGCCGTGGACATTACAATCATCACGGACTCCGCCTCTTCCTTGTAGACATCCGGAGTCTCTGACTGACGGTAGATCACAGCACCGGATTCATCGGCCTTTTTCCGGATCCTGTCCCATTCGAACACGCCGGGATTCAGGATTCTTCTGGCAAAATCTTTCTTCTCTTCACGATTCCATTGATAACGGATTGTTGGTCCAGCCTCGTTGACTTCCATACAGATCATGTCATCAATTCCAAAAAAGCTACAGGTCCGCTCACAGATCACCTTTAGTGCACTGGTCAGATTCGGCACATTTTCCAACAGATCCATGCAAAATAATACCAAATCTTCCGCACTCTCAAACTGTGCCTCTTTATGGGCAATCTCGTCCTCCTTGTTCTCTTCACTGTCCAGATAACTCTTGCCGGGCAATGCCACACCTTCCTTGACATCCAGCAGGTAATAAGCACCCTTTCCTTTGCTCTTTACCTGATACAGGGCTGCATCTGCCCACTGGAACAACAGATTGTAATCCGTCACCGTGCCGTCTGTCACCGCCGCGCCCAGGCTACAGGAAATGTGCAGCCCTGTCTTGTCATCATCATAACGGTCAGACATGCAGCGGTTCAGCTGTTTTAATTTCTCCTCCAGGTGTTCTCTGTCCATGTCCTCCACATAGAAGACAAATTCATCCCCACCGATCCGGCCTTTTAACGCCTCGGGGAAAATATTACTGAGTTCATCCGCAAAGGAACACAATACCGCATCCCCAAACAGATGGCCGTTGGTGTCGTTAATCTTCTTAAAGCTGTCCACATCCTGTACGACCAGATACCCAGTCTGCCCGCGTTTCAGGCTCTGTAGCCTGGCACCGATCTGTTGTTTGATGGTAGAATTGTTCAGCAATCCGGTCAGGGAATCTTTCTGAGATTTTTCCCGCAGTTCCCACTCTTTTTTCTTCTGGTCATCAATGTCACAGACCTTTCCCAGAACCCGCTCCGGTTCTCCCTTTTCATCATAAAAAGTCTGTCCGATGACCTTCACCCACCTGGGTTTCCCCTCTGCATCAGTCTTGCAGAGTTCGATATAAATATCCGGCTTGCCACTGCGCAGTGCTTCTGCCAGCTGTTGTTCTACCGTTTCTGTCCGGTTCCCGGCTTCTTTGAGCAGCTGATCTGTATACCCCTCCGTGATCTGCCGGGAATACAGAATTCCCTCTCCCGGACCGGCATAATACATCTTGTCATTTACAATATCATATTCGAAAATCAGATCTCCGGACATACGGATCACAGCCATCAGCTTTTCCCGCTCCCGATGCAGTTCTCTGGTGGTCTCATCCAGCTGTCTGTCCACATCCCCTGTCTGTTTTTCCTGCAATGCAACCTCTTTTTTCAATCCCATACATTTTTCTTCCATGCAGACCCTCTTTTGCTTTCTCTATACCTCTTCCACCCGGCTGAAATTCCAGACACGGAGATTGTATTCCACGATCGGCGTGTCACAGTAAATACATTTCTTGGCTCCCAGTCCCGGAAGCGGTGCTCCACAGTTCGGACAGTTCAGTCCCAGACCGGCATCCTCCTGATTCTCGATCATATCCTGATCCTGGATATAGACCAGTTCCACGTTATACTTGGCCTGTTCTTTATGCTCTTCACTGCCTATTATTACTTTTCCGTTCTCTTTTAATGCATGAAAATACTCCACTGCCGTCTGCAGGACAATACTCTGTCTTCCCCTCTGCTTCCGGTACTGGTGGATCTCCGTTCTGTGAATATGGATATTTTCAAAGCTCTCCTTCTGGGACTGGTTCTGTAGCATTTCCAGCCGCAGTCTGAGCTGTTCTTTCAATTCTCTGGTTCCCTCCGACAACAGGGCCGGATTCTGTTTCGTAATACTCTGCAGATAGGAGGTCAGCACATTCTCCGCTCTGCTCTTCATCTCATCATAATGAAATTCCGGGAAATCCCGCATAATGGACGGCATGTACAGGTTGGTTGCGGAAGAGACCGACTTCGGTGTCATTTCCACTTCCTTTTCTCTCTGTTTCATTCCCTCGATCATGGAGTCCGTTCCGAATAACATCCGGGAGGTATCCCGCAGTTTTTTCCTGATGTTGCAATAGGCATAATAAATGATTCCTGCAAGCACCAGAAGTAATACCAATATGACGATAATTGCAATCAGATTTCCGCTCATTTATGTTTCTCTCTGTTTTTCATTCTGTTGTAATGTTTGTATAGCATAAGTTTCAGGAACGCAGGTGCCAAAGTTGCACCACATATCTGAACTGTTAACAGTTCAGCGCGCCATTCGCAAAGCCGCACTGTTACAGCAAAGTACAGCAGACGCCTAAAGGCATCCGCTGTACTGCTGTTTTGTAGAAATATTCTGCTGAGTATGTATTATACTCTGTCGTTCTCGTCAAAAGGATCACCGCACTCCGGGCAGAACTTGGGAGGATGTGCAGGATCTTCCGGCTCCCAGCCACACTTGTCGCATTTATAGATCGGTGCGCCGTCCGGCTTCTTTGCTCCGCATTCGGAACAGAACTTGCCCTGGTTTACTGCACCACAGCTGCAGGTCCAACCTGCATCGGAGGGCTTGGGTGCGCCACACTCGGAACAGAATTTGCCCCGGTTATCCGCAGCACCGCAGCTACAGGTCCAGCCTAGTACCGGTGCCTGCATCTTAGGAGCCTGCCCCTGCACAGGTGCTGCCTGTGCCTGCTGCATACCCATACCATTCTGCTGTGCATCCATCTGGTACAGTTGGCCGGCATTAATACCACCTACCATATTCGCCATGTTCATACCGGCAAATGCCATCATAGGTCCTGTAGAAGTATTAGATGCTGCCATCTTCATAGCTTCGGCCTGTGCAGCAGTCATGGTAGCTGCAGCCATTCCGGTATTGCGCAGTACTGCGGTTCTCTGCAGATCAGCAATAGTCTTCGCATCCTCATCGGGAATCTTTGCAGAGTTGATATTGATAGTAACGATCTCGATACCGCGAAGCTTGGTCCACAGATCGGAAAGTTCATCTTTTAAAGCCTCCGTCAGTTCCTCAGTGTGTGCGGGAATCTCACTGGGACGGACGCCTTTTGCGGAGATCTTGGCCAGTGCGGGCTGCAATGCAGTCAACAGCTCTGCCTTCATCTTCGCTACCAGTTCACTTCTGGTGTAGGACTCTGTTACGTTACCACATACATTCTTGTAGAATAACAGAGGATCTACCAGATGGAAGGAATATTCACCGTTACAACGTAAAGAAGTATCCAGATCCAGTCCGATATTCTGATCGATCACACGGAAAGGAATGGGGCTTGCAGTACCAAAGAGATTGTTCATGATCTCCTTAATATTAAAAAAGTAGATTCTCTGATCCTTTGCCGCATTACCTCCGAAGGTAAAACGCTTCCCGATATTGGAAAATGTATTCTTAACGCTCTCACCAAGATTTCCGTAGAACAGGCTGGGCTCGGTGGAAGAATCATATACGAATTCACCTGCATCGGCACAGAACTCTACAATTCCGCCCTGATCCACGATGATCATACACTGTCCTTCGTTGACTGCCACGATAGAACCGTTGGAGATAATGTTCTCCACACCCTTGGTGTTACTGTTACGTCCATTGGTTACACGCTGCTGTCCTTTTACTACCAGCACATCATTGGAAAGGGAATCACAATAGAAATACTCTCTCCACTGGTCAGCCATCATGCTGCTGACTGCATCTTTCGCTGCTCTGATTAAACCCATTACCGCACCTCCGTTTTTATATGAAAAATCTGTTCTTTTTCACATCTCTTATATTTTAGCAAATTTTACACATTCCCTCAACTGCTTTTCGTAAAATATCGTCATTTTTCCTTTACAATGTGCCGTTTTTCTACTAAACTGTGATACTAGAGATGTTTGATTAAACTATAATATAAAAGGGTTGAAAGAAAAATGGGTAAAAAAGCTACAAAAGCCGCTGATAATATGTACTATCTCGCACGTTGCGAAGCCGCTGAGACGAATGCGGACTTCAGCAGCCGGGAAAAAGCCGCCGAACTGGTGGACATCGACCGTACCAGACTGGCCAGGATCGAACTGGACACCATTGTTCCCTATCCCGAGGAAGTCAAGGCCATGGCCAAGGCCTACAATACACCGGAGCTTTGCAATTCCTTCTGTGCCAGGGAATGTCCTCTGGGCCGCAGCAGTGTATCGGAAGTCGACATTGTGGACTTTGACCGGCTGGCATTGAAGGTACTGGGTTCCTTAAAAGATATCGACACCCTGCGGGCTTCCCTGATTGCCATCTCCGAGGACGGCATCATCTCCGAAGATGAGCGCCCGGCCTTCCAGGATATTCTGGATTCCCTGGAGAAGATCAGTACCAATGCCAAAGCTTTGAAATTATGGGCCATCAAAAATATACACATCAAGGAGGAGGACGTCTGATCCTCCCCCTTTTTATCCTATTTTATTCTGCTTATCTTGCCGTTGCTTTCTCTGCGAATTCCGTAGTTACCAGTGCCTCGTAAGGTACTCTCTCTTTCAGTACATCCGAGTCCTCCAGAATATTCTGCAACAGGTCAAAGGCATCTTTATGGAAGATCAGATCCTCTTTCCAGGTATCCTGTTCCTGATATCTGGCAACAATAGCTGTCAATGTGTCACTTTCGGTCTCGGCAAACTGGGGTGCAATACACTTGGCAATTTCCTCCGCACTATGCTCCTGTACATAATCCATACCCTTTTGCAGAGCATCGGTAAATGCCTGGATAATCTCCGGATTCTTTTCCAGGTAACTCTTCTTTGCTGAAAAAGAGGTATAAGGAACATAACCGGACTCCTCCCCCAGAGAGGCCACCACATAACCGTCACCCTTTTGTTCCAACAATGTGGCATGAGGCTCGAACTCAATGGTAAAATCTCCCTGTCCACCGGAAAAAGCTGCTGCCGTGGATCCGAAGTCAATGCTCTGGTCAATGGACAGATCCATGTCCGGATCAATATTGTTCTTCGTCAGGATATATTCAAACACCATCTCCGGCATTCCACCGGCTCTGCCACCCAGAACCTTGGACCCCTTCAGCATATCCCAGGAAAAATCATCGATGGGTTCTCTGGCCACCAGGAAATTTCCCGCCCGCTGGGTCAGTTGGGCAAAGTTCACCACATAGTCTTCCGTTCCTCCGGCATAAGTGTATATGGTGCTCTCGCTGCCCATAAAGCCGATGTCTGCCTCCCCGGTCAATACCGCCGTCATGGTCTTATCCGCACCGAATCCCGTCACCAGTTCCAGATCGATCCCGGCATCCTCAAAGTATCCTTCTTCGATAGCCACATACATCGGTGCATAAAAAAGAGAGTGGGCTACCTCATTGAGCACCACTCTGGTCTTCTTTGGTCCGTTCGTCTGCTGTGTGCTGCCGCAGCCCGTAATCGTAGCTGCTGCAAGCACTACAAACAATACTGCTACCGTTACTTTCCTTCTTTTCATAATCGTTCATCCTCCCTGAAATTACATATTTATTCTATGTAACCTCAGGGAAAACGTTCCGGGTAATTACAGATTTTCCTTGATCTTGTCGATCATCTCCTGGTACTCCACATCAGTCAGAAGGGTCTTGCCGGGGTTCATCTCAAAGGTTCCGCCCCACTCGAAACCGTCCTTGTACTTCGGGCACAGATGCATGTGCAGATGACAGCCGGTGTCACCGTAAGCGCCGTAGTTTAATTTATCGGGATGGAATGCTGCATGAATAGCTTTGGCTGCATGAGCCACATCCTCGAAGAATAATCTTCTCTCTTCCTCGCTGATGTCCACGACCTCGCTGACATGGTCCTTATATGCCACGATACATCTGCCGGGATGGCTCTGCTCCTTGAACAGGATCAGGCTGCTTACCTTCAGATCACAGATAAAAATACCGAACTTGTCTAACAGTTCTCCTCTCATACAATATCCACAATTTGCGTCTTTCATTTGTTCTCCTATCTGCCCTCTTACGGGGCCTGCCGTCTGTGGCTTAAATTCTTGTCCGGTCTTGCCGGCCAGGATCAGCTATAATGTTATGTTGATCAGCTTACGGATGTTCTCCGGATCATAGTTCAACACCAGTTCCTTCGGAAATTCCAGTTCCCGCATCAGCTGCTCTGCATCATCAAATGCTCCGATGGCAAAGCACATATGGCTGTCCGTTCCCATTATAACAGGCTGATCATACTTCATGCAAGTCTTTAACAGCTCTGTAATATTTTCTCTGCCTCCTTGTCTGGCCGACTGGGGATTCAGGGATGAATTGTTCACTTCCAACACCGCCTGTGCCTGTCTGGCCTCTCGCACCAGTTCGTCATAATCCAACGGAAATCTGCCGTCATCGGGATGCCCAAGTATTTTCACATAAGGATTCTGAAAAGCTCTGACAGATGCCAGTGTATTCTCCTTGCGGCTTCCCGCAGTAAAGGCAAAGGGATGAATGCTGGCAAGGGCATAATCCATTTTCTGCAGATAGCGCTCTTCCAGATCCAGTTCACCGTTTGTACTGCAGATATTTGCTTCTACGCCGCATAGCAGGCGCAGACTTCCATCTGGCTTCGGTATTACCCGGCCGGTGTTCTCTTCTCTGTCATATATTCTGGGAATCACTTTATAATTACTGAAAAAGAAATTATGCGGGCCTCCCGGGGAAGTCGGTCCGTGCTCACTCATTCCCAGGTACTGTAAGCCCATTGCCAATGCAGCATCTATATTCTCCAACAAGGTACTATACGCATGCCCTGCTGCCAGAGTATGCGTATGAAGATCCATGATTGCTTTCATTCTATTGTCCTTTTACTTTCCAAAACGGTCTAATTCTTTTTCTTATGAGCTTCCTTCTCCGGTTCCTGTGCTTTCATCGTATCTGCCAGATCCGCTACCAGCTGTTCCACAATCATCTTCTTCATATAGACATCAAAGCTCAACAGGCAGATCAGGGCAAATTTCTGTAAAAACTCCTGCTCTTCTCCGGTCACTTCGGTAAAGGAATCCTCTGCTCTGCGGAATTTCTCCACAACATCCTTTTTCAGATCCTCCAGCTGTTCCTTCTCCAACACCACCACTTCCTTGTAGACGCTCTCCAGGTCAAAGACCTGTCCGTTCTGAAAATAGCGGTCAGTAAGGGGCTTAAGCAGCGTCTGGATCTCATTCATGGGAATGATCCCTTTATAATAGTAGATAAAAATAAGAAGCAGCACATGCTCTTTGGAATATTTCTTCTTCACCGGCGGCGGCAGCAGATCATTCTTCGCATAATTGTTGATCATGGTCTTGGTCAGGATGCGGTCTTCGGTCTGGGGCCGCACTGCGGAACGCAGCTTACGATCCATAAAGGTCAGTACCTGATCCATATACAGATCAATATTCGGAATATCTTCCGACTTGATATATTCTACTTTCTCCAGACTCTGTAAGATCATCTGAAGTAATTCTTCTGTTGTTGCTGCCATAATGTTCCTGCTGTCCTTTCCGTGAGGTAGTTTCCAAAAATATTGACTCGAGAACCCGTGCTTCGCACTCTGCTGTCTGCTTCGCAGACGGTTCTCTCGTTAATGCATGCAAGAAAACAAATGCTCGCTCTGCGAGCGCTTGTTTTCTTTTGCATTCATTATATAGTATTCAAAACTACATGTCAACAGTTGCACATTTCCTCTGTTCTCTGAATTTATGAAGATTTTATAACTATTTTGTTTCACTCCTTTACTTTACAACTTTAGTATGTTAAAATACTAATAGTTGCGTTGTATTGATTACAACTATGGAAAGGTGTGTCGCTAATGAATAAAAAAATCAAAACGGACGCTGTAGATTCCCTTTTTGATGCGGTGTTGTGTCTGCAGTCCCGTGAGGAATGCTACAGTTTCTTCGAAGATCTGTGTACTGTCAACGAACTGTTGTCTCTGTCCCAACGGTTCGAAGTGGCTGCCATGCTGAAGGACGGCAAGACATATCTGGAGATTGCCGAGAAGACCGGAGCTTCCACCGCCACCATCAGCCGCGTAAACCGTTCTCTGAATTACGGCAACGACGGTTACGAGCTGGTCTTTGGACGTATGGAGAAAAAGGAAACGGAACAGAATTCTTAACTTAATGAATAAAAACAGGAGCACTCAAAAACGGCGCTCCTGTTTTTATTTTATCTTTTATTCTTCTTATGCTTCGCTTGTATTGGCTGCTGTTGTTTCCGCAGCTGGAGTTTCTGTCTTCTCCACCGTCTCTGCTGTCTGTGAAGTCTTCTGATTTTCTCTCTTTTCTTCCTCTTCCACTTCCTTCAGAGCTTCTGCGATGGCTGCCTTGGCACTCTTGCGTCCTGCCCGGACCGCTTTGGCCGTTCTGGCTTTACCTTTTCTGTCAGGAACTGTCTGGTTCATATCGATTTTTCCCTGGAATACGGCATGTTCATCAATAACGATCACCTTTGTGGCAATGTCCCCCAGCACTTTGGCCGAAGCTGTCAGTTCCGCTTTCTCCGGTGCAGTGATATTTCCGGTCACTTCCCCGCCGATCAGAACAGATGCAGCCTGTACATCTCCTGTGACTATGCTTCCGGCTCCCAGGATCAGGTTGCCTGTCACCGTCACGTTACCACCAATCTTACCGTCAATTCTTGCGGAACCGTCCAATGTAAAATCTCCGGTCAACTCCGCTCCGGCACCGATCAGTGTGCTCATTTTTGTATCTGCATTCTTTTTTCCTAACATGTATCTTCCAAACCTTTCTGCAATCAACCACTGATTGCCAGCATATCCATAGGATTAATATAGCTTCCGTCTTTCTGCATCTGGTATCCCAGATCCGCGTTATCTTCGCCGATGACAAACAAGGTAGTTCCCTGTACTACGGAATCCCCCACATTCACTGTGGTATCTCCTTTATTCCGATAGATGGTGACATAACCGTTGCCATGATCCACCCACACGCTGTGTCCGTAGATCTCGTCATCATTTATGGCAATGACCGTACCGCTGGCCGCCGCCACAACCGTAGTTCCCACCGATGCATGGAATATGCACATGGGATCGCCCTCACTTACTTCCTCCATGGATGCAGAACCCGTCAGAGGGAATTCCGTAGGAAGGCTCTGCTTTTCCAGAGTTGCTGATAATTCGCTCTCACTCTGTACCTTCTGGCTTACGGTGTCGCTTAAGATCTGTATCTCTTCCGCCTGTTCCGTCACCTGCTCTTCCAGCTTACTGTTCTGCTCGCTCAGTGTCTTGTTCTCTTCCTCCAGTGCCATAACCTGTTCATGGCTCCGTCTACTGGCGTTCTCCCAGAGCTGTCCCTCGTAGACAAAATAGCCGATCACTCCGCCGACCAATACACACAACAGAAGTACCACGACTTCCACGATCCATGCACGTACACGGAACTGCTTTACATTGGCATCTGCTGCGTCTGACGTAAGAATCAGCACATGGTTCAATCTTCGCTTATGTTTACGTCTTTTCATAGAGTCACCTCCGCTAAATATCAACCCATTTTACCACAGGAAAGCTCTTACAGCAATCATTTCTTAACATTTTTGTAATATTTTCCCAAGATTTTCTTCATTTATTCGTATTTAAAAGGGAATTGCCTATAAATTTTTGTGCAATTTTACAGAATCGTCTATTTACTTTTACTACCTGCTGTGCTATGATGCACTTGTTGAGACAATGTTGTATACATTGCAAAAAGTAAATGACAGCAAAGAATTTGTGGAGGTATCTATTATGAACAAAGGTACAGTTAAGTGGTTCAACAATCAGAAGGGTTATGGTTTCATCTCCGATGAATCCGGCAAGGATGTATTCGTACACTACAGCGGTCTGAACATGGACGGTTACAAGACCCTGGAAGAGGGCGCAGCCGTTTCTTTTGATATCGTAGATGGAGAAAAGGGACCTCAGGCTGTTAACGTAACCAAACTTTAATCATAAACGAAAAATAAGATCCGCAGGCGCTATCACATGATAGTTCCTGCGGATCTTTCTATTTTTCTCTGCACACTGTCAGTACATCTTCCCATTTCATGCTGCCGCCGAAGAGATCCAGTGCACTCCCGATGGTCACATTCATCCGGTTCTGCCCCAGTTTTTTTAACAAATACAGATCTTCCATGGAGTGAACACCACCCGCATAGGTGATTGGATTTCCGGTATAATTTCCAATAAACTTTACCAGTTCCTGTTCCATTCCCCGGGCCTTGCCTTCCACATCCACGGCATGGATCAGGAATTCATCACAATAGACAGATAATTTTTTAAGTAGTGCCTCATCCACTGCTTCTTCTGTCAGCTTCTGCCAGCGGTCAGTCACTACCAGATACTGCTCTCCCGCACGCTTGCAGCTTACATCCAGCACAAGGTGCTCTTTTCCGATGGACTGGACCAGTTTGTCCAGTCTGTCATAGTCGATCCGTCCCTCCCTGAACACATAGGACGTCACGATCACATGGGAGGCCCCTGCTGCCAGATACTCTGCCGCATTCTCCGCCGTAATGCCTCCTCCGACCTGCAATCCTCCCGGATATACACGCAGGGCCGACAATGCCTGTTCCTTCGTTGCCTCATAATAAGGGCTGTCCGAGGCATTCAATAAAATAATATGTCCGCCTTTTAAACTGTTTTTCTGATACAGTTTTGCATAAAAGGCAGCGTCCTGTTCTGAGACAAAGTTCTCCTGCGCCCGATCACCGAGATCTTTTAAGCTTCCACCGACAATCTGTTTTACTTTTCCGTTATGAATATCAATACAGGGGCGAAATTCCATCTTTTTCCTCGTTTTCTTCCAAATGATTTTTATTTTTTTGAATTATTTTCTAAAATCCGCACATACTACCCTCAAGCCGACCACCTTTGGTTCGGACTGAATATCCCTGACGGGCATCTTGAAATGGAGGACATTATGAAAAATAAGACAAATAACGTAACATCCCACATCGGGAAAAAATTACTGGTTCTGGGCATCATCACAGTCTACCTGTGTATGGCGACCGCCTGTGGCACCAACAAGAACAACAATAACTCCGGCAGCATGGCTGCCTCTCCTTCTCCGTCCACCTCTCCTGCTGCTCAGGGGAGCACAGAGGCGCAGACCACAGAGACCGGAACTGCCGCTACCGACAGCACTATGGGTGACATGAACGGCAACGGTAACACCGTAGGAGAAAATGATTCCATGCTGGATAATGCAGGCAATGCCATCGGAGAAGCCGGTGATACCGTAGGCAATATCGTGGACGATGCCGCAAACGGTGTCTCCGATATCACCAACGACCTGGTAGGCAACGGTAATGATACTGCAGGTAACAACAATTCTACCACTGCCACCACCGGAGCCGGCCAGAGATAAGTTATACCTCTTCCATGATCGTACCTTCCCGGTAAGCCTCCAGGAGTTCTTCCAGATAGAAGATATTCTCCTGGATCTCCTTGCCGGTATCGGTATCGGCCACCAGTTTTCTGCGGGGGAAATTCTCCACCACCACGGAATCCGAGAAAATATCCGATTCCTTGATGATCGCCGCTTCCGTAGATTCAAAAGGTTCATGGGCTACCAGACGCATTCCTCTGGAATTACATACCAGCGTATATCCCGCAATTCCCGTCTTTTTCTGATATGCTTTGGAAAAGCCACCGTCGATGATCAGCAGCTTACCGCCGCATTTGATGGGTGATTCCCCATGGATCTGTTCCACGGGCACATGACCATTGACGATATGGGCATCGGCCTTGTCCAGACCGAATTCCTCTAAGATTCTGCCGATGACTTCCTCATTTTCCAACAGCTTATAGTAACTGTTTTTCTCTTCTATATGAGTCTCCTTATCCTTCAGGAAATACCGCTCAAAGGTAGCCATTTTTGCCTTGCCGAACACCGGGGAACCGGGGCCAGCCCAGATGTACCAGATCATATCCTGTCCCAGAGCGCGCTCTTTGGCTTCTTTGGCATAATAACCTCTTCTGGCGTAATATTCCAGAATGTCGTACAGTGCTTTTCCGCAATACTCTTTTCCGCAGATCTCCACCTGCATGAAACTGCCGTCCGGATTCAAGGGGACACAGCCGTGATACAACAGATTGCCGTTGTAAATCTTGTACATGCCGCCCTTGGAAAACAGAAATTTTACATGGCGCTGCAGTTTCTCACAGCGCATGAACACCTGCTGCAGGCGCAGCATGACCTTGCTCTCTTCCTCCGTGAGTTCGTAAGGATGTACAGGATCCACCGTAGGGAAATCCACGTCTTTCATGGGATATTCTTTGCCGTCCACACAGATCGTCTTTTTCTCGAAATCGATCCGATGCAGCAGCATCCGGTCTTCCATATGGAACTCCGGGTGTCTCATGATCAGCTGTCCTTCCAGCTTGAACTGCAAGATAGCAATTGCTTTATGCATCTTGGTGTCCAGCCCGAGATCCTTGGTATTGTAATCGGTATTGAACTTGATGGTAAAGGCATCGCAGTTGGTATTCTCATAAGTTTCCAGTGCAAATGTAGCCAGAGGCAGCAGGTTGATGCCGTAGCCATCCTCCAGAGTGGCGAGATTACCGTATCTGGCAGACATTCTGACCACATTGGCGATACAGGCCAGACTTCCGGCCGCCGCGCCCATCCACACCATGTCATGGTTGCCCCACTGGACATCCACGGAATGGTATTCGCACAAAGTATCCATAATAATATGAGGGCCGGGACCTCTGTCGTAAATATCACCGACGATATGCAGATGATCGATGACCAGCTGCTGGATCAGGTGGCTTAACGCAATAATAAACTGCGGCGCTCTGCCGATGCGGATGATAGTATGGATGATCTCATTATAGTATGCCTCTTTGTCCTGGATTTCTTCCTTCTCCGTGATCAGTTCTTCGATGACATAGGCGAAATCCTTCGGCAATGCCTTTCTGACTTTGGAGCGGGTGTATTTGGAAGAGACACGTTTGATGACCTGTACCAGACGATGAAGGGATATTTTGTACCAGTCCTCCAGATTGTCCTCTTCTCTTTCCACGATCTCCAGTTTGCTCTCTGGATAATAGATCAGGGTTGCCAGGCTTTTTTTGTCCTTGTTGCTGATGGTGTTGCCGAATTCCTCGTCGATCTTGCGGCGTACGGAACCGGAACCGTTTTTCAGGACATGGTTGAACTGTTCGTATTCTCCGTGGATATCCGTCAGGAAATGTTCCGTACCTTTGGGGAGGTTCAGGATGGACTGGAGGTTGATGATCTCTGTGGAGGCCGCCGCTATATTTTTGTATTGGTGTGAGAGGGTCTTTAGAACCTTCTGTTCCATTTCGTTCATGAAATTCAACCTTTCTACGTTACTTCACGAAGCGAACGGATACCATGCCTCGGTGTAAGGTCTCCGAGTGTGAATTTTCTAGGAAAAGTGATTCATTTGTTCTACTTAACACGGGCACGCCTACACGCACCATCCGTAGTGCGGATCGGCTGTCGCAAACATCGTGTTTGCTCCACCCTGTTCTTCAACACTTTTCAAGAAAATGTCAACACTCTACGACAAACATCATCGCCATGGCATCCATCCACTTCGTCAGTTCATGACTTTACCAGGTAATTACATCGCTGCATTGATAACATCAGACATGTTGTACATGCCGGCGGGCTTGCCTGCCAGGAACTTGGCTGCCTGTACGGCGCCTTTACCGAAGACAGCTTTGGAGTAGGCGGTGTGGGAGAAGGTTACAACTTCGTCTGCCCCGGCGAAGATCACATCATGGTCACCGACGATGGTGCCGCCTCTGACAGAGCTGATGCCAATTTCTTTCTTCGGTCTCTGCTCTCTGCGGTTGCTGCGGTCATAGACATATTCATACTCACCGTTAAATTCCTCGTTGATGGAATCTGCCAGTGCCAGTGCGGTGCCGCTGGGAGCGTCTACCTTCAGATTGTGGTGCTTCTCCACAATCTCCATATCGAAGCCTGCGTTGGCCAGCACTCCGGCAGCTTCTTTCAAAAGCTTTAACATCAGGTTGATACCTAAGGACATATTGGCGGATTTTAAGATGGCCACCTTTTTCGCTGCTTCGTCTACTTTCGCCAGCTGTGCCTCGGACAGACCAGTGGTACACAGCACGCAGGGAAGCTTTTTCTCCACGCAGTAATCCAACAGCTTGTCTACTGCCACGGCTGCGGAGAAATCAATGATTGCATCTGCAGCCACATCACATTTGGTAATATCTGTGAATACAGGGTAGGGATTGTGTCCATCGTCTCTGGCATCAATTCCCGCCACCAGTTCCATATCGGGGTCCGCTGCGATCAGTCCGCTGATCACCTGTCCCATTTTACCGTTACATCCATGCATGATTATTTTTACCATTTTTCTTTTCTCCTATCTATCATGATTTTTGTAATAACGATCCAGCAGCCCTCATATTCATTTGCAAAAGCGCACTATGAATCGTTACTTTTTGAAAAAAGATCCCGCCCATGACAAAAATTTCACAGGCGGGATTCTTCCACTCTTGCTCTCTATTTTCCAGCCTACAGGATACCATAATCCTTCAGGGCTTTTTCAAGCCTCTTGGCATTGGCCTCTTCCATTTCACACAGAGGCATACGGAACGCACCGGCTCCCATTCCCATCATGTTCAGTGCGGTCTTCACAGGGATCGGGTTCACTTCACAGAACAGCGCGTTACACAGATCCATGGCATCTAACTGCATCTGACGGCTGCCTGCCACATCTCCGTCAAAGAACTTCTGGCAGATCTCGTGGGTCTGTGTAGGTGCTACATTGGAAAGTACGGAGATAACTCCGACTCCGCCCAGGGCCAGAATGGGTACGATCTGGTCGTCATTACCGGAATAAATATCCACAACGCCCTGTCCGATGGCTGCCAGGTGAGCGATCTGGCTGATGTTGCCGCTGGCTTCCTTGACACCTACGATGTTCTCCACGTCCTTACACAGCTTCACTACGGTCTCCGGCAGAATATTGCAGCCGGTACGGCTGGGTACGTTATACAGAATAGCGGGAACCTTCACAGAATCCGCAACGGTCTTGAAATGACGATACAGTCCCTTCTGGGTTGCTTTATTATAGTAGGGACTTACCAGCAGAATGCCGTCCACGCCGTATTTCTCCGCTTCCTGAGACAGATATACTGCAGTCTCGGTACAATTGGAACCGGTACCTGCTACTACGGGGATTCTCTTTGCAACTTTGTCCACACAGTATTTGATAGTATCCAGATGCTCCTCATGGGTCAGGGTAGATGACTCACCTGTGGTACCGCATACGATAATAGCATCTGTGCCGTTTGCGATCTGGAATTCGATCAATTCACCGAATTTCTCATAATTGACGGATCCGTCCTCGTTCATGGGTGTGACGATTGCCACGCCTGCTCCTTTAAAAATAGCCATATGCTTCCTCCATTTGCAAAACGCCAGCGCACAATGGCGCCGGCGCTGATTATCCAAGCTTATTTGATAGCGCCCCATCTGCTCACGAGATGACAGTCATACGCTTCTTAAACGTATGCCCAAGATAACATATACAGGATACCTTATCTTTCGGCGTGTTCCCCTTTCTTCTTCCCTCATCGGTACCTGTTACCTCCGAAAAAATACTCTTGAAAAACGCAACCTCTATCTTCTTAAATATAGTTTTATGATAGCATCAACCCATGTGACTGTCAATCCCAGACCTTGAATTTTACCGTTTCAATCTTAGACACTTCATCCGCCAGAACACAGATCTCATCGTTCAGGGTGATTCCCGTCAGAATCACATCCGTATCTCCCCGGCATTCCAGTAATGCCTTCAGGTCATCTTCCGTAATAATATCCTTCTCCACCAGTCCCAGCACTTCGTCTAGGATCAGCAGATCGCATTCTCCAGTCGTCAGTACTTTCTTGGCAAAGCCGATCCCGTTACGGATGTTCTGGATCTCCTCCTGCTTCTTTTCCTCCGGTAATTCCACGAAATTACCGTCCGATTTCTCGAAACGGAACAGCTTGATCTCCGGCTCCATTCTGCGTAAAAAATCGGAATCCCCCAGTCCCTTTCCCTTCAGGAACTGAATAATAACGACCCTCTTGCCTTCTACCGCTGCCTGTACCGCTCTTCCAATCGCTGCCGGTGATTTGCCTCTGCCATCGCCGGTATAAATATAGATGCATCCTTCTGCCATTCCACACCTCATGGTCTATCTGCGTATCTGACGCTCCCTAGCTGTACACAGTTACTAATATCTATGCATTCTTTTATACCATATATTGTCACTTTTTGCAATCTTTTGTCGTTAGACGATGGATTCCTGCACCTGTGCCTCCTCCAGAAGTTCCAGTTTGCTGACGGATACCTCGAAAGCTACTCTTTTCTCCACATGCTCTTCATCCAGTTTTTTCATATATTCACGGCTCTGGATCCGTCCCCAGATTGCACAGCGCTCTCCTACCTTGAAATGCTCCGCATAGCGGGCGTTACGTCCCCAACAGATACAGGGAATATAATCGGATTTTCCGTACGGACGGTTTACCGCCAGCAGCAGATCCGCTATTTCTCTTCCCAACGGTGTCTTACGATACACCGGTTCCTTACATATATATCCATCCAGATAAATCTGGTTCGTCTTCGAACTTTCTTCCATTTCTTCAATAAATTTCACTTCTCTGGCAAACACAGACAACACCAGTCTGTTCTTGCGCTCCTCATGACGATTGTAGGAACGAAACTGTCCGTTCACACACAAAAGCATTCCGACATAGCTGGCTGTCACGTCCAGTAATCTTTCTGAGACCATCACCGGTATAATGTCAAAACTGTCGCTCAGTCTCGTACATTTGATGTCCACCATGTAGAATCCTTCCCCATAGATCTCATGGCTGTAGGAAAAATTGCTTACCACTTCCCCCATCACCGTTACCTGATTGTTTTCAATAACCTTATCTGTCATTTTTGTTCTCCCTTCTACATCTTCTGACTCTTCTACAACAATCTTTATGTATTGCACTACTATTTATACTCTAAAATCCATCGTTTGAGTACTAAAACTCATCGCACAAAAGGGCAAATTACGCACAAAAGGGATTTCTTTTCCATACTTTTTCATATAGAAAACCACCAAAAGCGTTGATTTTCCACGGTTTTTTCTTGCGTACGGAAATGATAAGTGCTATACTGAAACAGTTTGAAAAAAGATTGAATCAGTTGCACGCATTTTTAGAAAGGCAAGGATTTTTATGAGACAAAAAAGAGAAGATGTCAGAAACGTTGCAATCATTGCTCACGTAGACCACGGTAAAACCACTCTGGTGGATGAGCTGTTAAAACAAAGCGGTGTATTCCGTGAAAATCAGGAAGTTGCTGAGCGTGTCATGGACTCCAACGATATCGAGCGTGAGCGTGGTATCACCATTCTGTCCAAGAACACTGCCGTTATGTATAAGGGTACCAAGATCAACATCATCGACACCCCGGGCCATGCGGACTTCGGCGGCGAGGTAGAGCGTGTCCTGAAAATGGTAAACGGTGTTATCCTGGTGGTGGATGCCTTCGAGGGTGCCATGCCCCAGACCAAATTCGTGCTTCGTAAAGCACTGGAATTAAAGCTTCCCGTTATCGTATGTATCAATAAGATCGACCGTCCCGAAGCAAGACCCGATGAGGTCGTAGACGAGGTACTGGAACTGTTCTTAGAGCTGGATGCGGATGATTCTCAGCTGGATTGTCCTTTCGTATATGCTTCCGCAAAGGCCGGTATTGCCTCTCTGGATGCTGACGAAATGGGTACTGATATGGAACCTCTGTTTGAGACCATTTTAAACTACATCCCCGCTCCCGAAGGAGATCCGGATGCGGCTACCCAGGTACTGATCAGTACCATTGATTATAATGAATATGTAGGACGTATCGGTGTCGGTAAAGTAGACAACGGTACCATCCGTGTAAACCAGGATGTGGTCATCTGTAACCACCACAACCCCGACAAGATCATTAAGACCAAGGTCAGCAAGCTGTATGAGTTCGACGGTCTGAATAAAGTAGAAGTCAAGGAAGCAGGCATCGGTTCCATCGTTGCCATCTCTGGTATCAGCGAGCTTCACATCGGTGACACCATCTGCTCTCCGGAAAATGTGGTACCCATTCCTTTCCAGAAGATCAGTGAGCCTACCATCGCCATGCAGTTCATGGTCAACGACTCTCCCCTGGCAGGCCAGGAAGGTAAATTCGTTACCAGCCGTCACCTGCGTGACAGACTGTTCCGCGAGTTAAATACCGATGTATCCTTGCGTGTGGAAGAGACCGATTCTCCTGACCGTTTCAAAGTATCCGGCCGTGGTGAGCTGCATTTGTCCGTACTGATCGAGAATATGCGTCGTGAAGGTTTCGAATTCGCCGTGAGTAAGGCAGAGGTTCTGTATCATACCGATGAGAACGGTAAAAAGTTAGAACCTATGGAGCTGGCTTACATCGATGTTCCCAATGAATTTGCCGGTGCTGTTATTGAGAAGCTTGGTCAGAGAAAAGGTGAACTTCGTAACATGGGTTCCATTTCTGGCGGCACTTACACCCGTCTGGAGTTCTCCATCCCCGCAAGAGGACTGATTGGTTACCGCGGTGAGTTCATGACCGATACCAAGGGTAACGGTATTCTGAACACCGTATTCGACGACTACGGCCCTTACAAGGGAGATATCCAGTATCGTAAGATGGGTTCCCTGATCGCATTTGAAGCCGGTGAAGCTATCACCTACGGTCTGTACAATGCACAGGAGCGTGGTACTCTCTTCATCGGACCCGGTGAAAAGGTATACTCCGGTATGGTCATCGGTCAGACCGGACGCAGTGAGGACATCGAGATCAATGTCTGCAAGAAGAAGCAGCTGACCAACACCCGTTCCTCCAGCGCTGACGAAGCTCTGCGTCTGACACCGCCCAAAATCCTGTCTCTGGAGCAGGCTCTGGACTTCATCGATACCGACGAACTGTTGGAAGTAACTCCTACCAACCTGCGTATCCGTAAGAAGATTCTGGATCCGACCATGAGGAAACGTGCCATGATCAATAAGAAAGCTTAAGAAGATTTATAAATAGAACCACCTTCGTGTACTGCCTGCAGTATGTGAAGGTGGTTTTTAACTGGGTTAACAAAGAATCCCAAATGCCCACGGCGAACGGAACATCCTTCCTCGATGTAAGGTCTCCCGGTGGGAATTTTCTGACGAAAAGTGAGTAGCGGTTCTAAACCGCACGGGCACGGCTCCAGTTGCCATCCATGGCAACGTCCGCCTGTCGCGAACGTCCTGTTCGCTCCACCCTGATGTTCAACACTTTTCGAGAAAATATCACCACCTCCCGACAAACATCTTCGGAAGGACATTCCATCCGCCGCGGGCATTCTGTGTTTTGGAAAGCCTGCGAAAAAACAGTAGCCCGCGTTGGGGTAAGGACAAGCAGACTCTAAGCAGCCGTCGGTACTTAGCGAGGGTACTTTCCTCGCTTATGTACCGCTACGGTCTGCGTCCGAAGTGGAAACGGGTCTGCGGTTCTTAGCCCCAATACGGGCTACGGGGATATTTCACTAACTCTTCAGTTAATTCCAGGTGGCTGTCAACACATGCTCCCCGGTCATCTGGACGACGGTGTCTGCGGTAATAATCTGGCCGCTGTACTCCCATCCGCCGAAGGTACTGCCCTCTTTTACCGGGGTAGGAAGTTCACCGTAGGTCTCGCCGAAAGTCACCTGTTTGGATTCCACGGTGGAACCGTCGGCACCGGTGCCGCCGTCATAGTCGAATTTCACGGTGAACTGTGCGGGAACCCAGTGAGCGGTCAGAGTCATATCGCCGGTGACTTTCTCCGACTGGAAATACCACAGCACTGTCTCTCCTTCTTTTTCCGTATACCACCCGTCAAAGGTGTAGCCGGGCTTATAAGGGGTCTCGGGCTCTGTAAGGAATTCACCGTAGCGTACCTTCCGGGCTGCCACTTCACTTCCGCCGTCCGTATCGTACACAATGTTGAATCCACCGCGTACCGCGAAGAAAATAATCATTCCCACGATCACCACGATCAGGACACCAATCAGGCCGTCCAGAATGCGGATGGGAACATCCTTGCTTCCGTAAATGCCGCGGCCGAACCATTTTCCTTTCGGACGGATTGCTTCCTCCGGCTGCTGCGTCGTTTCCGACTGCGTGGTGACTTCTGCTGCCTTTTCTTCTGTATTCTCTGTTGTCACTTGTTCCTGATTCATAATTTTTCCTTTTCCTAATCTATCATAAGCAATTTCTATGTGCTGCGCACTCTCGAAATTGCAACCAATATTCGTATTCCGGACTGTCGTCCTTCATACTCATATTGTTTTACTCCCCACGTAGAAAACATCCTTTACCTGCAAGCAGTCACGGATGTTTTCTATGGGGGAGTCTTATGTCATTACTTTCTTACCAGGTACTTTCTCATATCGATTGCGCAGGCAACCAGAATGATGAGTCCTTTGATCACATACTGCATGTTCATGTTGATGGACAGGAAGTTCAGTGCTACGAAGATGATTCTTAAGAGAAATACACCAAGTACGACACCACTGATCTTACCGGTACCACCTACGAAAGAGACACCGCCGATAACGCAAGCTGCAATGGCATCACACTCGTAGTTCAATCCGGTATTTGCTGTGTTGGAACCGATACGGGAAGACTCGATGAAACCGGTCAGACCGTACATGGCACCTGCCAGTGTATGTACTAAAATGGTGGTTCTCATTACGTTAACACCGGATACCTTTGCTGCTTCGGGATTGGAACCTACTGCAAACATGTTCTTACCGAAAGTGGTCTTGTTCCAGATGAACCACATGATAACAACGATCAAAGCTGCCAGCCATACATAGTTGGGAATGGCGATTCTCGCGCCGCCGGCATTGAAGGAGATCACGCTTCCCTTTACCACATCGTTGAAGTGCTGATCCAGACCGGACAGAGGCTGACCGTTATTGCCGTTGATCATGATGTACATTAACAGTAGGCCGTATACGATCAACTGGGTAGCCAGAGTTACGATGAAGGGATGCAACTGGAATTTCGCTACGAAGAAACCGTTGACCCATCCCACGATACCACCGACCAACAGTACGATCAGGATCACCAGAGGGATCGGAAGTACCGGAAGGTTCGGGAACATCTTGGTGGCATAAGTCACGGACTGCATCAGGGATGCCGTGATACATGCGGTCAGTCCTACCACACGTCCTGCGGACAAGTCGGTACCTGTCAATACGATACATCCTGCAATACCACAGGCAATGGGAAGGTTCGCCGCGGACAGGCTGATGATGTTGACAATGGAAGCCGCCGACAGGAAATTGGAGTTCTGGATGTAAGTGTAAATAATTGCTACGATCAGCAGGATGTATAAGGCATTGTTAAGTAAAAATTCTTTCCAATAGGTCTTCTTGTCTCTGCTGTCCAGCTTCTTGTAGTCTGCAAAATTTTGCTTTACGCCGTTAATTTTATTCTGAATTGCTTTGCCGGGATTCATACGCATATCCTCCTATACATATTTTGCAGCAAGAGACATGATCTCTTCCTGTGTCGTATTTTTGGCATCTACTTCTCCTGCCAGCTTACCGCCGCTCATGACAAGAATTCTGTCACATACACCCAGCAGCTCCGGCATCTCCGAAGATACCATCAGGACAACTTTGCCCTTATTGGCCAGATCGATGATCAGCTGGTAGATCTCGTACTTTGCACCTACGTCGATACCTCTGGTAGGCTCATCCAGCATCAGCACCTCCGGCTCTGTGAGAAGCCATCTGCCGAGGATAACCTTCTGCTGGTTACCACCGGACAGTGACCGGATCTTCGTCTTCTGGGAAGGTGTCTTGATATGCATGGCATCAATGGCCCATGCAGTGTCCTTCTCCATGGATTTATCACTCAGATAAAATCCTGCTTTTTTATGTTTCTTCAGACTGGAGATCACCGTGTTCTCCCGGATATTCAGGATTCCGAAGATACCGGTGGCACGACGTTCCTCCGTCAGAAGTGCAAAACCGTTTTTAATGGACTCTCTGGCATTGCGGTTTCTGACCTCTTTGCCGTCCAGTTTGATCACACCGTCTTTTCTGGTGGCCACACCGAAGATATTCTCCAGTGTCTCCGTTCTGCCGCTGCCGTCCAGTCCGGCCAGACCTACGATCTCACCCTTTCGAGCCTTAAAGGATACATCCTGCAGCAAGGAATATCTCGCGCTTAAGTGTTCTACCTCCAATGCCACTTCACCGGGCTTGTTGGTCTTGGGCGGGAACTGGTTGGTCAGTTCACGGCCTACCATCAGTTTGATGATCTTTTCTGTAGTCAGGTTCTGTGCAGGCTCTGTTGCGATCCAGGTACCGTCACGCATGACGGTGACTTCATCTGCGATCCGCAGGATCTCTGCCATCTTGTGAGAAATATAGATAATACCGCATCCTCTGTCACGAAGCATATTGATGATCTTGAACAGATGCTCCACTTCTTCTTCCGTCAGGGATGAAGTAGGTTCGTCAAATACAATGATCTTACTGTTGTAGGATACCGCTTTCGCGATCTCTACCATCTGCCTTTGTGATACCGGCATCGTACTCATGATTCTCTTGGGGTCTACAGCGATCCCCAGTTCTTCAAAAATCTTGTTGGTGTCTTCCAGCATCTTGTGCTCGTTGACCATAATGCCTGCTGTCATGGGATAACGGCCCAGCCAGATATTATCCATGACATTTCTCTTCAGTGCCTGATTCAGTTCCTGGTGAACCATGGCCACTCCATTATTCAGTGCTTCTCTGGAATTTTTGAAATTGACTTCCTTGCCTTCCAGTTCGATCTTGCCTGCATCCTTACTGTAGATGCCGAACAGACACTTCATTAAGGTGGATTTACCGGCGCCGTTCTCTCCCATAAGCGCGTGTACCGTTCCTTTTTTTACGGTAAGGGATACATGATCCAGTGCCTTTACGCCGGGGAATTCCTTGCATATGTCTGTCATCTGAAGTAATACTTCCTGTCCCATACGCATCCTCCTATACATAAAGAGCGGCCGCTGCCAGATGCAGCAGCCGCTTCTTTTATTTACTTGTTATTCAGATCATTCTCCGGTGTAAGTAGCGTAAGGGATGTAGATCTTGTTGCTAACCTTCTCAGAGATGTTGAAGCTGTCGGTATCTGCCATCAGATCCTTGCCAGCCTGGATGTTCTTAGCCAGGTAAGCAATACCGTTTGCCATACCTTCTGCATCCTGCTTGATGGTACCGGTCATCTTGCCGTCTGCGATCAGCTGCTTGGCTGCGTCAGTTGCATCAACACCGAATACAGGAATGGTGGTGCAGTTGCCATCGCCTAAGTTGTAGCCCTTGTCATTCAGAGCGGAGATAACGCCTTCAGCCATACCGTCGTTGTTGCAGATAACCAGCTCGATCATGTTACCAGCGGACTCATTGTACTGAGACAGGTTGGTGGTCATGTAGTTGTTAGCTGCGGTTGCGGACCAGTTACCGTCCTGGTCAACCTGATACTTATCGGTATTGGATGCATCGAAGTACTCCAGCGCGGGCTTGCCTGCTGCGGTGATCACTGCATCTGCATCTTCTACGCCGTACTGGGTACGATAGATTGCTTCTACGTTACCTAACTGACCCATGAACATTGCGTAGCTGATCTTGCCATCGCCATTCAGATCAATAGCATCGAAGTTGTCTACTACATACTGACCAACCATCTTACCCTGCATATGACCTGCTTCGGGAGCATCGGTTCCAACGAATGCACACTTGTCATAGCTGCCTAATACCTTACCTTCATCCTCATCGGATTCTACCGCACGGTTGAAGAAGATTACAGGGATTCCTGCTGCGCTTGCCTTGTCAACGATGGCCTGGGAAGCGTCTACGGAACCGGATGTTACGATGTTGACGATCAGAAGGTTGGTACCCTGTGCAATAGCGGTATCGATCTGCTCGTTCTGGGTGGTCTGGTTACTGTTGCCGTCATAATTCTGGAACTTGATGCCTGCTTCGGTAAGCGCATTATCCAGTGCAGTACGCACGCTGGAGATGTATGTATCACTGTAGGTGTAATAGAATACTCCTACATTCAACTCTCCCTTTCCTCCGCCGCTCTTTCCGCACGCTACGAGGCTGAGCATCATAATGCCGACCAACAGTAGTGACATGAACTTTTTCATATGAAATACCTCCTTGTTTTGATGAAAATGTATGTGTTTCATCTCTTGATGAGGTAATTATATGGCATCTTGTACATAAAAGATATACAAAATCTTACGCATGGGGTTAAAAAATATACTATTCTGTACACATTTTGTTCATGTTCTGTACATAATTTGTAACTATTCAGAGCCGAAAAGCATTACATAATTTCGTCGAACGCTTGCATTCGTAAGAATTATGTAATGCTTATTCGGCGAAGTAACCACATGAGCAAAAGAATAGCTCTGAAAGAGCGGTTTTGCGAGTGGGGTTCTGAATAGTTACTTTCTCTCTTCAAAAGAGAACAATATCTTCTGGCTCTCCCGCTCGTACATGTTCTCTCTGGTCACAATAGTGGTGGCTGTGTCTATCACGCTGGGGCCGCCGGTCTGTCCGTTGATCAGGTTCGCTGCCGTCTCCACTCCCAGATACCCCATGGCATAGGGGTTCTGCACGATCAGGGCATCCACCTCCCCGGTCTCCAACATTCCCACAGAGACCACATTGGAGTCAAACGCCACCACCTGCGTCCTGTCTCCCCGGTCCAGATCCCGGATGGCCCAGCCCACACCGAGGCTGGTCCATTCGTTAAAGGTCACCACCACATTGATCCTGGAATCCGACAAAAGCATCTCTTTTGCTCCCGCTCTGGCATCCTCCGTGGTGGAAAGGACATTGATGGTGGTAATATCCTTTACTCTCGGGTCCTGCTCCACCGTCTGCCGGAATCCCAGTTCCCGTTGCTGCCCGTTGGCGGAATTCACATCATAATTCACGATACCGATATACAGTTCGTCTTCTCCCACCGCCAGAGCTGCTTCCGCCGCCTTCACACCGGCCTGCAGGTTATTGGTCCCAATGCGGCAGCTTACCATACTGCTGTTGACATCACTGTCAATGACAACGATCTTAATTCCTCTCTGGGCTGCCTGACCGATGATCTCCGCATTGGCATTGTAATCCACCGCAGAGAAAACGATCACATCCACTCCGTCCTCCATGGCCTGCCGCACCATCTCATTCTGGGTCACATAATCTTCTTCCGATTCCGGGCCGTTAAACGTAACATTCAGATTGTATTCCGTAGCCGCCGCCCGGGCACCCGCAAAGACACTTTTAAAAAAGGCGCTCTCCGTGGACTTCACGATCATAGCCACCTGGGTTTTCCCTGTCTCAGCTTCTTTTCCGCAGCCACTCATGCTCATAAGAAGCAGGACACCCGCAGCCAGCAGGGACAGTATTTTTTTCATTTTCTGTTTTCTCATACTTTCTCCCATCCTGCCGCTGCATTTTCTTCCACCTTCGGCATCCGTATGATCACAGTAGTGCCTTCATCCAGTTCGCTTTCTATGGAAAGACCGTACTCTTTTCCGAAATAAATCTTAATCCTGTCGTTGACGTTCTTGATGCCGATGCCAGAATTATCTCCCGGCTCCTTATGAAGGATCGACCGACACTGTTCCTCTGACATACCGACACCGTTATCCTCCACCCGGAAGACCACATCTTCCCCTTCGCTGTAGATGCGGATCAGAATCCGTCCTTCATCCACCATGCGGTCCAGTCCGTGATAGATGGCATTTTCGATAATGGGCTGCAGGGTGATCTTGTTACAGTAATATTGCAGACAGTCCTCTTCCACCTGAAACTCATAGGAAAACTG
>ERZ1673697.1165-NODE-1165-length-32685-cov-7.057187_pt1 | contig 32685 bp, 28 predicted proteins | sample MGYA00580227_ERZ1673697 | MGnify/ENA primary metagenome ERZ1673697 (study PRJEB41218, sample SAMN15661759) | gut metagenome | host: Homo sapiens | place: Canada: London | collected 2015-08-20/2019-03-30 | study: EMG produced TPA metagenomics assembly of...
TTTCAGGCAACAAGTTTTTATTATTTCACTTGTCTACCTAAAAGGGAGCATATCAAATAGAACGGCGGGTTCCGCCTTATTTTTTGCCTTGAAATGCTTTAAATTTCGTTGATTTTGTCAATGAAAAATTTGAATTTCTGGTAAAATGTTACAAAAATATTAATTTGTGTTTTTTTGCAGTAATAGGCTTGAATAATAAAATTAATCATATTAGAATAGAAAATGCTGGACGACGCTTTTGGATATAATTCGACACAAAATTTTGTAAATTCCAAGGGTGGGCTTTAATAAAATGAAACATATCTTGGAGGGGAATCACCTTGGTTTTTTCAAGTTTATTATTCATATTTTTATTTTTTGCAATAACCATGTTCGTGTACTGTTACGTAAGTACCATTGAGAAAAAGAACGTGGTTTTATTAGTATCATCACTGATTTTTTATGCCTGGGGCGGGCCGAAATATCTGCTTCTTTTGCTCCTCATGGCATTTATCAGCTGGTTTTCGGCGCTTCAAATCCACCGGTTCCGGGAAAGTCTTTTATTAAAACGGCTTTGCCTGATTCTCGGTGTCGGACTGTCGCTGGCTCTGCTCGGCTACTTTAAGTATGCCGGGTTCTTTCTGGAGAATCTTCAGAAAATTACGGGATTTCCGGAGGCGATTCCGGAGATTGTCCTGCCAATCGGTATTTCCTTTTACACCTTCCAGTTAATCTCTTATGTGGTGGATGTATACTGGGGAAATGTCAGACCTCAGCGGCGTTACTGGCTCATTCTTTTATACTGCAGTCTTTTTCATCAGTGTATCGCCGGCCCGATCGTACGATATAAGGATGTTGCGAGGGAAATCGAGCACAGAAAGCCGAGAATCCCCGAAATCGGACGGGGCATTAACCGCTTTACCATCGGATTGGTGAAGAAGGCGGTATTTGCCAATTCCTGTGCGGAAATTGCAGATATGATGCTCCCGGAAGGTATTATGAATTTTACATCGGTGCCGGCCCTCGGCCTTTGGCTTGGCGCTCTGATGTATATGCTTCAGATTTATCTGGATTTTTCAGCCTATTCCGATATGGCAATCGGTATGGGACTGATGGTCGGATTCCATTATAAAGAAAATTTCAATTATCCATATATTTCAAATACTGTTACAGAATTCTGGCGGCGCTGGCATATTTCCCTGAGCAGTTTCTTCAGGGACTATGTATACATACCGCTCGGCGGCAACCGGAAAGGCAGCCGTCGGACGATCATTAACCTTTTTATCGTCTGGGCGCTGACGGGGCTGTGGCATGGTTCCAGTTGGAACTTTGTTTTCTGGGGACTGTATTATTTTATTTTCCTTGTTCTTGAAAAGAAAGTCCTTTTAAAGAAACTGGAAAAGCTTCCGGGATTCATCGGTCATATTTATGCCATGGCGGTCGTATATTTCGGATGGATTATTTTTAAGTTTACCGATTTATCTTATCTGGGTCATATGCTGAAGGGGATGTTCGGATTAAACCATAACGGATTTGTAAACCTTGAAGTCGTCATGACGTTTAAGAATAATATTTTCTTTATTATTGTCGCAGTGATTGCCTGCACACCGCTGGCAAAAGAACTTTATAAATGGATGTGCCGGAAGTGCAAAACGGTAGTCATTTTTAAATATCTGCGCCGGATCATCGAAATTGCCGGACCGGTCCTTCTGCTCCTTGTGGCGACGATGGCCCTTGTCGGCAACAGCTATAACCCGTTTTTATATTTTCAATTTTAAAAGGACAGTATCAGATTTATGGAAGAAAACAGAAGACGGCGTTCTGCACAGAAATCTCCACGGACGGAACGGAGTGAGAGAGCTTCAGCGAGAACCCGAAGAAGAAAACCGAAAAAAGATTATAAATTTGTTAAATATAAAATTTACGCCTTTTCAGTCTGCCTGATGCTTCTGGCAGTTGTTGCGCTGATTATTCCTTTAAGACCGAAGGAGTCCAGTGTGGAGAAGCGTACACTGACAAAGTTTCCGGCATTTTCCGTGGAAAGTTTTTTAAACGGTGAATTTTTAAACGGCGTGAGCACATGGTATGCGGATACATTTCCCTTCCGTGAAGCGCTGCTGACAGGAAACACAAAAATGCGTATGGCTTATGGTATCCGTTCCAGTCAGATCCACGGAAGTATCCAGACGGCGGACGATGTTCCGGCAAAACGTATCGATCTTAAAGATATTATTCTGCCGATATCCAAAGAGCCGATGGATAAGCTGATGAACGATATACGGTCGGCAGTCGCTACGCAGGAAGCGGCGAATGCGGCCAATGGTGGTGTTAAGCGCCGGAAGATTACCCAGGTTCCGGAACAGGTGGGTACGGTCTATGTGGCCGGCGATACCGGTTTCAGCCTTTACGGATTCACACAGGAAGCGGCGAACCAGTATATTGACGCGGTCAGCGCTCTGGCGAACAAAGTCGATTCGAACGTTAAAGTCTATGATATTGTCGTTCCGACAAGTACGGGAATTTATCTGGACGAAAAACTTCAGAAGGATCTCGGCTGCAGCGACCAGAAAGAATCCATTCAGTATATTTACGATAATATGGATGATAAGGTTGTGACGATTGATGCCTTTTCTGCATTGAAAAGCCATTCGGATGAATATCTTTATTTCCGGACAGACCATCACTGGACGGCCCTCGGCGCTTATTATACATATTCCCAGTTGATGCGGGAGAAGGGAAAAACACCGACATCTCTGGCAGACTATGAGACCAAAGTTTTTGACGGCTTTATCGGAAGCCTGTATTCTTCAAGTAATCAGGCGCCGTCTCTGGCAGAAAATCCGGATACGGTGACCGCTTATATTCCGCTGGCAACCAATGAAATGTCCTTTACAGACCGGGACGGTGTCACCATGGACTACGATATTATCCATGACGTATCCGACTGGGAAGCCGGTTCGAAATATAACTGCTTCATCGGCGGCGACCAGCCGATCAGTGAAATCAAAAATCCAAAGCTGAGTGACGGAAGCTCCTGTGTTGTCGTTAAAGAATCCTTTGGCAACGCCTTTGTTCCATTCCTCGTTGACCATTATGAAACGGTTTATGTCGTGGATTACCGTTATTATCCGGAAGGACTGACGGCGCTGATCCGGGATAAGGGAATTCAGGATGTCATTTTCCTGAACAATATTGCGGCAGCAACGACGTCCTCTCTGGTCAGCCATATTGAAGAAATTGTCAATTATTAATTAAAAATTGCAGGATACCGGAGAAAATCTCCGGTATCTTTTTTTCTGCTTTTGGTGTACACTATACACTATACAGAAAAAAGTCAGAGGATATTTTATGGATTGCAGAGAAGCACAAAGTTTAATTAATCAATTTATTGATGACCGGATGGATGATGATACGGCCCGGGCTTTTATTCAGCATGTGCGGCAGTGCCCGTCCTGTTATGATGATCTGGAAGTGAATTATACGGTAATGGCAGTGATCCGTCTTTTGGAGGACGAAGACGAATCTTTGGATCTGTCACGCCAGCTGGATCATAAAATTGAAGAAAAGGAAACACAGATCCAGCAGAGATACCGACGGTGGATTGCGCGCAGAACAGCGGCAGTCCTGGCCTGCGTGGCATCGATATTTATCCTTTTCTGCGGACTGATGTTTGCTATGGGAAATGTGGCCCCAAAAAGTCAGTTGACCGGGTCCCGGCATGCCGGAATCATGAATCCGATGAATATCCACAGACATCCCGAAGCCATAGATGCTTTTCTTTATATAAAATCAGGAAAGAAGCTGCGTCTGGTTGCACCGAAAAGCATGCCTGGGACGGAACTGTTTGATATAAAAAGAACCAGTGGAAACTGGGGAAAGTTGGTAATCATATATGAGTAAAAAAGTTGTATTGATGGATGGACACAGTATTTTGAACCGGGCTTTTTACGGCGTTCCGGTATTGACGAATTCCGCAGGGCTGCATACCAACGGAATTTACGGATTTCTGAACATTATGTTCAAGGTTCTGGACGAAGAAAAGGCAGATCATCTGATGGTTGCCTTTGACCTGAGTGCGCCGACCTTCCGGCATAAATTATTCGATGCCTATAAGGGCACCCGGAAGCCGATGCCTCAGGAGCTGCACGAGCAGGTGCCGGTATTAAAAGAGGTTCTGCATACGATGGGGATTCAGACAGTATCAAAGGAAGGTTATGAAGCGGACGATATTCTCGGTACCTTAAGCCGTATCTGTGAAGAAAAGGGCTATGACGTAACGGTGCTTTCCGGGGACCGGGATTTATTGCAGCTTGCTACGGAAAAAGTAAAAATAAGTATTCCAAAAACAAAAGCCGGAGGCACCCAGGTTGAAGAATATTTTGCCCGGGATGTACTGGAAGCCTATAAGGTAACCCCGGTACAGTTCATCGATCTGAAGGCTTTGATGGGGGACAGTTCGGATAATATTCCGGGAGTCCCGGGCATCGGAGCGAAGACGGCGGAAAAGATTATTACAGCCTATGGAAGCATTGAAAACGCGCATGCCCATGCGGATGAGATCAAACCGGCCCGGGCATCCAATAATCTGAAAGAACACTACGATATGGCCCGGATGAGTAAGGTGTTGGCGGCAATCGATACAAAGGTGCCTCTGGAAGGTGTTTCGGTGGAAGCTGCGACGCTTGAAAATATGTACTCCGAGGCAGCTTACCAGATGATGAAAACGCTGGAATTTAAAAATATCCTGAACCGTTTCGGAAGAGATGCGGTCGCGGTACCGGTCTTGTCTGCCGCGGAAGAAATTTCCTCCGAAGATCTCCGGCGTCAGAAGATATTTGAAGCGATGCGTAAAAAACGGATCGGCGTTTTTCCGATATGTGAGGCGGATATTTTCGGGCTTATTCTTGCATATGACGAAGAAAGTTTCTGGATGCCGGTGGATTCTGCGGAAGCGCTGGCGGCCATGGCCGGATGGTTCGACGGTCATCCGGAGCTGGTGACCATGGATCTGAAAAGCGGCCTTCACGCCTTTCCTCTGACCCAGTCGGAAAATATTCTGGATATCAGTTTGATGGCTTATCTGCTGAATCCACTGAAAGATTCCTATGACTATGACGATATTGCCAGAGACTATGTCGGCATGACACTGCCTTCCCGGGCAGATATGTTCGGGAAAAAGAAACTCGGCGAAATGATGGCTGATGAAAAGGAAAAAGTGATGACCTGGTTCGGCTATCTGGTATCCCTGCCGTTAAAGGCTGCATCAATTATGCGGGAAGAACTTGAAAAGGAATCCATGTGGGAACTTTACCGGGATATTGAACTTCCGCTGAGTTTCTCGCTTTTTCGAATGGAAATGGCCGGAATTCAGGTGAAACGGGAATCACTGAAGGCCTATGGCGATCGTCTCGTCGGACGAATCCGTGAACTGGAGCAGGAGATTTATGCCCTCGCCGGAGAATCCTTCAATATTTTATCGCCAAAACAGCTTGGCACAATTCTTTTTGAGAAGCTGCATCTGCCTTTCGGCAAAAAAACGAAAACCGGCTATTCCACATCCGCCGCTGTATTGGAAAAGCTTCAGGAGGAAGAACCGATTGCCCGGCTGGTTCTGGAATACCGTCAGTTGACAAAATTAAAATCCACGTATGCGGATGGCCTGGCCAATTATATTTCCGACGACGGCCGGATTCACGGAAAATTTAACCAGACGATTACGGCAACGGGACGTATCAGCAGTACGGAGCCGAATCTCCAGAATATTCCTGTGCGTATGGAACTCGGACGGCAGATCCGCAAGGTTTTTGTGCCGAAGGAGGGATGCATCTTTGTAGACGCGGATTATTCCCAGATCGAACTCCGGGTTCTGGCCCATATGTCCGGAGATGAAAATCTTATCGCTGCCTATCGTCAGGCCGAAGATATCCACCGGATAACGGCATCCCAGGTTTTTCATACGCCCCTGTCGGAAGTGACAGGCGAACAGCGCAGCAATGCAAAGGCAGTTAATTTCGGTATTATTTACGGCATCAGTTCCTTTGGACTCAGCCAGGGACTGAGCATTACACGGAAAGAGGCGGAAGGCTATATTCATCAGTATTTTGCCGCATATCCGAAGATTAAAGATTTTCTTGACGGCCTTGTGGATACGGGCAGAGAAAAGGGATGCGTGTATACACTTTTCCACAGGAAACGTCCGATACCGGAATTGTCGTCCAGTAATTTTATGCAGCGTTCTTTTGGCGAACGGGTTGCTATGAATTCACCGATTCAGGGAACTGCAGCGGATATTATTAAAATTGCCATGATCCGTGTGGAACGCCGTTTGAAAGAAGAAGGCCTGAAATCCCGTCTGGTTCTTCAGATTCACGATGAACTTCTGATTGAAACCGAACTGGATGAAAAGGAAAAGGTCTGTTCGATTCTTGAGGAAGAAATGAGTCATGCGGCAGATCTGAAGGTGCCTCTGGAAATTGATGTGAATACCGGGGATAACTGGTATGAGGCTAAATAAAAAGAAACAGCCGTGAATAATCGAAGTGAAGGAAGAAAGAAAATGAAAGTTGTTGGAATTACCGGCGGAGTCGGCAGCGGAAAATCCGAAGTGCTCCGTCTTCTTGAAGAAAAATTTGAATGTAAAGTTATCCGGACCGATGATGTGGCCAGAGATCTGTGTGAGCCCGGTCAGGTGAGTTACCGTCGGATCGTCGATGCCTTCGGAACCGGTGTTCTGGATGCCGAGGGACGTCTGGACCGTCCGAAGATGGCCGCCATGGTCTTTGGCGACAATGAAAAACTGCAGCTTTTAAATCAGTGCACCCATCCGGATGTCTATGCATGGGTACGGGAACATGTCCGTGAATGGAAGACCGATGGAAGCTGCCGGATGATCGCAGTCGAAGCGGCGCTGATGGAGGAACTGAAAATGATGGGGGTTTGCGACAGTTACTGGTTCATCTATGTAAAACCTGAAATACGCCGGGAAAGACTGCGGATTTCAAGAGGCTACAGTGAGGAAAAAATGGACGCTGTTTTTGCATCCCAGCTTGATGAATCCGTTTTTATTAATGGGTGCGATGTGCTGATTGATAACAATTCTGACCTTGAAAGTGTAGAAAAACAGCTAAAATCGCTGTGCAAATCGCAATAAAGTGGGGAAAAACCAAATTTATTTATAATTTTTTACAAAAATGTGAACAAAAAATTATAAGAAATGACGAAATAATTAACAAGTGATTTCGAAACTTCCGGAGAAAAGGGACGAAAGACGCAATATATAGATTAAAAATGCTGACAAACCACGAAATGTAGTGTAGAAAGCCTTGATTTGACAAGGTTTTAATATTTTGATAAAATACGCCTGTAGAAAACACTTATACCAAATGTGTCTGCCATAGAGGCACACTTGGAGGTTAGAGAGGTGAATGATGGGTAAGAAATTGAAAAATGTCATGCTACATATGATGGTCTCAGCAACGGCAGTCAGTCTTCTGTTTGGCAGCACAATGTGTGTATTTGCCGAAGACACAGAGGCAGACGTCCAGATAGCGGAAATGAATGATGCAGAGATGACACCGAATTCAGAAAAGCTTGTTTCCCGGAAGGCACCGAAAGAGGTCCCTGAAAATCTTACACTGAATAAAACCGATGTGCTCGGTGATCTGATGGGCAGCGAGCGTCTTTTTTACAGTGGTGAGTTTGCAGGAAAATTTGTAGTAAACACAGAACCTTATCTGGAAATCCATTCCGAAAGCAGCAGCGAGAGCAGTGTCGAAGGAAAAATTTATCCGGCATCCTTTGGTGTGGTTGAAGAATGGGGACCGGAATGGACAAAAGTTTCTTCCGGCAATGTGACCGGTTATATTCCGACCGGAGACATTCATATCGGATATGACGCCGAAAAACTGGCTGAAACGATGGGATGCCGGGAGGTTAAAGTGACGGCGGACTCTCTGAATATCCGTCGGGAAGCGGCTGCAGACAGTGATGTTGTGGCGACCGCTGTTGAAAATGAAGTATTTACGGTTGTAGAAACCGGTGAAGCGTGGACCCGGATCAATTACGGTGACGGCGAAGGATTCGTATCCACGGAATATGTTGATGAGGGCTTTAAACTGGATGAAGCGCTGACGACCGCCGAAGAAGAAGCTCTGGCGGCAGAGGCGGAAGCCAGAGAAGCCGCAGAAGCGGCCGGAAGCAGCGCATCCAACGAGGAAGCAAACCCGGGAACCAGTGCTTCGGCGCCGGTTTCGGTATCTTCGGATGAGGCCTACCTTCTTGCCTGCATGGTTTATGTGGAATCCGGAGCGGAATCCTATGAGGGACAGCTTGCAGTTGCCAATGTCATCATGAACCGTGTCCGCAGTGAACGGTTTGATAATACGATTGCGGAAGTCATTTATGCACCGGGCCAGTTCCCGGGAGCTCACAACGGTGTGCTCGACGGCGTACTTGCCAGCGGACCAAGCGCCTCCTGTATACAGGCGGCAGAGGAAGCTCTGGCAGGTGTGAACAATATCGGTGATTACTATTATTTTAATGGATATGTGGATACCTCCACGGTAGGTTCATATACCGTGATCGGAGGTCATACATTCTATAATTATTAAAATGAAACAAGCGAAGTATGGATTCGAAAAAGGGTCCCGGATGTAATCTGCATTCCGGGGCCCTTTTTGCTTGCTGTTTCAGGAATTTCGTATTATAATAAGCAGGTGGATTACAAGAGAGGAAGATGACCATGAAATTTGGCACCATTGCCAGCGGAAGCAGCGGAAACTGCCTTTATGCAGGAAATGAAGATACCCACATCCTCATCGATGCGGGGATTAGCTGCAAACGTATTTGTGAAGGCCTGAAAGAATTTGAATTAGACGGAAAAGATATTCAGGGCATATTAATCACCCATGAACATACGGATCATATCGCCGGCATCGGCGTACTGTCCCGTAAGTTCCACATTCCGATTTTCGGTACAGAAAAAACATTGAAAGCGATTGCCGGGATGGGAAATCTCGGAAAGATTGATTCCGGTTTATTCCAGCCAATCCGGTCCGGACAGGTGTTTTCCCTTGGAAGTCTGACCGTCGACTCTTTTTCAATTTCCCATGATGCGGCGGACCCGGTCAGCTATATTTTAAGAGACGGTTCTAAAAAGCTCGGGATGGTCACGGATCTGGGATATTACGATGAAGCGGTCGTGGATGCCCTAAAGGCATCAAATCTGCTTTATGTCGAAGCCAATCATGATATACATATGCTTCAGGCAGGCCCTTATCCCTATTATCTGAAACGCCGGATTCTCGGAGATAAAGGCCATTTATGCAATGAAATGGCTGCCAGTCTGGTCAACGAAGTGATGAGTGACAGTCTCAGCCGGGTGATTCTCGGTCATTTGAGCAAGGAGAATAATTATCCGGATCTGGCGCTGGCCGCTGTTAAAAATGAAGTGGCCGATTCACTGCAGATTCAGGTGGCGCCGCGGGACCATGCAGGTCTCCTTATGGATCTGTAAATGTATTCGTTATGAAATCTTTAGGAGGAATATACAAAATGAAAAAAACCATTATTACAGTTATTGGAAAAGACACCGTAGGAATTATCGCAAAAGTCTGCACCTATCTTGCAGAAAATAACGTGAACGTTCTGGATATTTCCCAGACGATCGTCCAGGATTACTTCAACATGATGATGATTGCGGACATCAACGCAGCAAGCAAGGATTTTGATACGCTTTCAACAGAATTGAAAGAGATTGGTGTGGAAATCGGCGTTAAGATCAAGATGCAGCACGAAGATATTTTTAATTGTATGCATAGAATTTAAGAGGTGTTGTCATGATAAATCTGTATGAAGTTCAGGAAACCAATAAAATGATTGAAGAGTCCAATCTGGATGTGCGTACCATCACACTGGGAATCAGCCTCCTGGATTGCTCCGACGTCGATGTGGATAAGGTTTGTGAAAAAATATATACAAAGATTACCACGGTTGCCAAAGACCTGGTATCTACCGGATGTGATATTGAAAATCAGTTTGGTATTCCGATTGTTAATAAACGTATTTCCGTAACCCCGATCAGTCTGGTCGGTGCGGCCTGCTGTAAAACGCCGGAGGATTATGTGAAAATCGCCAAGGCGCTGGACAGGGCGGCGCTTAAGGTCGGCGTCAATTTCCTCGGCGGTTATTCAGCTCTCGTATCCAAAGGGATGACAAACAGTGACCGTCTGTTGATCGAGTCCATCCCTCAGGCGCTGGCTCAGACAGAGCGCGTGTGCAGTTCGGTCAATGTCGGTTCCACAAAAACCGGTATTGATATGGATGCGGTAAAACTTCTCGGTGAGAAAGTGCTTGAAACAGCAGAGCTGACCAGGGAAGATGATTCTCTGGGATGTGCAAAACTGGTTATTTTCTGTAACGCACCGGATGATAACCCATTCATGGCAGGCGCGTTCCACGGTGTGACCGAAGGCGATGCGGTTATCAATGTCGGTGTCAGCGGCCCGGGCGTTGTGAAACGGGCCCTGGAAAAAGTTCGCGGCAAAGATTTCGGAACACTTTGTGAAACAATTAAAAAGACCGCTTTTAAAGTTACCCGTGTGGGACAGCTCGTTGCCCAGGAAGCTTCCAGACGGCTGAACGTACCTTTTGGAATTATCGACCTGTCTCTGGCGCCGACACCGGCGATTGGTGACAGTGTGGCGGAGATCCTTGAAGAAATCGGTCTGGAATCTGTCGGTGCACCGGGAACAACAGCCGCTCTGGCGCTGTTAAACGATCAGGTGAAAAAAGGCGGCGTTATGGCGTCTTCCTATGTTGGCGGCCTTTCCGGCGCATTCATTCCGGTTTCTGAAGACCAGGGAATGATCGACGCGGTCAGAGCAGGCGCCCTGACACTGGAAAAACTGGAAGCGATGACCTGCGTATGTTCCGTAGGTCTGGATATGATCGCAATTCCTGGAGACACAAAAGCGACAACCATCTCCGGTATGATTGCGGATGAGATGGCGATCGGCATGATTAACCAGAAAACAACGGCAGTACGTCTGATTCCGGTTATCGGAAAAACCGTTGGCGATACGGTGGAATTCGGCGGACTTCTCGGTTATGCACCGGTTATGCCGGTAAATAAATTCGGCTGTGAAGCCTTTGTAAACCGTGGCGGACGGATTCCGGCACCGATTCACAGCTTTAAAAATTAATAAATACAGAAAAATGAGGAGGCACTTATGTCAAAGGTATTACAGGGACTGGAACCTCAACGGGTTTTCCATTATTTTGAAGAGATCTGTGCCATACCTCATGGTTCCGGAAATGAAAAGGCCATCAGTGATTACTGCGTGGCCTTTGCCCGGTCTCATGGGTTATGGGTACGTCAGGATGAAGCAAACAATGTCATTATTCGAAAAAAAGCCTCAAAGGGCTATGAAAATGCACCAGTGACCATGCTTCAGGGCCATCTGGATATGGTGTGTGAAAAAAATAATGACGTTGCTTTCGATTTTGAAAACGAAGGATTGAAACTGAAGGTTGACGGAGACAGTGTGTCCGCTTCAGGAACAACGCTCGGTGGTGACGACGGTATCGCAGTTGCTTACGCGCTGGCGATTCTCGAAGATGATACGCTGGAACATCCCGAACTGGAAATTGTTCTTACGACGGACGAAGAAGTCGGTATGAAGGGAACCCACGCCCTGGATGTCAGCGATTTAAAAGCCGCCTGCCTCATAAATCTCGATAACGAATGTGAAGGCCAGATTCTGACCGCCTGTGCAGGCGGCATGAAGAACCGCGGCGCCTTTCCTGTCAGATTTGTCGAATGGGAAGGTCTCAGCGGCATGCTCTGCATCCGCGGACTCAAAGGCGGTCATTCCGGCGCCGAAATTCACTGCGGCCGTGCCAACGCCAATCGTCTGCTCGGACGTCTGCTTTTTGAACTGAATAAAGCATTAAATGTGGGTGTCAGCGAGCTGAGCGGCGGCATGAAGGATAATGCCATTCCAAGGGAGGCCCAGGCCAAAATTGTTATCCGGCCGGAAGACAAAAAACGGTTTTCCGAGATAGTTTCTGAATTTGAAAAAAATATTACAGACGAATTTAATGTTTCGGATCGAAACATACGGATTGAATATAATATAGAAACTGAAGAAAGCAAAAATCTTACAATCATCCACCCGGCAGATATGGAACGTATTTTATTCATGTGTATGCAGTGCCCGAACGGCGTCCAGACGATGAGCATGGAGCTTCCGGGACTGGTAGAGAGTTCCCTGAATCTCGGTGTCATCCGGACAGATATGGAAAACAACAGAGTTCTCTTTTCATGGCAGGTTCGAAGCAGCAAAAAGAGTCTGAAATATCTTCTGAGTGATAAACTGGCTTATATGACCGAATTTCTCGGCGGAACCTATTGGTACGAAGGTGATTACCCGCAGTGGTCCTATCGGAGTGAATCACCGATCCGGGATCTGGTCCGGAAAACTTATCTCGAAATGTTCGGAAAGGAAGCCCGGATCGATGCCATCCATGCCGGATTGGAATGTGGTCTGATTTCCGAAAAGATGCCTGGTCTGGATATGGTTGCCATCGGACCGGATATGAAAGATATCCATACACCGGAGGAGCGTCTGAGCATCTCATCGACGGAACGGACCTATCGGCTGCTCTGTGAAGTTTTAAAACGCATCAAAGGGTGAGTCTGTTATTTTTAAGTTCTCACAAAAAACCTCTTCGCATATATTTATAGCAGTATATGTGAGGAGGTTTTTTATGGACCAGTTTAATCTTTATAAAGATATTCAGGCCAGAACCGGCGGGGAGATTTATCTCGGCGTCGTCGGCCCGGTGCGGACAGGAAAGTCAACCTTTATTAAACGGTTTATGGATATGATGGTCATTCCCAGAATTGAGGATGTACATAGCCGGGAACAGGCCAGGGATGAACTGCCGCAGAGCAGCGGCGGTACGGTCATTATGACATCGGAACCGAAATTTATCCCGAAAACGGCCGTAGAAATTCCGGTGGATGATTCGGTACGGGTGAAAGTCCGCTGTATCGACTGCGTGGGCTTTATGGTGGAAGGCGCCACCGGCCATGAAGAAAACGGCTCGGAACGGATGGTGATGACGCCCTGGTTCAACGAACCGATACCTTTTACGAAAGCGGCAGCCATCGGAACACGAAAAGTTATTCAGGAACATGCGACCATCGGTCTGGTCATTACTTCCGACGGCAGCTTCGGCGACATTCCGAGGAGTCATTACATTCCGGCGGAAGAGGCGGCCATTGAGGAGTTAAAGAAAAATGATAAACCCTTCATGATTCTTCTGAATACGGTAAAACCTTACTCGGAAGAAGCCCGGGCCCTGAAAGAATCGCTGGAAACCAAATATCAGGTTCAGTGTATGGCGCTAAACTGCGACCAGCTCCGGAAACAGGATGTGGATACGATGATGCATTCGCTGCTCTATGAATTTCCGGTAACGGACATGGAGTTTTATCTGCCGCGATGGCTGGATGTCCTTCCAAAAACCCATGAACTCAAGAGCCAGATGATCGATATGCTGAAAGAACTGATCGGGAAAACCCGGACGATGAACGATTTTCGGAAAAACGAAGCTGTTTTTTCAAAGCCCTGGCTGAAAAAATATTACGTGGAACAGATGAACATGTCCGACGGACATATTAAGATTCATATCGAACTGGATATGAAATACTATTATGCCATGCTTTCTGAACTGGTCGGCGCCCCTGTATCCGGCGAGTATGAATTTTACCGGATGATTAAAAGCCTTGCAGACCAGCGGGATGAATTCAGCAGAGTTTCTCAGGCGGTGGCTGCGGTCAAAGGCCAGGGTTACGGTATGGTCATGCCGGATCAGCAGGAAGTGGCCTTTGAAGAACCGGAATTAATCCGCCACGGCAGTAAATACGGCGTAAATATCAAAGCCCACGCGCCGTCCATCCATATGATTCAGGCCAATATTGAAACAGAGATTGCTCCGATCGTGGGAACCCAGGAACAGGCGGAGGACTTAATCCGCTATATCCGGGCCAACGGTCGGGAAAGCCGTGAGGAAATGTGGAATACGCTGATTTTCGGAAAATCCGTTGGTCAGCTCGTCGAAGAGGGCATTCAGACAAAAATTGCCCGGATGACGGAAACAAGCCAGACAAAGCTCCAGGAAACACTTCAGAAAATTATTAACGACAGTAACGGCGGCGTGGTGTTTGTTATCATATGATATGAAGCGGGGGATTGTTTGCAGAAGGCAGATAATCCCTTTCTTTTAACATTCTATGGTGGTTGCCTTTCATCTTTAATAATGTTAATATAAACTGTAATATAAATTGAAATAAAGGTGGTATTTTTGATGAAAGTGACCATATATACAGATGGCTCCGCCCGTGGAAACCCGGAGGGACCCGGAGGCTATGGAACGATTTTAGAATACATTGATCCCAAAGGGCAGCTCCATGTAAAGGAAATTTCCCAGGGCTATCGAAAGACAACGAATAACCGGATGGAGATGATGGCGGCCATTGCCGGATTTGAGGCTTTAAACCGCCCCTGTGAGGTCGCTTTGTTTTCAGATTCCAAGTATCTGATCGATTCTTTTAATCAGCACTGGATCGATAACTGGATGCGCAGAAACTGGAAACGCGGTAAGAATGAACCGGTAAAAAATGTGGATCTGTGGAAACGGCTTCTGAAAGCCATTGAACCCCATCAGGTGACATGGAACTGGGTCAAAGGCCATGACGGCCATCCGCAGAATGAACGCTGTGACGAACTGGCCACAACAGCGGCCGACGGTGACGCTTTGATTGAAGATAAAATTACAGATAAATGAGGAATAGGATGAAATCATTAAAAGACCAGTTGCCTGAAAAGTTTTCCGGACGGATGGAAAAACTTCTCGGCGACGAATACAGAGCTTTTCTGGAAAGCTATGACGAAAAAAGTTATGCGGGACTCCGTATGAATACTTTAAAAATCACGCCGGAGGAATATCTGGCGCTGACCGGACAGACACTGGAACCGGTGTCCTGGTGTCCGACCGGATTTTATTATAACGGCAGCCGGGAATATTCGAAGAATGCCCTTTATCATGCCGGACTTTATTATATCCAGGAACCGAGCGCCATGTTCCCGGCCCAGGTGCTGCCTGTGGAAAAAGGCGACCGGATTTTGGATATGTGCGCGGCGCCGGGAGGAAAGAGTACGGCCCTTGCGGCAAAGCTTCAGGGTACCGGACTGCTTGTGTCCAACGATATCAGCGCTTCCCGGGCCAAGGCGCTGCTTAAAAACATCGAAGCCAGCGGCGTACGCAACAGTATTGTTCTGACGGAAGACCCGAAAAATCTCGTGCCTTTCTTTGAAGGCTATTTCGATAAAATTCTTATTGATGCTCCCTGCTCCGGAGAAGGCATGTTCCGAAAGGAGCCGTCCATGATGAAAGCATGGGAAAAAAACGGACCGGACTTTTTCAGTAAACTTCAGAAATCTATTGTGGATTACGGGATTGCCATGCTAAAACCCGGCGGCATGATGGTTTACTCGACCTGCACGTTTTCTGTGGAAGAGAATGAGGGAACCCTGGATTATATTCTGAAAAATTATCCCGATATGCATGTGATACCGATTGAGCAGCAGGGTGAAGGACTGATGCCCGCTCATCCGGAATGGGTGGACGGCCCGGATGAGATTTCTTACGCACGGCGGCTCTGGCCCCACCATCTGCATGGGGAAGGGCATTTTACGGCGCTTCTGCGTAAAGACGGCAGCGGCAGTTCTGTAAACCCGGGAAATATCCGGGGAATGAAAGAGCTTCCGGAGGAATTTGCCGGATTTTTAAAGGACAGCGCCGTAACGATTGACTTTGATCCGGCACGGATGGTCGTTCAGGGCGATCATCTGAGTTATCTGCCGGAAGATATGCCGGAACTCGGAAGACTCCGCCGGATGCGTACCGGATGGTATCTGGGCGACATTAAGAAAAAGCGCTTTGAACCTTCCGGCTTTTTTGCCCGGGCGACAACCCCTGACGAATGTGATCACTGGATCGATCTGGAATTACAGGACCCGCGGGTGGTCAAATATTTAAAATGTGAAACCCTGGAGGTTTCACCGGAACTTGAAAACGGATGGTATATTGTCGGCGTCTGCGGCCATGCCCTTGGCTGGGGAAAGGTTTCCGGCGGTACCTTAAAGAATAAATATCCTTCCGGATGGCGGTGGATGTAGCAGGAGCGTACAAGTGAGACTGGATAAATATCTGACAGAAATGGGCATAGGAAGCCGGAGTGAAGTCAAACAGGGCATCCGCAAGGGCTTTGCCCGGGTAAACGGCGAAACAGCCGTCCGGCCCGAATTCAAAGTGGACGAAAAGGACCGGGTGACATGGAAGGGCACACCGGTGGACTTTGTGGCATATGAATATATCATGCTGAATAAACCTGCCGGAGTTGTTTCGGCAACAGAAGATAAACGGGACCGCACCGTACTGGATCTGGTAAAGGATGCCCGGAGGAAGGACTTATTTCCGGTGGGACGGCTGGATAAGGACACGGAAGGCCTGCTGCTTCTGACCAATGACGGAAAGCTGGCCCACCGGCTGCTCTCACCAAAGCATCATGTGGCAAAGGTTTATTATGCCCGGGTTCAGGGGGTGATGACCGAAGCGGATGTACAGCGCTTTAAAGAAGGCTTTGCGGTGGATGACGAACTGACGGCCCTTCCGGCGGAACTGGAAATTCTCTCTGTCTGCGAAGGGGACACCTGCGAAATCCGCCTGAAAATTTTTGAAGGCAAGTTCCATCAGGTAAAACGCATGGTTCAGGCTGCCGGAAAAGAAGTTCTCTATCTGAAACGGCTGTCCATGGGCCCTCTGGTGCTGGATGCAGCACTTGCCCCCGGTGAATACCGGTCATTGACAGAAAAGGAACAGGAGGCGTTATATGCTGAATAATTTCGAAGCTGTCCTTTTTGATCTGGATGGCACTCTGGTGGCGTCCATGTCTATGTGGGGCGACATCGATGTCGAATATCTGAAGAAATTCCATCTGCCTGTGCCCGATGGGCTCCAGCAGGCTATTGAAGGTCTGAGCATGTATCAGACAGCCGTTTATTTTAAAGAAACCTTTGGCATTGAAAACAGTCTGGAAGAGATTATGGATGACTGGAATGAAATGGCTTATCATAAATATACGACGGACATTCCATTAAAATCCGGCGTCCGGAAATTTCTGGAACATCTGAAAGCCAAAAAAATCCCCTGTGGTATTGCGACGAGCAATTCCCGGATTCTGACCGAAGCGATTTTAAAAAGCCATCAGATTGAAGATTATTTTCCGGTTATGGTGACAGGCGATGAAATCGTCAACGGCAAACCGGATCCGGAGGTGTATCTGGAAGCTGCAAGAAAACTGCGTGTCAAGCCGGAAAAATGTCTTGTTTTTGAAGATATTCCCTATGGCATTATGGCCGGAAAAAACGCAGGGATGACAGTTTGCGCCGTTGAAGACGACTATTCAATAAAAGACACGGATGAAAAAATCCGTCTCGCAGATTTTTATATAAAGACTTATGAGGAACTGTTATGATTAAAGATTTTTTACCAATCAGCCGGGCGGATATGGAAGCCCGGGGCTGGGATGAAGTGGATTTTGTCTATGTGATCGGCGATGCTTATGTGGATCATCCGTCCTTCGGCCACGCCATTATCAGCCGTATTCTGGAAGCCAATAATTACCGGGTGGGAATTATCTCCCAGCCCGACTGGAAAAACAAAAAAAGTATTGATGTCTTCGGACGGCCGAGACTGGGATTTATCGTTACCGGGGGAAATATGGACTCGATGGTCAACCACTATACCGTCTCCAAAAAACGCCGTCATAACGATGCCTTTACACCGGGCGGTGTCTATGGAAAACGGCCGGACTATGCGACGGTGGTCTACGGCAACCTGATCCGGCAGACATATAAGGATATTCCGGTCATAATCGGCGGCATCGAGGCCAGTCTTCGGCGTCTGGCCCATTACGACTACTGGAGCGATACACTGAAACGTTCAATCTTACTGGATTCCGGAGCGGACCTGCTTCTGTACGGTATGGGGGAACGTTCCATTGTTGAAATGGCGGATGCCTTAAACAGCGGTCTGGACATTAAAGACATTACTTTTATTTCCGGTTCTGTTTATAAAACAAAATCTCTGGACTCGGTCTACGATGCAGAAATCCTTCCGTCCTTTGAGACGATTACAAAAAGCAAACGAAAATATGCCGAAAGCTTTTATACCCAGTACACGAATACAGACCCTTTCAGCGGTCACCGGATGGCAGAGCCTTACGGGGAGCATCTCTATGTGGTTCAGAATCCGGCGGCAAAACCGCTGACGATGACAGAGATGGACCGGGTTTATGGGCTGAATTATATGCGGACCTATCATCCCTCCTATGAAGCTCTGGGCGGTGTTCCGGCCATCGAAGAAGTCAAATTCAGTCTGGTGAGCAACCGTGGGTGCTTTGGCGGCTGCAGTTTCTGCGCCCTGACCTTTCATCAGGGACGGATCATCCAGACACGGAGCCACGAATCTATTATTAATGAAGCAAAGGCTTTGACATGGGAACCGGATTTTAAAGGCTATATCCACGATGTGGGCGGGCCGACGGCGAATTTCCGATATCCTTCCTGTCAGAAGCAGTTGACTCAGGGGGTATGTAAACATAAACAGTGCCTTTTCCCGGAACCGTGTAAAAATCTTCATGTGGATCATAAAGACTATCTGTCCCTGCTTCGGAAGCTTCGGGATATTCCGGGGGTCAAGAAGGTATTTATCCGTTCCGGTATCCGCTTTGATTATGTCAATGCCGACCCGGACCCGACATTTTTAAAGGAACTGTGCGAATATCATGTCAGCGGCCAGCTCAAGGTGGCGCCGGAACATGTGGCAGACCCGGTTTTAAAGCGGATGGGAAAACCATCCAACCGTGTCTATCAGAAATTTGTCCGGGATTATAAGGCCATGAATGAAACCCTCGGCAAAAAACAGTATCTGGTGCCTTATCTCATGTCTTCCCACCCGGGATCAACGATGAAAGAGGCCATTGCCCTGGCGGAATATCTGAGAGATCTTGGCTATATGCCGGAACAGGTTCAGGACTTTTATCCGACGCCGTCCACCCTGTCGACCTGTATGTATTATACGGGGCTGGATCCACGGACAATGGAACCGGTTTATGTACCGAGAAATCCCCATGAAAAAGCCATGCAGCGGGCATTGATCCAGTACCGGAATCCAAAAAATTACGACCTCGTCCGGGAAGCGCTGGAGACGGCGCATCGCACGGATTTGATCGGATTTGATAAAAAGTGCCTGATCCGTCCGAAACGCGGCGAACACACGAAACCGGTGGAAAAGAAGCCGGTGAAAAAGAAAACGATTCGGAATGTACATAAGAGAAAACAGAAATAAGGTGTTAAAATGGGAAATTCCAAACTGGAAAAGGGAACCTGGGGATATATTGAAGAATGGAAGAAGAAAAAATTAATAACGATTTTTTTATGGGCGCTGTTCATTCTGGCCTTTATAGGAATTCCTGAGTTGATTTTTCACAGCAGATATAATGCATTTACCATTGCGGGGATTGTTATGGTCCTTCCGGCAGCCCGCGAGGTGGTTCAATATATATCTATGCTGAAATTTCACAGTGGCAGTAAAGAAGAATATATGGCGGTTGAAGAGATCGTCCGTGGAAAGGACTGGCTGCTTCTGCTGGCAGATATAGTGGCTGCCGGGGAAACAGGGCATATGGTTTTAAATATGGCTGTCATCTGCAACGGGAACATCTATGGCTACGCGCCAAAGCAGAGTAAAAGCAGGGATGAAATCGAAGCCTGTCTGACCGATATCCTTTCCGGGGAAAATAGTTATAAACGGCCGGTCGTCCATGAAGACTTCCGGGAATTTGAAGAAATGGTGATGATGCTGGCAGCCAATGAACCGTCCAGGCCTTCGGAGATCCACTGTATTTCCGAGCGGATCAAAGCCGTTTCCATGTAAAAACAGAGGTATTTATGCAAAAATTTATGGTTACACCCAACGAAGCGGGACAACGTCTGGACAAGCTCCTGTTCAAATATCTGAATCAGGCGCCGAAAAGCTTTGTCTACAAAATGCTCCGCAAGAAAAATATTACATTAAACCACAAAAAATGTGACGGATCCGAAAAGACGGCGGTCGGTGATGAGGTCACCTTCTGGCTGTCCGACGATACCATCGAAAAATTCCGGGAAAGCCGGAGCTTTCATCGGGTAGAATCCCACTTTAAGGTCGTTTTTGAAGATGAAGATATTCTGGCGGTCAATAAGCCGTCGGGACTTTTATCCCAGAAGGCGGCGCCGGAAGATATTTCTGTCAATGAAGAAGCGATCAGTTATCTTCTGGATCACGGGGTTCTTACCGAAAAATCTCTGGAAGTTTTCAGGCCTTCTGTCTGTCATCGCCTTGACAGGAACACGAGCGGTCTTATAATTGTCGGCAAAAGTCTTGCCGGACTTCAGCGGATGTCCGAAGTTTTAAAAGAACGGACCGCCAAAAAATACTATCTCTGCCTGGTCGAGGGGGTTATCCGGGAAAATGCCCATATCCGGGGCTATCTTATAAAAGACGGGATCACCAACCGGGTCCGGGTATCTGAAAAAGAAATCAGCGGCGGGCATCGGATTGAAACCTGCTATGAACCGGTGGGAGATAATGGAGAATATACACTTTTAAAGGTTGAGCTGATTACCGGACGGACCCATCAGATCCGTGCCCATCTGGCCGCAGACGGTCATGCCATCGTCGGTGACGGCAAATACGGTACAGAAAAAATCAATGATATTTTCAGACGCCGCTATCATCTGAAGCATCAGCTCCTTCATTCCTGGCGGATGTCTGTTGACGGCAGAGAGATGACGGCGCCGGTATGGCCGGAATTTGAAAAGATACTTAAGGGGGAACATCTGTGGTCAATTTACACGGACTTGCAGAAAAATTAAAGATTGATGATATGGCGGTCTGCGGGGCGGAAAAGTTTTCCGAAGTCGAAGCCATTCTGAAAAAGGATATGAAACTGGGGATCCTGCCGCCTTTCACAGATCTGGATATACGAAAACGGGTGTGTCCGGAGGAAACGCTGGCAGGTGCGGCCGGTTTTATTGTGATTCTGGAACATTATACGCCGGAAACCTATAAAAAGCGGACAGGTCTCTATGGAAATATTTCTCCGGCAGCCAGCGGCGAAGATTATCACCGGACTGTGGGCAAAAAGCTGAACCGTCTGGTGGAAGAACTGATGGCAGCAGACCCGGAAGGCACATATCTGGCCTACGTGGATAATTCTCCTTTTTCAGAAAAACATGTGGCGATTCGTGCAGGCCTCGGGCGGCTCATGCACAATGGCCTTTTTTATTCAAGAAAGTTTGGTTCCCGGTGCTATATCGGCCTCATTCTCACGGACCGGAATCCGGAATTTTTCGGGATGGCGCCGAGAAAGGATCATGAAGACGGCTGGTTTGACCGCTGCAGGACCTGCAGCGCCTGTGAACGCCTCTGTCCGGGAGGCGCGATTACGGCCGAAGGGATGAACAGCTACCGGTGTGTTTCCTATCTCACTCAGAAAAAAGAAGGACTGACACCGGAGGAGGCCAAAAATATGGGGACACAGATTTACGGCTGTGACATCTGTCAGAAAGTCTGTCCTTTAAATCCGCCGATACCTCCGGAATATGAAACCGGAAGAGAAGTGGACCTGGAAGAGCTGCTCGCCATGAGCAACCGACAGTTTAAAGCCGCCTATCAGCACACGGCGGCCGCCTGGCGTGGAAAAAAGCAGCTTCAGAAAAATGCGGAAATCGTCAAAAGAAATATAATGGAGAAACAGTAATGGCAACTTGGAATTCCAGAGGTCTCCGGGGTTCGGAACTGGAGGAACTCATTAATCTGACAAATGAAAAATACCGGGAGAAAAAGCTGGCGCTGATTCAGAAAATACCGACGCCGATTAAGCCGATTCAGATTGATAAGACGACGCGGCATATTACACTGGCTTATTTCGACCAGCGGAGTACTGTGGACTATATCGGTACTGTCCAGGGCGTGCCTGTGTGCTTTGATGCCAAAGAATGTCGTTCCCGGACCTTTCCAATCCAGAATATTCACGAACATCAGATTCTGTTCATGCAGGATTTTGAAGAACAGGGCGGCATCGCCTTTCTGCTCATCTGTTTTTCCGGAGAAGGACGGTATTTTTACCTGCCCTTTGACCGGCTGGCAGATTTCTGGAACCGTTCGAAAACCGGACATGCCAAAAGTTTTCATATTGAAGAACTGGACAGTGAATTCGAAATCAAATGTTCCGGATACTATTTAAATTACCTGCCTGCGATCCAGAAGGATTTGAATCAAAGGCCTTGACAATGATCGACAGGATGATATAATGAAATGAGTTTTATATGCTAATTTAGTAGCACGTTAATATATTAAAGTATTCAGACAGGAAATGAGGATTTAAAAATGAAAGAAAGACTTATACATACACCGGAAGGGGTACGCGATATTTATAATGGGGAATGTGCCCGCAAAAACCGTCTGTCCGAACGCATGAAAAGTGTCCTGAAATCCTATGGTTACCGGGATATCCAGACACCGACCTTTGAATTTTTTGATATTTTCAATCAGGACAAGGGTTCCCTGCCATCGAACCAGATGTACAAATTTTTCGACAGAGAAGGTAACACGCTGGTTCTCCGGCCGGATATTACCCCGTCGATCGCCAGGGCCGTGAGCAAATATTTCCATGAAGAAAATTTCTCCATGCGTTTTTCCTATACGGGAAATATTTTCATTAACAATTCCAGTCTTCAGGGACGGATGAAGGAATCCACTCAGATGGGCGCCGAGCTGATTGGAGACCAGAGCATTGATGCGGATGCGGAGATGATCGCACTGGCTGTCCGTCTGCTTCTGGCCGCCGGCCTGACCGAATTCCAGATTGATGTGGGCCATGTGGGATTTTTCAAAGGCCTCATCGAAGAATGTGGCATGAATGAGGAAACGGAACAGACCCTCCGGGAACTTATTGAAAATAAAAATTATTTCGGTGTGGAGGCCATGACAGATAATCCGGCGTTGATTCGGCTGCCGAAGCTTTTTGGTTCTCAGGAGATTTTAAAAGAAGCCAAACGTCTGACATCAAATATGAAGGCGCTCAGCGCCATCACCCGTCTGGAACGACTCTATGAAATACTCGGTATTTACGGTCTCCAGAAATACGTCACCTTCGACCTTGGAATGTTGACCCAGTACGATTATTATACCGGCGTGATTTTCCGCGGCTATACCTACGGCACCGGTGATGCCGTTGTTAAAGGCGGCCGCTACGACACGCTGCTTCAGAAATTCGGAAAGGATGCGGCATCGGTCGGTCTCGCTGTTGTGGTCGATGAGCTTTTAAATGCCCTCAGCCGTCAGAAGGTCGAGATGGAAGAGGATGTCTCTGTAACGATGGTCCTCTATGGCGATTCTGTGTTCCCGGAAGCTTTTAAGAAGGCGGAAGCCCTGCGTGAAACGGGGGTCTGTGTACAGATGAACCATATGGAAGCTGGAATCGGCCTGGAAGCTTATATGGATTATGCGCGGCGTTTTAAAATTCAAACCATTTTTTATTTGAATGATGCCGGTGAAACAAAAATTTTGGAGGTGGAACCATGAGGTATTTAACTTTTGCTCTGGCAAAAGGCCGTCTGGCCAAAACGACGCTGTCTTACCTGGAACAGATTGGCATCGAGATGGAAGAAATGAAAGATCCGGATACCCGGAAACTGATTTTCGTCAATGAAGATCTGAAAATAAAAATGTTTTTATCCAAAGCTTCCGATGTACCGACCTATGTCGAATACGGTGCGGCGGATATCGGTGTTGTCGGCAAGGATACGATCCTTGAAGAAGGCCGGAAGCTTTATGAGGTCATGGACCTTGGCTTCGGTAAATGCCGTATGTGTGTCTGCGGACCGGAAAACGCCCGGGAACTTCTGAAACACCAGCAGCTCATCCGCGTAGCTTCCAAATATCCGAACATTGCCAAAGACTACTTTAATAATATGAAACACCAGACCGTAGAAATCATCAAGCTCCATGGATCCGTGGAACTGGCGCCGATCGTCGGTCTTTCCGAGGTTATTGTGGATATCGTTGAAACGGGGACAACCCTTAAGGAAAACGGCCTGATGGTTCTTGAAGAGATCTGCCCGCTGTCAGCCCGTGTCGTTGTCAATCAGGTGAGCATGAAGATGGAAAATGAACGAATTACCCAAATTTTAAATGATTTAAAAAAAGTGCTGTGAAAAAAATAACATGATTTTACATTTTTTGTGAAATCTGGTATATTAAAATAAAAGACCGGAGAGATGAATATGAAAAAAATTAAACTGACCAAGGATGCCATTGAAGGACTTTTGGACAATCTGCTGAAACGGAGCCCGAATAATTACGGGCAGTACACGGAAGCCGTGGATGCTATTGTGAGCCATGTAAAAAAAGACGGGGATGCCGCCGTATTTAACTATACGAAACAGTTCGACGGCGCCGAAATCAATGCTGGAAACATCCGGGTGACACCGGAAGAAATCGAAGCAGCCTACAATGAGGTTTCGGAAGATGTTCTGGAGGTGATCCGAAAAGCGATTGTCAATATACGCACCTATCATGAAAAGCAGAAGCAGTACAGCTGGTTCGATTCCCAGCCAAACGGAACGATTCTCGGACAGAAAGTAACGCCTTTAACCCGGGTCGGTGTCTATGTGCCCGGTGGAAAAGCCGCCTATCCATCCTCTGTACTGATGAATATCCTTCCGGCAAAGGTTGCCGGCGTGGAAGAGATTGTGATGGTGACACCGCCTGGAAAAGACGGAAAAGTAAATCCGGGAACACTTGTCGCTGCCCATGAAGCCGGCGCCGATGTCGTTTATAAAGTCGGCGGAGCCCAGGCCGTGGCAGCTCTGGCCTTCGGGACAGAATCGATTCCGAAAGTGGATAAAATCGTCGGACCGGGAAATATTTTTGTGGCCCTGGCAAAGAAAGCTGTTTACGGCTATGTGAGCATTGATTCCATCGCCGGACCGAGCGAGATTCTCGTCATCGCTGACGAGACAGCGAATCCGCGCTATGTGGCAGCCGACCTGCTGTCCCAGGCCGAACATGATGAACTGGCCTCAGCGATCCTTGTTACGACCAGTGAAGCTCTGGCCGATGCGGTTTCCGAAGAAGTGGATGGTTTTGTGGAAGTCCTTTCCAGAAAATCCATCCTTGAAAAGTCTCTGGAAAATTACGGTTATATCCTTATCGCAGAGGATTTGAATCAGGCCGTGGACATTGCCAACGAAATTGCTTCCGAACATCTGGAAATCGTAACAAAAAATCCATTTGAAGTCATGACTCAGATTAAAAATGCCGGTGCGATATTCCTGGGTGAATACAGTTCCGAACCGTTGGGCGATTATTTTGCCGGACCAAATCATGTGCTTCCGACCAACGGTACAGCAAAATTTTTCTCACCGCTCAGCGTGGATGATTTTATCAAAAAATCCAGCATTATTTATTATTCCAGACAGGCTCTGGAGCCGGTTAAAGATGACATTATAAAATTTGCAGAATCCGAATCTCTGACGGCTCATGCCAATTCCATCAGAGTTCGTTTTGAACAGCAGTAGTATACACACAAAGGGGGAAAGACGGATGGATATCCGTAATGCAGCAGTTTCCAGAGTTACTGGTGAAACTCAGATTGAAATAAAAATTTGCCTGGATGGCACGGGAAAATGCGAGGCAGCTACGGGCATAGGTTTTTTTGACCATATGCTCAACAGCTTCGCAAGACATGGTCTCTTTGACTTATCCGTAAACGTTCAGGGGGATTTGGATGTGGACAGCCACCACACCATCGAAGATACAGGCATTGTCCTCGGGGAAGCGATCCGCCAGGCCCTGGGCAGTAAAAAGGGGATTAAGCGTTTTGGCTCCTTTATTCTTCCGATGGATGAGACTCTGGTACTGGCTTCCCTGGATTTGTCCGGACGGCCTTACCTCGGCTTCGATTTACCGCTGACGGTGGATCGGGTCGGCGCTATGGATACGGAAATGGTCCGTGAATTTTTCTATGCCGTTTCCTATAGCTGTGGAATGAACCTTCATATAAAACTTCTGGATGGACAGAATAACCATCATATCATCGAGGCCGCCTTTAAAGCATTTGCAAAAGCCCTTGATGAAGCTGTATCTTATGACCCACGTATCCAGGACGTCTTATCGACAAAGGGTGCGCTCTAAAAGAAGGTGGTTTTATGCAATTATATGCAGGTATTCATATTTCTGACGGAAAATCCGTAAATCCAAACGATGTACACTATCTCAGAAACAGCATTATCACGCTTGACCCGGTAAAACTGGCGCTTCACTGGCAGGAAAAGGGCGCGACATGGCTTCATGTCATCGACCTGGATGCCGTGGCGATGGGCTATCCGGTCAACGAAGAAACTCTCAAAAATATCCTGGATGTGGTTCATATTCCAGTTCAGTACGGCGGCGGCCTGAGAAACATTAAGGATATTGACAGCCTTCTGAATATGGGCGTCTCCAGGGTCATTATCAGCACGGAAGCGATCCGGAATCCTAATTTTCTGAAGGAAGCGCTCCAGATTTTCGGTCCGGAGCGGATCGTTGTCGGCATTGATGCGGATAAAGGCATGATTAATGCGGAAGGTCCCGGGAAGATCAGCAACTTCAACCCGCTGACTCTGGCTCAGCAGCTCGAGCGTTCCGGCGTGCAGACGGTCCTCTATCGGGATGTTGTGTGCGAGAACCGGGTCAAGGGACCGGATATTGAAAATACAGAGGTGCTTATTGAAAAAACCAATCTGGATATTATTTATGCCGGAGGTATTGCATCACTGAATGATTTGAAACAGATGAAAGCGATCGGCGCAAACGGTGTGATGATCGGCGCCGCATTATATACAAACAAAATAAAGCTCGAAGAAGCTGTAACTATGTATGAACGAGGTGGACAGGGTGAAATATAAACAGATAATTCCATGCATACGATTAAAAGACCGGAATGTGACTCCGGAAGATATCCTGCAGATGGATAACATGGGAGCGGACGGTGTTTTTCTGATTGAAGAATCCAATGATGTCGGTGAGGAATTTATCATCAAACTGATTAAGGCGGTATGCGACGCGTCGGATATTGCGTTGACCGTACAGCGTCATTATCAGAGACTTGAGGATGTTAAGAAAATTCTTTATGCCGGAGCGGCTCATGTAGCTATGGATGTGGTTTCCAGTGCGGATTTTCATTTAATGGATGAGGTTTCCGCAAGATTCGGCAAAGAAAAAATTCTGGCCTGGATTCCGGAGACCCAGTCGGTCACTAACGCACTGGTGGATGCGGTTAAAGAGAGCGGCGCCGGTGCCTGCATTGCGGCGGCAAACGATTTATCGGCATTTATGCTGTATCATATGCCGGTATTTCCTGTTGTCAGCGCCAATACGGCCGAAGGCTGTAAGGATTTTCTGAAAACAGAAGATGTCCATGGGGTTGTCTCCGAATATTTCAGCGGCAGCGACTTTGATCTGATGGGATTAAAGGTGGACCTTGCCGCTTACGATATACCGACCAACCGTTTTGAAAGCGCCATTCCTTTCAGTGAATTCAAACTGAACAGCGACGGACTGATTCCTGTGGTCACTCAGGAATACAAGACCGGAAAAGTGCTGATGGTCGCTTACATGAATGAAGAGGCTTTTAATGAAACGATCCGCAGCGGACGGATGACCTACTGGAGCCGGAGCCGCCGGGAACTCTGGAAAAAGGGGGAGACTTCCGGTCACTGCCAGTATGTAAAATCTCTGGATATCGACTGTGATAAAGATACGATTCTGGCAAAGGTCATTCAGATCGGAGCGGCCTGCCATACCGGCAATGAGAGCTGTTTCTTCACAAACCTGACGACACGGGACTATAATGCGGTCAATCCGATGACGATTTTCGATCAGGTGATGGCGACGATCCTTGAACGAAAAGAGCATCCAAAGGAAGGCTCTTATACAAACTATCTTTTTGATAAGGGCATTGATAAAATCCTGAAAAAAGTCGGTGAGGAAGCGACAGAAATTGTTATTGCCGCAAAGAATCCGGACAGTGATGAGCTGAAATACGAAATCTGTGATTTTCTTTATCACATGATGGTGCTTATGGCAGAACGGGATGTGACATGGAAAGAAATCACACGGGAACTGGCAGAACGCCATTAAAGCGAATAAAAAGCTTGAAATAGTATTTACAAAGAATCCAAATAATTTTATAATAGAAAACTGGCAGAACATTTTTGCTTTGCTGGTTTTCTTTTTGTGAATAAAAAAATGTTAAATATACAGGAGGCTGAAAAAGTGAGAAAACAGTATGGTTTGAATGAATTGAGAACAATGTTCCTCGATTTCTTCGAAAGCAAGGGGCATTTAAAAATGAATAGTTTTTCTTTAATTCCCCATAATGACAACAGTTTATTATTGATTAACTCGGGTATGGCTCCGTTAAAGCCTTATTTTACACGGCAGGAGATTCCGCCGCGCTACCGGGTAACGACCTGTCAGAAATGTATCCGTACCGGCGATATTGAAAATGTCGGTAAAACAGACCGTCACGGTACATTTTTCGAAATGCTCGGAAACTTCTCTTTTGGCGATTATTTCAAACATGAAGCGATCGCCTGGTCCTGGGAATTTCTGACACAGGTTGTCGGTCTGGAAGAAGACCGTCTCTATCCGTCCATCTACGAAGAGGATGATGAGGCTTTTGAAATCTGGAATAAAGAGATCGGCATCGCCAAAGACCGGATTTTCCGTCTTGGAAAAGAAGACAACTTCTGGGAACACGGCGCAGGCCCTTGCGGACCATGTTCTGAAATTTACTACGACCGCGGTGAAAAATACGGCTGTGGAAAACCGGGATGTACCGTTGGCTGTGACTGCGACCGCTACATGGAAATCTGGAATAACGTATTCACCCAGTTCAATAACGATGGCCATGGAAATTACACAACCCTGGAACATAAAAACATTGATACCGGTATGGGTCTGGAACGTCTGGCATCCGTTGTCCAGGATGTGGATTCCATTTTTGATGTGGACACGCTCAAAGCGCTGCGTGACGAAATCTGCCGCCTTGCAGATTGCAGCTACAAAGAAGATGCCGAAAAGGACGTATCGATCCGTCTGATTACGGACCATATCCGTTCCGTAACCTTTATGGTATCCGATGGTATTATGCCATCCAACGAAGGCCGGGGTTACGTTCTCCGGAGACTGCTCCGCCGTGCGGCAAGACACGGACGTCTTCTCGGAATCAAAGGCAACTTCCTTTCCGACCTGAGCAAAAAAGTTGTTGAAGTTTCCAAGGGCGGTTACCCGGAACTGACTGAACGTCAGGAATTCATTACCCGTGTGCTCGCTGAAGAAGAAGAAAAATTCAACAAGACCATCGATCAGGGACTGAATATCCTTGCAGAAATGAAAGAAAGTCTTCGGGCAAAGGGCGAAAAGGTCCTTTCCGGCGCCGATGCTTTTAAATTATATGACACTTACGGATTCCCTGTGGATCTGACGGCTGAAATTCTCGATGAAGACGGTATTTCCATCGATGAAGACGGTTTTGCCGCTGCCATGAACGAGCAGAAGGAAAAAGCCCGTAAAGCCCGTAAAACAACCAACTACATGGGCGCCGATGTCACTGTATACCAGTCCATCGATACGGCCATCACTTCCGAATTTGTCGGCTATGACCGGCTTTCCTGTGAGTCTCCGGTCACAGTAATGACCACAGAGAACGAAATCGTGGAAGCGCTGGTTGACGGACAGAACGGAACCCTCTTTACAGAACAGACCCCATTCTACGCAACAAGCGGCGGTCAGGAGGGCGACCGTGGTGTGATTTCCCTCGGAAACAGCACCTTTGTTGTCAAAGATACCATCAAGCTTCAGGGCGGAAAGATCGGCCATGTAGGTACAGTGACCAACGGTATGTTCAAAACAGGAGATAAAGTCACTCTGGCCGTTGACGAAGCCAGACGTACCGCTGCATGTAAGAACCACAGTGCAACCCATCTGCTCCAGAAAGCATTGAAGATCGTTCTCGGAAATCATGTTGAGCAGGCCGGTTCCAGTAATAACGATAAACATCTCCGGTTTGACTTCACCCATTTCTCAGCGATGACAGCGGATGAAATCCGACAGGTTGAAGCGATTGTCAACGAAGAGATCAACGCCGGCCTTCCGGTACTGACAAAGGTCATGGATATTGAAGAGGCGAAAAAGACCGGAGCGATGGCCCTTTTCGGTGAAAAATACGGCGATAAGGTCCGTGTCGTATCCATGGGCGATTTCTCAAAGGAACTCTGTGGTGGTACTCATGTTGCCAACACGGCAAATATTGCGCTGTTTAAAATCATTTCCGAAACCGGTGTTGCTGCCGGCGTGCGCCGTATTGAAGCGCTGACAGGCCAGGGCGTACTGGAATATTACAGCCATATGGAAGAAACGCTGAATGCAGCCGCAGCGGCAGCCAAATGCGAGCCATCCCAGCTTGTAAAACGGATTGAAGGCCTCCATGAAGAAATCAAGGAACTCGGCCGTGAAAATGATAAACTGAAAAACCAGATGGCTAAAGATGCCATGGGCGATGTGATGGATAAAGTTGCCGAAGTATCCGGCGTCAGCCTCCTGACACTGGAAGTGGCAAATATGGACATGAATGGTCTCCGTAATCTGGGCGACCAGTTAAAGAGCAAACTCGGAGAAGGCGTTGTTGTTCTGGCTTCCGCAGCAGAAGGCAAAGTTAATCTGATCGCTACGGCAACCGACGGTGCAATGGCGAAAGGCGCTCATGCCGGAAATCTGATCAAAGCCATTGCGTCACTGGTTGGCGGCGGCGGCGGCGGCCGGCCGAATATGGCTCAGGCCGGCGGTAAGAATCCGGAAGGTATTGCAAAAGCACTGGAAGCAGCCAAAGCAGCCCTTGAAAAACAGATTCACTAATCGGACGATCAGAGAAAAGGAAGATTCCATATGAAAGATGTGAAACGGCTTCTTTATGTTGTTGTATGTGCAGTTTTCTTTATTGGCTTCTATATACTTTCAGATTTTTACGCCGGAGAAGCTGTCGGCAAATATGCCGATGAGATCAGCTCGGGAAACAGTAAACTGACTTCCAATGACAAGGTGACGATGGACAGCCTGTCATTGGAAAATCAGATAAAAAATCATGCGACAGGCAGCAGTCCGCAGGATATATGTCTGTCCTTTGTCGGTGACATCACTTTCGAAGGCGATCAGTTAGAACGCTATTATGATGCGTCTTCAGAAAAATTTGATTTTACAAACAGCTTCAAATATATTCACCGCTACTTAAAATCTTCGGATTTTGCAGCGGCGAATTTTGAGGCGGTACTGGCCGGACCGGATGAAAACTATGACAGTGTGCAGGATCAGTACGGGACCGCCGGATTTCTTTACAATATACCGGAGATTGCTGCGGAAAATATGAAAGCAGCGGGAATTTCCATGGTGCAGACAGCCAACGAACATGCCGGTGACTTCGGAATCGACGGCGTGAAGTCTACGCTGGACTTTCTTGAAAATGCCGGTTTAAAGAGTGTCGGTACCGGTAAAGCCGAAAAAAATGAAAGATATACGATAGCCTCAGCAGGCGGTTTAAAAATCGGCTATGTGGCATATACAAATGATTTAAATGTTCCACTGGATACAGAGGATGCCTATGCGGTCAATTCCCTGGATAATTACGATGAAACAAAAATCCAGCAGATGTGTGCGGACATTCAGGCAGCCCGTCAGGCAGGCGCTGAATTTGTGACGGCGATGGTCTATGCCGGCGACGTCTATAGCACGGAACCGGATGACAGCCAGAAGGCATTGTTTGACGCCCTGTTTGAGGCGGGAGCGGACATCGTGATCGGTACGGAACCCTATGCGCTTCAGCCGATAGAAATCCGGGATTTAAAGGACAGTGACGGTACAGAGAAAAAGGGCATCGCCATTTATTCTCTCGGAACCTTCCTCGGAAGCGAAACCTACGGCAGCTCCGGTGTGGATAATGATATCAGCGCTGTTTTTGATGTAATCATTCATAAAGAAGGCACAAAAAAAGCCAGGATCACCGGATTCCGTCTGACACCGACCTGTATTACATATACGGATGAAGATGTCTTTGTACTTCCGGCCATGGAAGTGAAGGAAAATGCATCCGCATTCTCCGATGTGGCGGACGATACCGTGATGGAACGTATCCAGGCGGCCTGTGATGAAATCATTCCGGGCCTCATCAAAGACACCGGTTTGACCGGTGAATATTCCGATGGCAGATATGTCGTAAATTTTTAAAAATTTTAGTTGACGAATTCGGAATATATGCTATACTACTAATAGTGCTATGTGAAAAATATACCCACAGTTGTATAAGCACAATACGCAACTGGAGGGAGGTAAGGTGTGAGCTATGTCAAACGTAATCGTTAAAGAAAACGAAACATTGGACAGTGCTTTACGCAGATTCAAAAGAAACTGTGCAAAGGCTGGCATTCAGCAGGA